>Ga0307507_10001967_pt1 | contig 44591 bp, 14 predicted proteins | sample 7_EM_MG_FD_207223 | JGI IMG/M metagenome (GOLD analysis project Ga0307507, IMG submission 207223) | Populus trichocarpa ectomycorrhiza microbial communities from riparian zone in the Pacific Northwest, United States - 7_EM | ecosystem: Host-associated > Plants > Roots > Unclassified | place... | reverse complement strand
AAGGTCGAACTAGGGTTATTTTCCTTATGTATATTAGGGCTCTTAGAGCCACCTTGAATAAAAACAGATCACTCGTACAATTCTGTGTCTCTACCTATCAGCTAGCTTATGTCATTTGTCTTGATACCTGCCTAGCTAAAACTATCAACTTTACGGATTCTGGTCCAAGTGAATATCCTTTTCATGATGCGCGTACCTGCTAACATTAGTTCAGACTTCTCACCACAAAGCACTGTTCGACTTGGTCCATGATGCATACCGGTTTAGTATGATGAATCGTTCTACTATCGAGCAGGCGCCACTTCAGGCATATTGTACGGCTCTTATATTTAGCCCATCTAAGAGTAAGGTCCGGGAGCTTTTCGAAAGCCAAGTTCCATCATGGATCAAAGTGAAGCCATTAGTCCCAGAATGCTGGGACTCGCTGCTGCAGACGCTCGAAGGCCATTCGGGCCCGGTCACGTCGGTAGCGTTCTCGAGCGACAGCCAGAAGATCGTGTCCGGATCCAGCGACAAGACTGTACGGGTATGGGACGCAGGGTCGGGGTCGCTACTGCAGACACTCGAAGGCCATTCGGACTTGGTCACGTCGGTAGCGTTCTCGAGCGACGGCCAGAAGATCGTGTCCGGATCCAGCGATAAGACTATACGGGTATGGGACGCAGGGTTGGGATCGCTGCTGCAGACGCTCAAAGGCCATTCGGGCTGGGTCACGTCAGTCGCGTTCTCGAGCGATAGCCAGAAGATTGTGTCCGGATCCAACGATAAGACTGTACGGGTATGGGACGAAGGGTCGGGATTGCTGCTGCAGACGCTTAAAGGCCATTCGGGCTCGGTCACATCAGCGGCGTTCTCAAGCGACGGCCAGCTTAGTAGTTTAAACGTTAACGACCGCTGGATAACATATTGTCAAAAGGGAGTGATTTTGCTCCCAGAAAGTCGTCGAGTTGAGACACTAGCCGTGCATAGTAATAGGGTTGTGATAGGGTCTCGTTCAGGCATTGTGACTATCCTAATGCTTAACTTGGATGAAGGATGTTATATCGATCTCTAACCCTACCCACGATCTCAAAGACCTTGGAGTAAGCGGTCGGCTTATATATAGAGGTCTGTGTTTTATAGATATAGATATATATTTTAATATCTCTATTTTATAGAGAGTCTAGGGGGCTCGTCGATTACTATATGTTTCTCGCATCTTCTAGATATTAGTAACTAATCGCTAATATGCAGGGATCAAGGGTAATAGGAATCTAAATCTTATAATAGAATACCGTGTGCTTGGAGAGCTACTGTCTGGTACGTTCCTAATACTAATAATTTACGGATGAAACACTTTATATAATAGATGTACTTGAAGCGCTCTGCCATTACATGGCCTTTACACTGCCTGTAGAATTGTCTTTGCTTAAAGTTGCGTGCGGTATGGCACTCGGTATTTAAGCAATGTAGTGGATAGTAGGGTAGATTCCTCTAGATTTGGCGTTAAATTTCTCTTAACCCTCGTTGGTGGTAAAGTGCTTCGGAGTAGGAAAAATTGGGTAGCTAGGTGAATTCTTGTATAACGCCAAGATATATTAGCTATATCTAGTGCAAATTTGATTTCAAGCCTGGTCTTTCCCGTAAAGACCGATAGCCATAGCTATACGGCAAGTTACCTCATATGCAAGAGCTTGACGAATTGGTCTATCCCTTAACCCGCTGATTCGGGCGCAATGTTATCGATAAGGCTCGGCCAATAGGAGGCTCTTGTTTGAGTCTCCATGATGAGAAATACACACGGTGTTCCTGCACGGCCCTAAAACTGGCCCAAGCGTTGCACCTCAGCGGGTTAAGGGATAGCGCCAGGAATGCAGTCCTGAGGGTAGCTCTGTCCAAGCCGATCGCGTTATTCAGAGCAAACCTCTAAAGCTTTAGAACCCCCAATTCGAATCGTTAATCATTTGCAACGTTTTCAGGGGCATCTTATTTCACCTCTACTGTATCGGCTAAGGAGAACTAGCTCTTGCTGTCAATGAAGCAGCTATCCTCCCAAACCACGACTGCAACAGCGCTATCTAGGCGTACCTCTCATTCCAAACCGCATTCCACACCCACAGACCTTAAAACTTTCCAAAGATGTTGCCTGACCAATCCCCTCCCCAGTACCACCACCGCATAAAAAAACACACCCTTAACGCCGCTCTGACCCTCACCCTCCTTGCCCTCATCCTCCTCACCGTCCTCCAAGTCCCCGGCACTAGTATCTCCACCTTCCCGGCCCCGCAACATTACGATGTTGCCCGTGCCATCCGCGACGCCTACCCATCCTCGACATCACGTTCCATTACTACGAGCTCGAACCCCGCTCCTACGGCATCCCCTGGACGCTACGCATCTACTTCAACGCCGCGTGCGCGCGCCCTACCATTCCCATCTCGCACGACTTCGGCATCATGTGACTCTACCACTCCCCAGGGCACGCGTTCGCACTCAACGACTTGGCAAAGAAGATGGACACGCTCCTGCTCTGCTGGACGAACTACACCGTCCCGGCGGAGACGGCGAGGCATGTGTGGCTTGACAGAATTGAGACGGGGGGCCGGGTTCGCGTTTTACGCGCTCGGCATGCTCGGCGCGGCTGTCGTGCTGGTGGTCCGGTTCGTGCGGTGCTGCGGGGGGCCTGGGGGAGAGAGACGGGGTGGGACGGCGCTGGTTGTGGGGGTGGCGGGTGCGGCAGCGCTGTGTGATCTGATTGCGTCGGCGTATCTGACGGCCGTGGGCGAGGAGCGCGGTTGCGGCTTTGGGTAGTGGCCCTCGTGCGTACTATGTGGGTGGGCCGGCGGTTGGCAGCACGTTTTTGGGGTTGGCGTGGGGTGCAGTGGGTAGCCGGGGCGTTGCGCCGGTGGTGCGTTGAAAGTCGGATGCAGGAGTGGGAGGATGGGATGAGAAGAGAGTTGGTCGGAGGAGCACCACCGCCATATAAGAGAGGGTTGGATCGGGTGGTTAGTGTGCATGAGTCGGAAAGAGGGGAAGTTTCTACGCAATTGGAGATGATAAGACAAACGGAAGAACGGGCTTTGAGGGAGAGGGAGAGGCCGCCAAGATATGAGGCACCAAGAGAATGAAGTAGCATCACGAACAGAGATGCACAATTAGAGTAAACGACATGCGTGATTCAGGTATTGGGACTTCATTATTTCCATCATGGCGAGGATACGACATAACCGGTTTCCGGAAACCCTCCACGCTAGCCAATCCGCTACGCCGCGAAACAAAACAATATTGCGCTTTGTCGGCCTCGTACATCCCACTTGCTGGCGCCATTTATCTGTACTGCTGCCCACCACTTAACTCAGCCGCTCCTGTATGCTGGGTCGAACTATAGGACATTGTACTGCGCTGCACCGTACTCTGCTGCGTTGAACCATGTTGTATTGAATTATGCTCTGTTGAGCTCAACTCTGATACATTATATCCTCCAGTATGCTGTGGGCTCGCCAGTTCCGCGGCATTGTAGGCATCTGATGTAGTTGAAAGTGGACTAATCCCACCAATGTCGCGGTTAACTGGAGGCGGCGCTTGTGTGTACGGAGTCGTAAATTGAGGCGGGGCGGGCTGCTGAGTAAACTGAGGCTGGCTCGACTGGTTGGGTTGGGGCTGGTTAAACTGGGGCTGCCCATTGGCCTGTCCGTTGGGTTGTTGGGTTTGTGCGGTGTAAGACAGCGCCTGTGGCTGTGCCTCAACCTTCTCCAGAGGTACAGCGAGGCCACTGGAGTAAACCGGAGGGGGCGCGGATGGGGCTCCAGATAGACGATGACGATTCAGATGGATGCTGAATACTATAAGGACGGCTACCCAGAGAACGCTAATCACATTGTCAGTCCAGGTTCTCCATCCCTCCACTAAAATCGACGGTTAAAAATACTCACAATTCGGCAGCACCAAAGAAGGCACCAGCAGCCAAGGCGCCATAATAAGCATGGTATGTTGTAACTTCTCTCTTCTCTAGCCCGCTGAGGTCACGCTTCCTATATGTGCAATACTCGCCGAAGAATGGGTCGTAGCTACACGAGATGCTCCATAGAGAAGCGAGATTTGCAACAAGAGAAAATTGTACGATCCAGAATACGATCATCCAAATATTAAGCGCGAGGAAGGCCCACATGTTGTAAGCTTTTGGTGCTACGGTAGATGCCACGAGCATGTAGATGACGACTCCGAGGGTGCAAAGGCACTAGATAGTATCGTTAGAAAATGTGTTAGACTAGGAAAGGGCAAATTTGATGACTTACGACAACGAGGGAGTATATGAGAACATTGTAGGCGATGAATGAAATGCCATAAGCATCGAGACCCAGGATGATGATGGCTAGGAAGAGCTGCGCAATGTGGAGGCCCAGAGTCCAGCGTGGAACAGCCACGATATGAGGTTGAGGTACCATTTTTGAGAGTATTCAAGGTAGTGTAGTATGGTTAATTAATAAGGAAGGGACAATATCTCGAAAAGAATATAAAATAGAAACGATCCGATGGTTTTCACAGCCCGATCGCAGCAAGAATGAGCTCGTACAAACCTTACAGCCTTGTGGGTGGGCATCGCGCTCCTTTTACCTAGACCCCGTGCTGTTTTGCATCTTCAGCTGGGCAACGGAGGCGCAACGCCCATTTCCACCAGCGGTAACACGGTGCTCGAGCCAGGCTGAATCAATGTCTAGACGCACCAAAACTCGCCTAGGTCCCCGGTTAGGGGCCTTATGATACGGGGTTTTAAGCCTCATGCTTCAAGGCATGCAGCCTTGGGTCACGACATTGTCTTATCGCATCGATTCCCCGCTCGTAATGAGAGCAATGGCTGGCTTCCCTTGAACGACAAGAAATTGGCGGCCTTGGTTTGGCGGCACGAGCCAATAAAACCAGGGGAGGGGTTGCAGGCTAGGGTCGAGGTGTAGAGCCTTGATCCAGGTTCATGAGGCTGAGACATTGTGACCTTATTCGAATCGATCGTAAGATTGGTCAGGCTTGGAGTTTTTATTGTTGCTGTTGCACTGCTCGAACTGCTTCTACCAAAGCGTAGTGCGAACTACTGAAAAAGCCGGGTTTGAAAGGTACACAGAGAGGATGGACGATAAACAAGCATGAGGAGCAGTGACACCGGCACGGGAGATCGCTGTTCGTCCATTGTAGACTAAGCCTTTTCGGTGAGACTGCCCCAAAAATAGCTTGGCGTCCCTAGTCAGGGGCAGAAACACCCCGCAGTAAACACCCAGCTTGGACGAGCTCCGGTTTCTCCCCTCCCCAGGTGTGCGCGCAGCGGTACGGAGAACGGAGCAAAATGAGATTTCCACTTCCTTTTTAGGACTGGTGGCTACCCCCCATAAGGTCACCAAAGTTATGGGGGCTCTGTCGCCCGAGTAAGGCCGCGGCGTATTTCAACGCTACCCCACCACGTGCCTCGCCTCCCCTGGTACCTGTCGTGACTCAAAGTTTCTTCGGTACTACGTATATAAAAACAACACACGAACAACTTACAACGCAAATTCTACAGCTTCCATCTAACGTCAGCAAATCTTTCTCCGAATCTTTCTCCGACGCCTTCTCCCATTCTACCTCCAACTCTAGCTCAAGTCCAAGCTCTGTCACGAACATGGAGAATGGCATCGCAATCCTCCAAGCGACCCTCCGAAGAACCCCACTACACGCAGGGTCCTGCTGAACGGCGAGCTGCCTCCGAGTCACTACTAGGCCTCCCGGCTCCTGCAAATGCACCTCCCATGACGCCGCCATCCACTCCGCCCTCCAGCTCCTCCAATACTCCTGCGACTGACATTTCGTCTCCAACCATGTCAACGAACCGTCCAGCATCTCCTGTACGCCCTGCAACGCCTGAGCCGCCATTGAAGGCCGCCGGTCACCGGGTGCTAACAACAGAAGAGATTTGTAAGATGAGCCTAGAAGAGGTTCATGCGTATATGAAGTTAAAGGGTTGGGAAATCCGTATGCGAAGCGCCTCCTCTCAGTCGTTATGGGTGTATGCTAACAGCATAATAGACTTATGGAATTCTATCCCGTATGACGGTTCTCCGGACATTGATTACGAAGATGCTCTATACCGACAGGGGTTGGGTGAGGATAGCGATGAGGATAACTCCTAGAGTCTTAAGTATATTGGCCTTGGTGCACTAAAAGAGCTTTTAATCTCCCACACGTAACTCAGAGCAAGATATCTGCGGTTTTCGTCTAGCCTGACGACGCACCACCGCTGCACATTAATAACACGAAAGGAGGGTGATAGCTTTCTTTTTTCATCGCTGCGAGGGCTTACCGATAGCGGCTCTGGGACATTGTGCTGCGTTTCGCACTGACCTAGCCGTCTCTTTATAAGATCCAGGTTAAACCTGTCTCTACATACGAGACGGTCATGCCACGGCTGCGAACTGGTCCGTGGTTCCTCGCTCCCATTTCCTGACGCTGTAAACTCTTGGACCATTATCTTAGGCTCTCGCTCCCCACGGTTTTCTAGCTGCGGCATGAGACTGATATGTAGCTGAAAGACATTATTTCACTGAGGATGCCCGACTTATTATCGAGGTAACAGTTCACGCTCATGCCATTGATAACAGTGGGGGGAACACTATCAGCATTAGAATCGCTGTATGCAATGCATATTGAACGAATAACTAAGCGACAAAAGGGGCACTGCTCCCTCTTTCGCACAACGTCCACCAATGGACCCAGAGAGACAGACTCTTCGGTAATATATTCAACTTTCTTCCGCAGTAGGTAGGCGAAGTCTGTGTTTGCACACATCGCAGAGGCGGTTATCACCTGATGACCACACGTCCTCATGGATCATCTATCTACCGGGGGTTTGGGTTTTGGCGGCGGGGGCTCATAATCGCCTGCCTCGGAAGAATGTGGGGTATCGAAGATGCCAAAGGGCGGTTCATCAAAAGCAAGGAGCCATTCCAGTTCGCGCTGCCGCAGCTCTTCTCCGCTGAGTTCCCGTGGTCCCAAGTGTTGAGCGCAAGGTCCATATTGCTGCTTTATTAATTTGTTGGATGTCTTTTCCCGTTGGATGCTTCATACCAGTGTAAAATAGTCATGCCAGGCTAGTGCCTGACTTAAGTTCTTCCCTGAAACCGGGTAGTAGAACCGTTTCGTGTTAGGAGTGATTTGTGAGGAGGCACTAGTCACGCGGGGCCAAAAAAAGTGGCACACTAAAAAAGTTAACCTGTTTGGAAGCGTCTAAGGCAGTGAATTTTTTAGATAATAATAATTAACTCGTACAAATTAAAAGGCATATTTTTAAATAATTTAGGTAATATTTATAGCTATGGAAAGCTTTAAGATTAGGCTAACTACTCTTTAAGAACTCTACTTAGGAATTTAGTATGCCATTTTTTCCTAACCCACGTGGCAGTCTCTTGAGCAGACCTGCGGAGGATAGGGCCGGATAGCCTCTCGGATAATAGACCTATCAGCTAATAGTATCCGGATAGTCTTAGCAAAATCCCCTTAATATGCTTACACTTGCGATGCACTCCCCAATATTAAATAAATAATTTTTTTATTGTTATAGATTTATAGAGCTTGCAAAGCGCTTTAAAATAGTACCACTTTTATCTAAATATCCTAAGGATAAGTAATATTATATAGATATAAAGCTTACAAGAGCTCCCAAAGCTCAGCAAAAGCTCAGCACAAAGCTCTGCACGAAGCTCCGCACGAAGCTCTGTATACGGAGGCTCTATATAAAAGCTTTGTGCAGAGCTTCGTGTAGAGCTTCGTGCAGAGCCTCCATACGCAGAGCCCCGTGCAGAGCCTCCATACGCAGAGCCCCGTGCAGAGCCTCCATACGCAGAGCTTCGTGCAGAGCTTCGTGTAGAGCCTCCGTACGTAAAGCTTCGTGCAGAGCCTCTATACGCAGAGCTTCGTGTAGAGCCTCTGTACGTAGAGATTTGTGTAGATCCTTGTATAAAGCCTTATATAAAGCTTTTATACGTAGAGCCTCTATATAATATAATAATATTTAATCAAAATATATATATAACTACTTGGCTAATAAATATTGTTTTTATAAAGATAAATATTAATTTTATTATAGACGTCTAGACCTCTGTAAGCTTTAAATAATTATATGCTAAGAAATATAGCTAAGGCTATCTAAAGACTATCTAGATAGTCTCTAAATACTATTAGTTAATAGGTCTATTATCTAAAAGTCCTATCTAGCCTATCCTTTGTCGAGGCTGGTACTTGATAAGGTGTAGCGGAGGTGTAAGGGAATCAGATGCGTATATCAAGATATATGGATGAAGTTGTTTTATTGTTAATACTATTCTACAGGTGGATTCTGGTGGATTTTATACTCGCTTAGCTTACGTGACTAGTATATGTGACTACCCCATAACTAGTTAGTTATAGACAACGACTAACACACCCCTTTGTATTTAACTGACTTAATACTTTAAATAGGCTTAATTAATCTTAATAACCTTTAACCTTAGCTGCTCTATAAACTTCGTATAACTTGCAGCCGAAAGAGGTTTAGTTAGACTATTAGCCACTATCTCTAAACTAGCAATATACCATAGATCGACCGTTCCCTTTACAACGTGCTCTTAAATAAAGTGGTGTTTAATATTAATATGCTTTATCTATTAATGAAACTTAGGGTTCTTAGCCAAGCTTAAGGAGCCCTAATTGTTACCATATAGGCGTACTAACTTAATATCTACACCTAAGTATATTATCTAGCCTATAATCTGCTTTAGCTAAAGTGCTTCAGACACGGCTTTAGCTAGAGCGTAATATTCTGCCTTAGTAGTAGACTGCGCTACTATCTACTGTCTCTTTAATAAGCATAATATAACTCCATCGGCGAAGAAGTATATATTTCCTAAGACGGACTTCCGTGTTAACTTATTACCTATAAAATCCGCATTATAATATCCGTAAAGAAGTGTCTTTGGATTACCTGCGTACCCCTAGTATTTAATTCCTAGGAGCTTTATGCCTTATAGGTATTAAAGTATCCAGTCTATAGCTTTTATATACTGCGGAAAGGGGTTTAATAAGAATCGTAATAGTATAAAGACTTTGTATATAATATCTATAACGGAACCTTATAGTAGGAACTACGGTAGGTCCTATTATTGGGCTGGGTATATAGGTAAGAACAAAACAATAATATAATAACAACTGGTGGAGTGGTTGCTTAATAGATTAACTCTAATTATATTCTAAAATTTACTATAAGGAGAGAACTATCTACGGTAGGGACTAAGGTCCTTTAAATACACAACTATACTCCTAAGAAATCCTCTCTTGTATGTAAGGTACGTGTTATATATATTATATATAGACATACACTACGTATACTCCGTACACCGCGTATAATATTATGTAACTTGCTTACCATTCCTTATTATATAGTTCCACCGGATCCATCCTAGACTATGCCTATATTAACTAACTAGCTTCCTACAACTCTTCCCTAAGTAGTTATAATATTATACTTAAAGCGTTTGTAATACTATCTCCCTCCTTTTTATCTTTGTCCTTAAAGATTCCTAACATCTCTAAGTCGTCTACTAGAGGTGTAATGTCCGTTTAATTAGTCTGGTTAATATCCTTACTTATTATACCTAAAGCTTCTTCTTCTTTATAAGCGCAACGTTATGCTCGCACTATAGCTACTATACTATTACTTAGTGAGATAATGTCGTCTCTATATTCTTGTTGTGTAAAAGCGGGGTTAGTATATATTGTAATAGCAAGTCCCTTGTCTTAATAACCCTTATTTTACTTAGAGTGCACTAAAGCAAACATTTAATTATCCTATAATGTTCGCTTTGTTTCTAACGCTAAGTATACGCGTCCTATAACTCTTAACAGTCTTTTAGTTCCCTAAGTAACTTATTATAGGGTCTTATATTTAATCTACCTCTATAAAGCTTAATAGTAAGCTCTTAAGCGCCTTAGATAAGCTTTGTTATTTATAGAAAGCAGAGCAAAAGGCTGCAGCTACTTAATAGCGTGCCCTTAAAGCCTATTTATTGGCCTCTGCCCATCTTCTTCATCTTAAGAAAGTATATAAGAAGGTCCATTTTAAGGAGTGGAAACTTGTTTAATAGGGTTTGTCTAAGCTAGGTAACAAAAGAACTGGCTCTTCTCCTATAAGGGAAACAACTCTAAGTAGCTTAGCAATTGCTCCTTTTAGGTCCCCTTTAGGTAACTTATTCTTTAGCAATCCTTCTTTATTAATATTACCTAACCTACTTTTTTTTAATACTCCCGTACCTTTCTTATAGCATTCCTTAGGTTGCTTAGTAGTTCCTAGGTAGTCTTACTATAGCCTATCTACTTTACTTTATACTACGTTTTATTATCCACATCCTTATAACTAATAATCTTTAAAACTTGCTATTTGTCTTCCTTTTATCCTCTATATATATCTGCCTTATAAACTAGTGGCTTAATATTCCCATATACTAGCTCTAGCATTGTGATATATTATATAGGGTAGATTTTCATTTTAGCTAGTAGGTTCAACTTATATATAACTAATAAAATTCTTTATTTAACTTTAAAAGGTCCTAGTCTAATATAGTCCAATTTCTTACTTAATTATTAACTCTTAAAATTTTTGTGTAGTAGCCACACTTTATCCCCCTCCTTAAGATCTGGTCCCTTAGATCTCTTAGTATTATAGTACCTTTTCATTTATTCTTATACTAGTTTAGCTATTTCTTTAAGGTCTGCATAAAGATTTATTAACATCTCTATTCTTTACTTAGCTATGCTACTCGTCCTTTTTACTTAATATAGCGATAATGATGTTCTTAGCTTATATCCGTAATTTACCTTAAATAGTAATATCCCTATTTCTTCTTGTGGTGTTGCATTATATGCAAACTATATAACTAGTAATAATAATACCTAATTATTCTATGCGTGATTAATATAGTGCCTTAGATACTGCTCTAGTATCTAGTTTAGTCTTTCCGTTTATCCGTCCATCTGCGGATAATATACTATAGATATTGCTATATAAACTCCCTATTTTGCCAGAAACACTTCCTAAAATACTATTATAAATCTTAGATCTCTGTCTAATATAATCTTGTTTAGTGCTCTATGTCTTATAAATACTTCCTTTATATAGATTTTAGCGACATCTTCTACTAATATCTCTTTAGTATATGCTATAAAGTATCCCTACTTTATTAGCTTATCCACTATTACTAAAATCGCGTTATAATCTTATCCTATAATAGGATCTCTTAACTTTAGTAACTTAATAATAAAGTCCTATAATATAACCTCCTATAGTCTTCCTGGTGTCTTAATAGGTTATAGCCCTCTATATAGCTTATACCTTATTGGTTTATTTCTTTAGCAATCTAGATATTTCTTTATAACTTATCTTACTAGTCCCTAGATTTCTTAAACAATATACTTTTTTTAAAGTCTTAACACTAAGCCTATAGCTCTATTATGTCCTTATATTATTCCCTTATGGAATTTCTTAATAAATTCTTCTGTAATAGACTTAGGTATATATATTACTTCTCTATTTTTATATTACTCTAAGTCTAGATCCTCTACCTATACTTCTTAGATCTTCTATATCTAATTACTCTCTAGTAATTTATGGATCTGGCTTTCCTTAGTTGCTATAATCTTTAGATAATTATACTTAATTAATCTATCTTAATTCTTTTGTAATAAAGCTCCTAATAGCTTTTTATTACTTTATAGTTTAGCCTTTCTACTTAAAGCGTCTGTTTATATATTATCTATACCCTTAGTATACTAAATTTTAAAATAGTATTCTATAAGCATTTCCGCCTATTTAACCTATCTTTAGTTAAGTTCCTTTATTGTTAGAAATCCTATAAGGTTTTTATAGTCCGTCTTAACTATAAATAGTTTCTCTATACCTTATAAGAATACTCTCTATTTCTTAAGTGCTATAACTATACTTAACAACTCCTTATTATAGATGTCATAGTTTAACTCTAGTGGTATTATCTTTTAACTATAGTATGCTACTAGGTGCTATCCATCTTAATATTTCTATATAAAGTATGCCCCTAGTGCAAAGTCTAATATATCTATTTCTATAACCATCTCTAGACCTGGTTAATAGATCTTAAGAACTGGCTCCTAGGTAAATAACTCTTTAATTCTCTTAAACAGTTTTTATTATTCCTTTCCCTATACCTATAGTTCTTCTTTCTTTATTAACTATATAAATAGCTTAATGTCCTATAACCATTGCGCTATAAACCTTTTATAGTAATTATAAAACCCTAGGAATAATCTTAACTATATAACATTCTCTAGTTCTTGCCAATTTACTATAGCCTCGATCTTCTTTAAATCTATACTAAGTTAGCCTAGTTTAATAATAAATCCAATAAAATTGGTTTTCCTAGTAAAGAACTCGCATTTTTTAATTACTACTGGTATCTATTCTTCTTATAGTCTCTTTAAAACCTATTTAACATATTCTCTATATTCTTCCTTATTCTCTAAGTAGATAATAATATTATTAAAATATACCATAACAAATTTATCTAGGTGTTCTCCTAATATACTATTAATTCGCTTCTAGAACGTTACTAGTGTATTTATAAGCCCAAATTATATAACTAATGGTTTATATAGTCCTTCCTTTAACCTAAAGGCTGCCTTCTATTTATTACCTTCCTTAATCCTAATCTAATGGTACACCCATCTTAGATCTATCTTTATAAAAATCTTTATATTACCAATCCTATCTTAGATTTCGCTAATTAAGGGTAAAGAATACCTATCCTTCCTAGTAATGCTATTTAACTGTCTGTAGTCTATACATATCCTAAGTTTTCTGTTTTTCTTTAGGATAAATAGTACTGGATATCCCACTAATAACTATAACGGTCTAATATATCCCTTACGTAAGTTCTCCTAAATAAACTCCTTAAGCGCTACTAACTCTGTTTTAGTAAGCTTATAGATTAGAAAGAACTTTAGACTTATTCCCTTTTCTAATTTTATCTTATAGTCCTAAGCTATATACTCTAACAGCTTTTTACTTTCTGGTGACCATAACTTTTTACCATACTTATGGTATTTCTTTAGTATATAACTTAAGCATTACTCAGTCTCTTTATATATCGCTCCGACTTGGTACTATACCAACTTAGTTTACTGTCACACTTTACGCTATTAAGTATTCTTAATATTGACCTAACCTATAACCTAATTAATTTTTAGATTATACTCCTATAACTAAGGCATCCCTAGTATTGCCTTATCCTGTCCCAACAGTAGGATATTAAAAGATATTCTAACTGGTCTCCCTTTAATAGTTATCTAAATAGGTCCTGTTTTAAGATTAATAATACCTCCTCTATAGGCTATCTAATCTCCTAAAATCATTATAAGTGGATATAGATACTCCTTTTATCTATATAGTAACCCCATCCTTTCTACTGCCTTTAGTAATATATAGTTCCTAATTACTCTACTATCTACCAATACTTTAAACTACTAATCTTGCCACTTAGCTTATAAATTTAGGTATTATTCTTAAATTCCTTTAAGGGTCTAAGGCTCTAATACTAGTTCCCTCTAGTCCTATACGCCTCCCCTTTTTCTAACTATTAGCTGCTAGATCCTGCCTATACTTAGTCCAACTTTAGCCAATACTTAGTTTGTTTCTTTTCCTCTATATACTATAGACAAGTGTTCTCTAGGCACTCCCACCACTATTATCTATCTAAGCATTCTTCTATAAGGAATCTTCCTAGTTAAAGTATTAAGTCTCCTTAACCTTATACTTCTACTAGGTGCTAACTATATATATACTTAGCGTTCCTAAACCGCTTTTCCTCTAGTGCCTAATATATCCTTATTAGGTACTTCCGGTTCTTGTCTTTAAGTGCTCTATATATATTGCATATATTATCCACACAAGCTATCCACAATAATATATAATATGCTGCATATTTTAGGTTAACTCTTAGTTTGTTTTTATTCTTAAGTTTAAACCTATACCTAGTTAACCTAACCACTAGTATTTCCGCTATAGGTACTAAGATTTATCACTTACTTCTTTAGTCCCTGGATCCTTCTTCTAGGTTCCTTAACATTATAATTAATGCTCCTTTAATGTGACTTATGCGTTTTTTAGTAATAGGTTAGTCTTAAACAACTTTTTTGTTTAGCCATATATAAAAGTCTTCCTATTTATTACTATGTTATTGCCTATACCACTTTCTATATAACTAGTTTAGTGTGTATAGTCTATCCATTAGAAAGTACCTTGTTATTACTACATTATAATATCCTTTAGTATATCTTTCTTTAAACCTAGTTAGAATATCTAGATTCTCTTCTTATTCCAGTTTATCTAACTACTTTACCCTAGGTGTCCCTATACTTAGCCTATTAGTAACTCTTTATATAGGTACTCTATCCTTTATATAACCTAGTATAGCTAACCTCTTATCTAGCTTTTGCTCTTACTATATAATAATTCTTGTCCTAAACTTATTTATAGTTTCTTGTTTTCTGCATCTTATAGCTAGATCTTTATAGTTATCTTACTTTTTAATCCTAGTATTAACTATTTAATCTTTAGGCTAAATACTACGTTCTCCTAGAATTACTAATGTTCTTATTTGTTCCCTAAACTTATAGTTCTTAAACTTGCATCTTATACTTATTCGTTTATTACTAAACTAAGTTACTACCCTTTCCCATCAGTTTTCGTCTATTATAGGTCCTTAGGTATATTTTATCTTATCTTAAGAATTTTAAGCTTTTCTTATCTCTTCTTAAGAATCTTAAGCCTATAGCCTTTTGCCTTTATTAAGTAATAAGCTAGCACTAGTAGTTGTTTACTTACTTAGTTTCTTCTAAATATTACTTCTATTGTTTTATAAAGCGATAGAAATTATATCTAATAGTATTACTATACTTATTACTAAACCTTATTCTATAATGGTTTTAGTCTCTACTTCTATTTTAACTTCTCTAAGGTTTATATACTTCTAGTAAGCTACCTTTATTACCTTATTATTGGTAAATACTTTACCTTTATTAAATTTATTATCTTTAATGTCTAATCTATAAGCTGGTTTATTGGTTCCTTTAAACTTAGATAATAATAGCTTCTACGGCCAATAGCTTGCGCCATATTTAGCATCCTTATAAATTTAGCATATGTTATTATAACAATACGCAAAACTGTTAATTAAACACTCTTTTATTCCTTATAGTGCACTATTATCCCTCTATATATATATACCGTCTACTAGCCTAGTTCCCTTTACCATATAGTTACTCTAACTACCTCTATAGTCTCTAGCAAAATAACCTTATTTTCCGCAATTTATATAAGCCCCATCTTTAAACCATTTTTCTTGTTATAGAGTCCGCCTAAATATCTTCTGCTACTAAGATCCCTAGTTTAACCTCTACTCCTAGGTCCTTTAATTACTTAATCCTTAACCTTTAGGTTTCTATAGTTTCTTTTCCTACCTTTAGGTTTCTTTAGTACTACTTAGGTCTATTAGCTCTACGCCATTCCATAGTTTTTAACTCTATGTCTATTATTGCGTACTCTATGCCTTATATAACTATAGAACTCTATCTTGCCCTCTCTTAGCTTATTCCCTTTAGTAGATCCTATTATTAATCTTTATTAACTAATTTATTAACTCTCTTAGAGTATTTACATCTTCCATTAAGATAATTACGTCCTAGACTTTAGCCTTAAGTCCCTATTTATACTGTGCTATAAGCGCCCTATTATTCCACTTAACCTATATAGCTAGTGTTTAAAACTGTATTATATACTTAATTGCTAAAGTGTGTTATACTAAGTTCTAAAGCTTTTGTTCCGCTGTGGTTGTAGCCTCCAGGTCTCTAAATATCTATATTAGTTGTTCTATAAACCCATTTTAACTAGTAAATATATACCATACATCCTAGTTAGTAGTTGTTATACTATTAGCCTATATTTCTGTAAGATATAGCTTAAACTATTTAAGTACCCTCCCTGTTAGGAATAATCCTATATAGGCTACTTAATCTAACAATATTGCTAACTTTGCTCCTTCCTATACTACCTTAAAGTGTATTTATATAAGAAATCCTTTAAGCTTTAACTTCTCTCCTAAGAATTATTTAATTAAAGGTAGCTTAATCTTTACTACTCTAATTCCATTAATGCATTCTTTAAGTATCCTATTATTATCTTATAAGTGATTAACTATTTCCTATAACTAACTTTACGTAACCACTTAAGAATCCCTATTGTCTATACTAGTATTACCTAGCCCTAAGGTTATAGCTACTATTAATGCCGTTGTAACTAGTGCTCTAGGTGGCATATTATTCAATCTTATTTAATACTATAACCTTAGTAGTAAATATATAACGGAACCTTGTAGTAGAAACTACGGTAGGTCCTATTATTAGGCTAGGTATATAGGTAAGAATAAAATAACAACATAATAATAACTAGTGGAGTAATTGCCTAACAGATTAACTCTAATTATATTCTAAGATTTACTATAAGGAGAGAACTATCTACAGTAGGGACTAAGGTCCTTTAAATACATAACCATACTCCTAAGAAATCCTCTCTTGTATATAAGGTACGTGTTATACGTATTATACATAAATATACACTACGTATACTCCGTATACCGCGTATAACATTATATAACTCGCTTACCATTCCTTATCACATAGTTCCACCAGATCTATCCTAGACTGTGCCTATATTAACCAACTAGCTTCCTATAACTCTTCCCCAAGTAGTTATAACATTGTACTTAAAGCGTTTGTAACAATATCTAGTCTAGTTTAGATTGCTAGATATATTAGGGAGCCAATCTTTAATCTATAAAGCTTAGTATCTTTAACCGTTACTTACCCGTTAAAGGGTACTATAAATTTAGTAGCTTTAGCTACTATTGGCGTATTAACTGGATAATAATTCTTTATACTATATTATTTAAGGATCTTGCTAATATATGCATCCTGGCATAGGGTAATTGTCCCTTCCTTTTTATTTTAAGTTATTTTTACCCCTATAAAGTATTTTATAGGGCCTAAGTCCTCTATCTTAAATATTCTTATTAAACTCTTCTTTAGAGCCTTAATCTTGGCCTTATCTTTGCTAATAATTAATATATTATTAATATATATAACAATCAGAATTCCTATTAACTTATTAATGTATATATATTAGTCGCTAGTATATGCTTTAAACCCTAATTGCTAAAGCGCAGAGGCTAATTCCTTCTGCCATAGTTAAGGTGCCTATTTTAGACTATATAGCGCTTTTAGGAGCTTATATACCTATTTAGGTATATCCTTTAAAATCTCCTTATTAATTTCCTAGTTAGGTAATACTTCTACATAGATATCTATATCAGTGGTTAAGTTTAGAAAGGCTCTAACTATATCTATTTACTTAATTTCTAAGTTAAATAGAGCTGTAAGGGCAACTGCTAGCTTCTATATAACACTCTTATATACTCCCGTAAATGTTTAGTTAAAGTCCTTTCTATACTGCTACCTAAACCCTTTAATAACCTATCTCGCCTTCTGCTTTAGGATCTTGCTATCTCTATCCCTCTTTATCTTTAGGACGAGCTTTCCTAGCAGTACCTTAATACCCTTTGGCAGCTCTAATTGTCTTAGAAGCTTTTAGGTTCCTTTATAAACTAGGCCTTAATACTCCTTCTTAATTACCTTCTTCCATTCTGGCTAATTGGGTCTCGTTTTTGCCTTTTTAATTGTTTTAGGATTATTGTAGATTAACAATACTGGGCCAGCTGTATATGCAGTGTAGAATACTATATTTAATTTAGAGTTAAAGCTTAATTTTAGCTTTAATTGTTAAGCGGCTTATTAAGTCTCTTTACTAAGCTCTAGGTTAAGGATATAGACCTTATTCTTTAAACCTCTAGGTTAACCCCTTAACTTAAATGCCGTTTTAGTTTTAACTCTCTCCTAAATAGTCTCTGGCATTAATTTAGTATTATATTCTAATTTGGGTTTAATATTAGAGTTAATATCTAGTTGCTCCAAATCCTTATTAATTTAAAGCTTTGGCGTAATGGCCTTTTTAAGTGCTAATTGGGGTTAATGCTTAATGTTTCTAGGAATATTAGGAACTCTCTAATAAATTAGGTTACTGTTTTATTAATCCTAATTCTTAGTGCTTTTACCCCTATTTTTAGTAGGTATTGGAATATTAGTATCGTCTTCTAATAGGGGCTTTGTAATTAAGCCTCCTTTATTAAATCTAATATTTAAGGATCGTATAATCCTATTTTCGGCGGGTCCTTTTCTTAAAGGTATATATACCTTAAAGATATGGCTTCCTTTGTAGCCTATAAGGATTTCTACCTTAGCCTATACAGTAACCTTCTAGCTAATAATTCGGCACTCCTTTAGTATTTGGATATATGTCTTATAGCTAAATACCTATAGATAAGCTACGGATGGTCTATTATTTTAATTTAGGTAAAACTCGTCTATAAAGGCTTTATATAGGGTCTTGCCCTTTAACAAAGAGGTAGCTGTTTAATTAATAATTAGTACTATTAACTTAAATATTAGTGGCCAGAGGAACTGTAAAATGTCCATATTAATTATTACAGTTTGTGTACGCTCGCAGAGAATACTAATTATTTATTTAGAAGTGCCGTCTTGCTCTAGGTTATACGGTATAGTAAGCTCTACTACCTACCCTAGATTATCTGCAAGCTTAGCTAGCTTTTTTAGGCTATATTCTTTACCCCCATTTATATACTATTTTTTAATAACTCTTCTAAATTAAGTCTTTACTATTTTTTAATATTTAACCAGAGCGTTATATACGCCATTCTTTAACTTATGGAAGTAAGCCCATTAAACTAAAGTTGCCTTTTTAGTAAATTCTATAGTATACTTCTTCTTTCTAATGCCTTAAGGGGTAATTATTACCACGTTAATATATACTTTGTTAAACACCTACAGATTTTACGTTTTAGCGTGTCTTTGTATATGCCTTATAGCTTTTCCTTTCTCGCATAGGTTATAGAGCCTTAAGTCTTCATCCTCCTGTTATATAGCGCTTAGCTCTTCCTTCTTAAGGGTTATGCCTTTAACTAATCTGGAGGTCTTCTATATATTCTTAAGGCCAAGGTAGCCAAAGTAATGATACTAGAGTCGAATTAATATCTTTAATGGCATCTTTTGTGTAACTGTAGGGAATGCGTATATATAGGGTGCTTTAATAATTATTATATCTTTGTTAAATTGGAATATACTAAGGCCTTCTTTATTAACCATAAGGTTTCTATCTTTAATTTAAATATTACCCCTACCTAGGAGCTTTCTAGCTCCAAAGATATTAATGTTATAGTTTGGTAGGTACTGCACCTTACTAAGGTTCAGCGTATATATCTCTCCTATATCTATAGCATAGATAATTGTCCTCTTGCTAAAGCTAAGCGGCGTAGCTTCTCCACTTACTATGTTAATTAATGGTAGAGATGCTAGTATATACATACCAGTATTAAAGTCGTTAATTGATTTAGCAATATAGGTTTTGGCTTTAGTATTAAACAGTATTCCTTTCTACTTAATTAGTAATTAATTCTTCCTATTTAGGTATGCGCAGAGGTACCCTAACTCTTTCTTTATAAATATACAAGCATTGCCATTGTCTAAGTTACTATGAGTATTGTCATTATCTAAGGAGTTACTGCTAGGTTTTTCCTTCCTGCTCTTGCTGCCTAACTTCTTCTTATTAGGTTCCTGATATAGAATAAACTTCTTACCTATCTTTTCTTCCTATTTACAATATAGCTTCTTATTTATAATAAAGCAGTTTTTAGGTTTATAACGGGCGTTTGGCTTCTTGTAGTTCTTATAGTACTTCCCCTTGCTCTTCTCCTTATCCTCCTTTGCCTTTTATTTGCCCTTCTTATTAGGCTTCCCCCTATATAGTATACCTCCCTCAGCCTTTTTATCCTTATTTTGTGCCTTATCTATAATATCTTTAATTAACGCAGAGAGTAATAGTTAGGTTAATTCTTTTTAAGAATTTAATCGCTATTATTCTGCCTAGATAGGCTATACGTTGGATAGGGCTATAATAAAGAGAATTGGATGCTATAATTTAGGTAGGGAAATGTTAAGGTTTGCTAGCTTTTTAATAGCCTTTTTAAATGTGATAATAAAGTGCTTAAGATTAGGGTAGCCGTTATACTTAATCTTCGTGTATAATTTAATAGTATTATAGCTAAGAACTGCTCTGGTTTTCTTATACTAAGTTTATAGAGTTACCTATATCTTATGCGCTAACTTGCATCCTACTAGCATCTGTGTAGGGGTACTCTTAATATTAAGCTTAATAATAATCTTTATACTTAAGTCTCTAGCTTCTTATATTAGCTATGCTGCTAGCTTTATCTTATCAGCTTTCTCATTAAATTCATCTACGTATTTAGGTGCTTTTCCCTTTTTATAAATGTAACGTCTTAATCCGTTTATAACGGTAATGTCCTCTATTACTTCCTTCTATGCGATATAGTTCTTCTCTCCCTTTAGCTTTATGCTATTAGGTAGTAGGTTCTTGCTGCTACTACTTTCACTTATCCTAAGTGCAGTAATTAGATATTAAGTTAATTGGGAACTTACTGTATTTATATTACGGTGTCGTAATTAAGATTATTCTAATTAGTTTTAATTGTTGTCTACTTCTTAAGTTATTAGTAGGTAGTATATGCTACTAGATGTGTTATAGTTGAGCTTCTAATACGCGTCATATTAATCATTGTTTAGTTACAAGCTTAACCTATTACTATCTCCTGCTTGCTTTTTAGCTCTTGTCTTCTAATTAGACTTAGCGAGTTAAATAGGTTAGTAAGGTAGTAATTAATTCCGTGGACAATACGCGTCCTTTAATTGTTTGACAACTGCTATAATTATATATTATAGCTCTCTTTACGCGTTATTTGAAAAACGCTATGTTGAAACCCTCTATAGGCGTAGCCGGGCTTATAACCTGTTAAGGCTGGTACTTAATGAGGTGCAGTGGAGGTGTAAGGGAATTAGATATGTATATTAAGATACATAGATAAAGTTGTTTTATTATTAATACTATTCTACAGGTGGATTCTGGTGGATTTTATACTCGCTTAGCTTATATAACTAGTATATATGACTACCCTATAACTAGTTAGTTATAGACAATGACTAATATCCTTTATAAGTCTATTAAAGATATCCTTATAAAGAATAAACTATCCTATTTAGTTAGGTGGATAATAATTATATCTAAGGATAGTATAGATATAATATCTAGATAAGGCTTAATATCTATAGAATTTTAACTATAAAACTAAATAATTTATTTTTATTATATAACGCTATAAATATAGTAGGTACTAGGCTTTATATAAAGCTATATATATAGAGCTTCTATATATAGAGTCTTTAACATAGAGCGTTGTATAGAGCCCTATACGTAAAGCCTCTATATATATAGCCTTTATATATAGAGCGTTATATAGAGCGTTGTAGTATATTAGTACTATATATTAGTAGAGCCTTAGAGATTTAATTAGGGCTTTAAGCAGAGCTTTATAGAGAGCTTTTGCAGAGCTTTGTATAGAGCTTTGTTTAGAGCTTTGTGCAGAGCCTCTACTGTCTGCTGTAAAAGATCGGTACTATTGGTTGCAAAAGATTGGTAAAAATCGCCAAGCCGTAGCAGCGCGTATGTTAGCGACTCAGTCAATCAAGGTATGAGTACGGTATAAGGGACGCGCAAGCCTATATAATTGGTAGTCTATAAACGAGGATCCAAAGCTAGAGAAAGGAAGGGAGAAAAATAGCAGCGCTATATAAAGTTTTATGCGGTCCTCTAGTTATGTGGACTTATATAACTCGGCGTCTACTATAACGTCTACTATAATCCACCGTTTTCTACTAACGCTGTAACATTACCCCCCCCTCCAAAAAAGCCTGCCCTTAGGCTTTATATGTCTGTATTATGTCTATAAGGTGTTCTTATCTGTATGCTTAATAGGTAGCTTATTATCTTTGCTATATTAGCACTCCATTTACTTGTTTAGATACTTTAGGGGTCCTAGCTTGTTAGGGTATTAGTTATGGAATTCTTTAAGCTTCTAGGGGCAACCTATAAAGTTCTAGGTAGGGTACTAGGTTAGGTCTAGATTATAACCTTTTTATTAAATACGGTATTTTAGCGTTTCTTATACTAGTTTATAGGCTAGTATTTTATTAACTTCCTATTTGTTGTCGCTATTAACTTAAATTAGTAGTAGAGGCTTATTCTTTTATTTAGGTAGTGGGTTATTTGTAGCTTTCTATAGCTTATCTAGTAAGAAAATAGGGTGGACTTTAATTAAGTTTAGGAGTTTAACCTTATATAAGTTGCCTTTTTTATTAAGAATCTTATATAGTCCTGCTATCTTATAGTCTAGCTTATGGCTAGGCCGTTCTGTTTTTTAGTTCTTTATTGTAACCTAGACCTTATTGCCTATAGTAAAGTTGGGCTTACGCCTATGCTTATTTGCCTACTATTCTATTGATTTTTGGGCCTTCTTTAGGTTCTTATAGGCTACCGTCTATACTTCTTCTAAGTGTCTAGTATACTGCTGTGCTTCCTTATAAGATAGTTTTTTGTATATAGTCTGTAGTCCTTCTGGTCTCTTTTAGTTAAAGCTTATATAGGGTAAGTATCCTATTTCTAGCTAAATAGGTGCAAACCCTATAGAGTTATAGGGTAGAGTTGCCTGGGCGTAGTCTATTATAGGTAGTAGTCCGCTTTAGTTATCCTAAAAGTAGTTAATAAAGGGCTGGAGTCTCTAGTCTAAGTACTAATTTATAATCTCTGTCTAACTATTTGTCTGGGGGTAGTATATTATAGAGAGCTTTAGCTTAATACCTAGGATTTAGGTAAACTTATTCCAAAAGGCTGATATAAACTACGGCCTGTAGTTGGATACGATAGTATCTAGTAGTCTGTAAATTTAGTAAATATATAATGGTGCTAGAGCGCGTCACCTGCTAAATTTTACTATGCTGCTGCCATATTCTGCCAACCTATAATTGGCTTGATTACCGCTAGCGCCTTGGCGGCTGCCCTTTTATATATGTTTACTATGGTCCTGGTGACCCCCTTCTTTTCTTCTCCTTAGCTTAGTATCTTTATTAGATAGCAATTTATAAGCTTTGGTTTAGAGGCATTTATATAAGCTATTATATTATACTAAGCTCTCTATACACTGCCTAGGAAGGCCTTAATAATATCCCACCCTATAAGAAACTTTGTCTGCAATAATATGTTAACGCGCTATACTTAGATACTAAAACAACTCTATATTGCCTGGGAAGGCCTTAATAATATCCCACCCTATAAACTAGATAGGATTGGACCTATACCCCTAGAATTAAAACTGAATTGTATAATTTTAATGAACCCTAGGAAGCCAATAATGGCACCTAAAGCAAGCTTATTTAAAAGAGCTGCCCCAACCTAAGAAGAATATGAGATTCAATTAGGATCCGAAATTAAGGATAACAATAATAGTATAGATATATATAAACAGATTCGTGCCCTAATGGCTAATTAGGAAGCTAACTGTCTCTAAGCTTAAAGTATATAGGAGACCCTATAAGAGATCCTAAATAGCCTTGTGGCCCTATAAAGCTTAGCCCCCCCTTCTAGAAGTCCTAGTCGTCCTATTTACTTAACTAAATATAACACACCAGGGAGTATAGATATAATAATGAAATAATTAAAGTCTGTTAAGCTCCTTAACCCCCAACTACTGTCTAATAGGATAGACCCTACCTTTAAGAATTGGAGGATTTAAGTATGAGGAAAGCTCTATATTAACTATAACTATTTCCTTTTTAAAGAAGCTAAAATGCTCTACCTCTTTAGTTAAACTATAGGGGATGCCCAACGGCACCTTTAAGCCAAGTTTAAGGACAATTCCCCTGTCTAATTTATATTTGTTAACAAGATAATACAGCACCTAGCTGCTATTTATATTAACCTAAACAAAGTATAGGATGCCTAGTATGACTATAATCGCCTAATAATAAAACCAAACCAACCCTTTGCTGAATTCTAGACTTAATTCCTATACCTTATAGGAGAAGGCTAAGTTCCCCTTAAGAACTACTATTTGGACTTGTATAATAAGCTGATAATCTGGCTACAAGAGAAGATTGCTGTAACCTTAGATAACCTACTAACCTATAAAAAACTTGTAGCTCGTTGCCTATCTTTAGACGCAGAATTAAAGCGGATTAACGCCCGCCTTAATTAGCAGAAGCGACCATGTAGTGATCGCAACTTGCTAGCTATACCTATAGGAGCTAAAGTAGGAAGATAAGCTACGTCTACTCTTATATTAAAAGCGGTTATAACTATACACCAGCGAGCCTCGCCCGACTAGCTATATACCACGCCCTTAACTAGTACTTGTTATAATACCCTAATTAACCCCGCCTTGGCTACGTGCTACAACTGTAATAAGGAGGATTATTTTGCCTTGTCTTACCTAGAACTAGGGGATATTAAGGAGATAGAGAAAGGAGAAACGTCTAATAAGTTGGGAAAAGAAGAACCCTAGGGAAAGACTCCCCCCTAGGGTATCCTATTAATCTTAAAGAGATTAATCTAAGTTAGTTAATAGGTGGAAAACACTTTATAGTTCTATATACAGTATCTTAAAATGGATATAGAGTTAACTTAACTGCCCTTATTAACACTAGAGCAAATGGCTTTGCCTTTATAAATACTGCCTATATAATTGATGTTGCCAAGTTTCTAAATATAAAAGCCACCCTACTAGAGAAGCCTGTCTAGGTAAAAGGCTATAATAGCTAAGCTGGTAAGCCGGTTACTTATGTCCTAAAGTTATATATCTCCCTTAATAGATAATGTTAATATGGCATCCCTTTCTGCATCTTAGACCTAGGGTTCTATGATATAATCCTTAGCCGAAAATAGATATCCTACTTTAATATTTAGCTAAATGTACAATAAAGACAGTTTGTCTGGCCAGAGGATAGACTAAAATTACCCTCCTTTGTTAGAGAAATCCAAACTAATTATAAGATACTAGCCGTAAAGTCTAACCCTATATATTAATAGGATATCTGGGCCCGTGACCTAGCCTTTGCCTAAAAAGATGCCCGCCGCGAAGCTAGAAAGAACTCTGTATTAATAAAGATACTCTCCTGAAGCGCTATATTTGAAAAGGACTCTACATACAGAAGCGGGATAGATAGTAATATAGACGGTGTTTAAATCGCGCAGATCTAACTAGTATGGAAAAGAACGTACTAATAAGATATAAGGGATAACCTCTAAAAGATATAATAGGAGCTAAAAGGAGTAATGATAACGCTAATACCCTAGAGGGCCCTAAGGTTACGCACGCCCCTATTATCCTGTAACCCCCCTATAGTAGATATCGCCGCAATTAGCGCTATAGCGTTCCACTTTAATATATACTAGAAGGAAAATAAGGTCTTTACAACGAGCCTATATAAGATTAACTAGATTATTAATAAGAGGGAAGAAAAGCTAATTAAAGAAACTAATAAGGAACTGGTTAAATATCTCCTTCCTACTATCTATGCCAAGTATAAGGACGCGTTTTTAAGGGCGGCTTTGGACAAGTTACCCCCTTACTAGACATATAATTATAAGATTTAATTAGAAGCCAATAACTTGCTAGGCTATAGCCCCCTTTACTAATAATTAATGGACAAGCTAAAAGTAATAAAGTAGTACTTGATTAATAACCTAGATAAAGGGTTTATTAAGCCAAGTTAAGCCCCTTTTACTTCCCCTATTCTATTTATAAAAAAGCCTAGTAGAGGCCTCTATTTTTGTATTGACTATTAGAAGCTAAATGCTATTATTTAAAAGGATTAGTATCCTATTTTGTTAATTAATAAAACCCTCGCATATCTAAGCTAGGTAAAGATCTTTATTAAACTTAATATCTGCTAAGCTTTTTACTAAATTAGGATAGACCCTATATTTAAAGATTTAACAATGTTCTGTACCTATTACAGGTCCTATAAATGTAAAGTTCTTCCTTTTGGACTAATAAACGGACCAGCTATATACTAAAGGTATATAAATAACGTTCTTTTTAATTACCTTAACGAATTCTGTATGGTATACCTAGACAATATCCTTATATACTTAGATGATAAACTTAAGCACTAAGTTTACGTTAAGAAGGTCTTAGAGAGATTATAGAATACAGATTTGCAAGTTAATATTAAAAAATATAAATTTGGGGTAAAACGTATAAAGTACCTTAGGTTTATAGTAAGTATAGATAGGATCAAAGTTGACCCTAAAAAGGTCAACGTAATCTATAACTAAAAGCCCCCTTATACTATAAAGGGGATCCAGTCCTTTCTAGGTTTTTATAATTTCTACTACCAATTTATCTGTAACTATAGAGTTATGGTAACGCCTCTTATACGACTTACCCGGAAAGATATGCCTTTTATCTTTAATAATGACTATATGGAAGCCTTTGGAGAGTTAAAAGATTAGCTTATCTCTTCTCTAATCCTTTGTTACTATAACCTGGACCTTAAATTAATGCTAGAGACGGACGCTTCTAATGGAGTTATAGTAGGAATCCTATTATAGTTATATCTAGATGGCGAATAGTACCCTATTGCCTTCTTCTTGAAAATAATGGACCTAGCTAAATATAACTATAAAGTATATAATAAAGAAATGCTAGCTATTATCTAATCGCTATCCTAATAGCGCGTAGAGCTTAAAGGCACGAACTCCTGGATTAAGATATATACAGATTATAAAGCCCTAGAGTACTTTATAACTATAAAGTAGCTTACTGGACGATAAGCCTATTAGGCCGAAATACTCTCTAAATTCTTCTTTATGATTATATATCGTTCTGGCAAGCAAAACACTAAAGCTAATATACTAACCCAAAGGGAATAAGATATAGGACCCTAGGATAAGCTAAAGACCTAATATTGGATACATGCCCTCCTCTATCCTAAATAGCTTAACCTGTAAATTCTTAAAGAACTAAACTCTGAATGGAATAAGCTAGCACCCTTAGAGGGAGTAGTCTTGGATAAACTAATAGGGCTAGTTAACTGTATTTTAACTATAAACCGTATGGCTAACTCCCTAAAAGCCCTCTATAACTAAGCCGCGAAGAAGGACCCTAATTTGGAAATAGAGGAAGGACTGCTTCTATATTAAGGACGGCTTATAGTTCCAGATATTAATAACCTATAGATAGAGTTAATCCGTAAAGCCTACTGTTAAGTCTCTATAGTATACCCTAGTTGCGATAAGACCTACTAACTACTAGTGCCCTATTACTACTGGCGAGGACTTCTATCTGATGTGGATCGATTTGTTAGAAACTGCCACGCCTATAGACGTGTAAATGCCCCTAGGGATTAAACTCCTGGGTGGCTATAACTACTGCTAGTTCTAGAATGCCCTTAGCAATATATTACTATAGACTTTAAGTCATTTCCAAAGGACGCCTATGGCCACAATATAGCCTTTGTAGTAGTTAACTAACTATATAAGTAATCCGTCTCCCTCCCTTGTTTTAAGACTATGACTATAAAGGATATGGCCCGCCTTTACGTTAACAACATCTATTAATTCTATAGCGCCCCTAAATTAATTATCTCTAACTGTGGCCCCTAGTTTATATTAGATTTCTAAAATAAACTCTACTGTATCCTTGGGATTAAGATTAAGCTCTCTACTATATTCTACCCTTAGACTAATGGCTAAACTAAGATTATAAACTAGTACCTTAACTAGCGACTATGGCCCTTTATAGACTACTATTAGGATAACTGGTCGGAATTACTACCTATAATAGACTACGCGTAGCTTACACTCCCTTATAATAGTATAGGGATGTCCCTATTTAAACTGCTCTACGGGTATATACTATGAATGTCCTTTAATTGGGATAGGCCTACTGAACCCGCTACGGCCCGCGAACGCCTTAGCTATAAGGAGGCCTGGGTATTTGCTAAGAGAATGTATAGAGCCTAGAAGACTGCTTAAACAATTATAAGAAAGGCGCAAGAAAAAAAGAAGTCTAATATAAACTAATATTGTCGCAAGGAAGACTTCTAAGTAGGAGATAAGGTATGGGTGTTAATAAAGAATTGGAAAACCTAGAGGCTAAGCTATAAGTTAAACCACTAAATAGCTAGCCTATATAAGACTCTTTAAAAGGTAGGACACTTTTTTAAGGTTAAGCTATTAGAGTTAATAAGGATCCACCCCATTTTCTCCCTGGACTGGCTATAAAAGGCTACAGATAATCCACTACCTGGATAGTATAACGACCCCTCGCTGCTAATCCAGATTGCTAAGGATGAAGAATAGGAAGTTAAAGAAATCCTAGCAGTAAAAAAGGTCTGTAATGTCTTAAAATACCATGCAAGCTGGGTAGGCTATAATAATGACCTAGAGTGGTACCCTGTATCTAATTTTAAGTACTCCCCCTATAAGCTATAAGATTTCTACCTAGCTTACCCTAATCTCCCTAGACCACCATGTAAATTAGACAACTGGATTAAATGCTAGGAAGAAGGGTTAGATAATTATAACAATTTAGACAATAATAGGGAGCTTAGACAACGCCTAAGGGCAGGCTTTTTTAGGAGGGGGGGGTGATATGATGGTGCTAGAGCGCGTCACCTGCTAAATTCTGCTATACTGCTGCCATATTCTGCCAATCTATAATTGGCTCGCTTACCGCTAGCGCCTTGGCGGCTGCCCTTTTATATATATTTACTATGGTCCTAGCAACCCCCTTCTTTTCTTCTCCTTAGCTTAATATCTTTATTAGATAGCAATCCACAAGCTTTAGTTTAGAGGCATTTATGTAAGCCGTCACAAAATATAGTGGATATATAATTAGGCCGCCTCTTTAATATTAATATTTTTATAATAGGGGATTAAGAACGGGCGCTTGCTAAAGTGGTTAACTAGGATTATAATTATATTATATCTATTACGGTTTGTAGGTAACTTATAGAAATCTATAGAGATATACTGCCAGGGGCGTTCTAGTATTAGGAGTGGCTTTAATAGCCCTAGGGTCTTATCTTGTGGAGTTATAGACCTATAGCAGTTGTTATAGTTCTGTATATAGCGGTTAATATCTATAACTATTTTAGGCTAGTAGTAGTGGTCGCTAATAATTTTATGGGTCTTATTTTTTTTAAGGTGGGCCGTAGAGACCTAAGTATGTGCTTTGGCAATAAGCTAAGTCTATAAATTCTATTTTTTTGCTACTACTAGCTGTTCCTAGTGCTTAAGTAGTCCGTTTTTAAGGGACTATAGGCTAGTAGCATTTTTTACCTTTTTGCGGCACTTCTGTAGAGAAGGGGCTGTATGGTTTACCTGCAGCAGTTTATTAATAAGGTTAAGTTCTATAGAGTTAATGGGGTATATCTTAGCGTCTAAAGGGTCTGTATTTAGTTCTACCTATATTTAGGGGTTAAGGTGCTCTGGTTATAGTAGTGCCTAGGTCTATAATAAGATCTTTACAGCCGCCTAGTTACCTAGGTCCTATTTATGCCTTATAAAAGTATCTGCACGGTTTGTAGCGCCTGGTCTATATATAATTAAGAAGTTAAACTAAGATAGGATATTTGCTTAGTATGCCTAGCGGGCCGTAAGGGCCTTAGTTATTATAAAGTATTCTAGGGCCTTATAATCTAAAACTACCTTAATAGGCTTAGGGGTCCCCTTTAGCTATGCACGCCAGTGCTAAAAGCTAGAGATAATAGCCAGCATTTCTTTATTATGGATATAGTAGTTTAGCTTGGCATCTATTATAGTCTTTAAATAGTATGTAATAGGGTGCTATTCTCTGTCTAGTTGCTTCTGGGAAAAAATACTAGCTATTATACTGTTTAAGGCATCAGTTTTTAGTATTAAGGGCTGTTTTGGGTTAAAGTGGGTAAGTAGGGGAGCTAATACCAGCCGCTTTTTAAGCTTATTAAAGGCCTATATATATATGGCGTTAAAGTGGAATAGCTGGTTTTTCCTAGTAAGGCAGTTAAGAGGCTAAGCAATCCTACTATAGTTCTTAATAAAGCGTTAGTAGAAGTTATAGAAACCTAAAAATAATTATACCCCCTTTATAGTCTGTGGGGGTATCTACTAGTTAATTGTGGCTATTTTCTCTGGGTTGGCCTTAATTCCGTCTATACTAATAATAAAACCTAGGTATTTTATACGCTTAACACTAAATTCTAACTTCTTAATATTGGCCTGGAGACTAGCCTCGCGGAGCCATTATAGGACTTTATAGATATGCTCCTTGTATTCTAGCTTGTTCTTAAAGTAAATTATAATGTTATCTAGGTAGGCTATATAGAAGTCGTTAAGGTAGTTAAAGAGTATATTGTTTATATACCGCTGGTATGTAGCTGGTCTGTTAGTTAGTCCAAAAGGAAGTACCTTGTATTTATATGTTCTGTAATAGGTTTGAAATATAGTAAGCTCTTTAGACCCAGGGTTTATTTTAATTTAGTAAAAGGCCTAGCGGATATTAAGCTTTATAAAGACCCTAGCTCTACTTATTTGGGCAAGAGTCTTATTAAGTAAGGGTAGTAGATAGCAGTCCTTGCGGGTTATATTATTTAGCTTATAGTAGTTAATGCAGAAGCGCAGTCCTTTATTTAGTTTTTTGGTAAAGAGAATAGGCGAGTTAAAAGGGGCTTAGCTAGGCTCAATAAAGCCCTTATTAAGGTTGTTAATAAGATACTGCTTTATAGCCTATAATTTGGTAATAGACTATAGGTAGAGAGGGCTAAAGCTAAGGGTGCTTTTTTTGCCTTAATCGATCTCGATCTTGTGGTTATATAGTTGGTGAGGCGGAAGTATATTTAACACTACCTTAAAGAATACGTTCTTGAATTTCCAGTATTAATTAGGCAGTTTTTGTTCTACTAGTTCCTTATCTATAAGCTTACTTTCTTGTCCGCTAAGCTCGCTTTCCTTTTCCTTAAGTATTTAATCAATTTTGTATAGGCTAGTTGTAAAGGCAATGGTATTAGGCTAAACCAAGTTCTAGTAGAATCCTACAGCGCCAATACAGCAGATATTAACTAGTGGAAGGTCCATAGGTTTCTTTATAGATACTTATTAGGCTGTGTCTTATAGTATAGGGTATATAGTCTTCCTTAGCTTATGTTCTATTTTCTATAAGTTATCCTTTCTGTCTATTAGCTTAGTATAGCGTCTAATGTCCCTAGTTTTCCTTTAGGGCTATATAGGGCCTAGGTTCTCTGTAGGGGGCTTAGTTAAGTTACTACTAACTTCCTAGGTCTTTAGTGCGGATGGCGTAATATATATAGTCTAGGGGCGGTGTAGTATATAGATCTGTTAAGGATTAAGATGTATATTCTTCTTAAAGGCCTAGTCTCTACACATAGCATTAGCCTAGTAAATAGTATTAATCTAGGGCCGTATAAGGTTTTCCATTATAATGCTAATTTCTTTTATAAAGGAAGGGGTTAGGGGTAGGGTTTTAGGCCAAATAAGCCGTCTATTCTGTATGTTAAGCTATAAGCCTAAATAGGCTAGCTATTTTCTCCCTATAATTATATTGTGGCTCCTAAGGTCCATAATAAGAAAGGGGACGTTATACTACCTTCATCCATTAATACGGAGGTAAATCCGCAAGATAGTTATAATAGGTGGCCCTATTTGTCTGTTATACCTATAAATAGGAATTAGTTTAGGCAGTTCTTTAAGGGGTATATTTAAAAAGTCAGCTAGCTTTATAGCACACTGGGTATCTATTAAGGCAAAGGTATTTATTTTAGAGTTAGCTAAAGCAGAGGTTAAAACTTAATATCTATTGCGGAATAAGGTATAAGGGATAGTGTAGCTTCTTCTACTAACTAGCCGACCTAGATTAATATATAATATATTAATCCCTTTTAACCCTAAAGAGGAGTCTTCCTCTAAGGTTCCTCTTTTTCCAACTCTATACTATTCTCCTAAATTAACAGAACCTCGCCCGTTTTTGCCTTTGTCTGGTAATTTTTTATAAAGTGGTCTTTCTGGCTGTATAAGAAGCAAGCTCCTTAATTGCTAAGGGCCTGTTTATAGGGGTTGTTATATATGGGCTAAGTATGCGCTGGACCCGCAGTAGGACTAGCTATATAGCTAGCTACTAAATTAACGGCGGGCTGTATGGCTGGTGCTGTAGGAGTTATAGATTATGCTAGGGTGTTATAGGCTGTTTATAAAGTGCTTATAGTCTAGTTTAGAGAGTTTCTAGCTTTGTACCGCTTAGATTATGCCTTAATTTAATAAAGGCCTTAGTTAATAGCTAGGCAGTGGTCTATAAGTACCTTTAGCGTCTATATAGTAGTAAAAACTAGCAGTATGGCGCGCTATAGGTCTAGGGTAAGCTTATTAAAGAGGTTTAGCATTAGGTCTTTATAGGGAATTTAGGCTTAGCTGGCTAGGTGCAGAAAGCAGGTCTAGAAGGCTAAAAAGGTCTCTGTTATCTTTATATTAAGAGCTTTGTAATTAAGGTGGGCGTTTTGTGTCTTAAAGGGGTCCTTATAAATAGAAGATAGGTAGTTAACCATTTTTTCTTTAGAGAGGAAGGGGTCTGCTAAGTCCTGGGCGTATTGCGGACGTAGATACGTCTATATGTCCCCGCTAGTACAGCTAAAGACATAGGCTATTTTAGTTTGGGTAGTAGGGAAGTGGTCTATATTAACTTTAAGCTTATCTTGCAGTTAAAGCTTCTAATTGTTAAATATAGGGTTAGTTCTGTCTGTAAGTAATAGGGGGTCCGCAACCTTCGCGGACCACAATAATACTAATGCTATATATTAGGCTAGGGTCTTAAGGACTATAGTAAGTCTTTAGGTGTCTAATAACTCTTTACTAGGTATAGGGGTGTCTCTAGTTTTAAGTAGCTCTTAAAGCTGTTTAATTTTAGCATTAGCTACTGTAAGCTCTTCCTAGGGGGTTAAAATAGCGACTATTTTACTATTGGAGGTATTTGCGGGTCCTATAGCAGCTTTGCCGGCTGCTGTATTTTTTGGCATAGTGGTAGGGGTATTAGGTAATTTCTAGTGTTTGTTTATTTTCTAGGGGTTCTAGTCTATATGTGTCCTATTCTTAGGTTTCGCGTTTTGTTTGTGTTCTTTTAGTTCTTAGGGGTCTATTCTATCCTTATAGTCCTGGTGATGTCCTTAGGGTCCTATTCTATGTCCTTTATAGATATATTTGAGTTCCTTCTTAGGAAGAAAGAGTAGTTAAGCTTTAGATAATGTTAGCGACTTAGTTAATTAAGGTATAAGTACGGTATGAGGGACGCGCAAGCCTATATAATTGGTAGTCTATAAATGAGGATCCAAAGCTAGAGAAAGGAAGGGAGAAGAATAGCAGCGCTATGCAAAGTTTTATGCGGTCCTTTAGTCACGTGGACTTATGTAACTCGGTGTCTACCATAACGTCTACTATAATCCACCGTTTTCCACCAGCGCTGTAATAGCGTATTGGCCTCCTATTAAAATAATATACCCCCTATAGCCCATTAATATAGCTCTATATTTTATAAATAAAGGCCTATTTTAGGGCTCTATTTTAGGGCTATAAAATAAGCTATTATTTATAAAATATAGAGCGTTATTAGTAGGGTTATAGGGGGTGCTTTTTAATAGCTTAAGGCTCTCCGCTGACTTATCCGACCCCTTTATTCCTAGAAATAAGCACCCCCCATAACTCTACCAAAACGGCCTTAAATTATATAAATAAAAGATTATTTTATAGCCCTAGAATAGAGCTATAAAATAGGCCTCTATTTATAAAATATAGAGTTATATTAGTGGGGCTATAGGTGGTATATTATTTGGATATTATCCAAATATTATCCGATATCCGGGCTATCCTTGGATAGGATTATTATCCGCCTGGCTGGATAGGATAATCTATCCTTTGCAGGTCTGACTCTTGAGTTTGGCGACGCGTATGGACCGCGTACGGACTACTTGTAGGAATCTTCTCGAGCATTCCAGTATATGGATTCTCCTTTATAAGCTCTATACCTAATCTTACTCCTATGCCTATTTAGTGACCTAATAGTTTGTGGTGGAGATTAAAGTCCCTGGACATAAAGTTATTGCCATAAACTTAAGCGATGGAATGAGTTACAGCCATTTCAATACTACCCTTTGTGAAAGTATTGCGAAAATCAAATTAAGCGAGCCCCGCACATATAGTATTGAATTTAGGTGATCTTACCATATAAATTGTATAACTACCACGCATACTACGCTCGCCGTTCTTTAATTACTTACGAAGCTTAAGTATTATATTATATTGCTTATATAGCTCAATTTTCTAGTGTTGTAGGCGTAATGGTAAACTGTAATAGCCTTTGGAAATAAGCTGCTAGTTAATCTATAGAGTCTCCTCAAGTAACCAAGCGTAATACTACTGCCCCCTTATATATAGGCCTTCGTACTATCCTAGCTCGTTACCTACTCCAACCGCTTAGTTCTGGCGAGGAGGATAAGGATAAGGATAAGGATAAGGAAGAGGAAGAGAAGGGGGAGGCCTAAGAGTTGGATAAGGATTTAGATTAGGGCGAAGATGATAAAGATGAAGATAACATAGGCCTAGTTAATCTAGATATTTACTAGCCACCTTAAGAGCCGCCAGATAAGGAAGTAGGCTTTAGGATAGTAAGTGGGCGTATTATTTAACCAAGTTGAGGAGCTACTAAAGCTCTTAAAGCTGTTAAAATTGTATAAATTGCTAGAGCTACTAAGGCGTCTAAGTTAACTTAGCGTACTGAGAAGCCTACTAGGGGTTTAAACCAGAAGAGTTTAAATCTAAAGTCGACCTCTAAGAAGAAGCCTATTAAATTAGTAAAGACTTTAAAGGCTTTAAAGCCTCTATTAAGACAAAAGGATGCACCTAAGGAAGCTATTATAATAGGTTTAAGCTCGCCAGCTCCCTTGGAGCCTAAGGTAGTATTTTAATACTATATAGCAATCTGGAAAGCTTGGGTAGGAGAGGAAGATCTTACTTCTACTTCTACGCAGTGTATAGTTGGTGGAGAGTTTCTTAATAAGATTGGTTTCTGGATTAATAAGGTTAAAGCTAATATAGCAGGCAGATCCTTTAAGGATAAGTATTCTATTAGGGCGACAGCTTCCTACAATCGCATTATAGCTCGCGATATAGTACTATAAGACATTTACTTTACTAGATATATTTACAACCTTTATAAGATTATTAGAACGTGGCATATAGAGGGTAGGAAAGGGCTATGTATAGAGGTGGTAGTTATATTAACTAAGAAGCCTATACCGGAAACTATATTAACATACGCCTCTCCCTATGCCCTTGGTGTTGAGGCGCTCTAGAGAGCCTTGCTAGCAAGTACACTTTTATTAAATATTCTTAAGGCTGGAGCTATATCTAGTATACCTAAAAAGAAGGGTAGATTAAGTGCTACTATTGCCTAGCGCCTTTCTCTACCTAATGATATTTTATTAGAAGTTCTTATAGGAAACCTAGCTCCCTTAATAGCCTTCTAGTAGCCCTACCAATTAAAGATCTATTTAAATAATGGAGGCACCTGTTGGGTAAATGGGAATATAGAGCTGCCCCATTTCTATTACTGTAACGGAACCTTATAGCTTAGACTATGGTAGGTTCTGTTATTGGGCTAGGTATATAGGTACGAACAAAATCAACAACGTAATAATAACTGGTGGAGTAGTTGCCTAATAGATTAACTCCAATTATATTCTAAGATTCACTATAAAGAGAGAACTATCTGGGTAGGGACTGTGGTCCTTTAGATACACAACTATACGCCTAAGAAATCCCTTCGCTCTATAAGGTATATGTGCTCTATCTACTCCATATAGATTACACAGATTACACAGATTATATAGATTATATTATATAACCTCAGCTACTATTCCTCATTATATAGTTCTACCGGATCTATTTTGGACTATGCCTATATTAACCAACTAGCTTCCTATGACTCTTCCCTAAGTAGTTATAACATTATACTTAAAGCGTCTGTAACACTATCTCCCTTCTTTTTATCTTTGTCCTTAAAGATTCCTAATATCTCCAAGTTGTCTACTAGAGGTATAATATCCGTTTAATTAATTTGGTTAATATCTTTACTTATTATACCTAAAGCTTCTTCTTCTTCTTTAACCCTTTGTTGCGTGCGTACGGTTTCCTCCATACTGTCGCTAGGTGAGATAATGCCGTCTCTATATTCTTATTGTGTGAAAGAGGGGTTGGTTTATATTGCGCTAGTAAGTCCTTCTACCCAACAACCTTCCTTTTGTTTGGAGTGCACTAAAGCAAACGTTTGTTTGTCTTGTAATATTCGCTCTATCTTTAACGCTAAGTATGCGCGTCCTATGACTCTTAACAGTCTTTAAGTTCCCTAAGTAACTTATTATAGGGTCTTGTGTTTAATCTGCCACTATAAAGCTTAATAGTAAGCTCTTAAGCGCCTTAGATAAGCTTTATTATTTGTAGGAAGTAGAGCAGGAGGCTACAGCTACTTAACAGCATACCCTTAAAGCCTATCTATTGGCCTCTACCCGTCTTCTTTGTCTTAAATATGTTTATAAGAAGGTCCGTTCTAAGAAGTAGAAACTTATTTAATAGGGTTTGTCTAAGCTAGGTAATAAAAAAACTGGCTCTTCCCCTATAAGGGAAATAACTCTAAGTAGCTCGGCAATTGCTCCTCTTAGGTCCCCTTTAGGTAACTTATTCTTTAGCGATTCTTCTTTATTAATATTGCCTAACCTGTTTTCTTTTAATACTCCTATACCTTTCCTATAGCGTTCCTTAAATTGCTTAGTAGTTCCTAGGTAGTCTTACTATAGCCTATCCACTTTACTTTATATTATGTTTTATTATCTATATCCTTATAACTAATAATCTTTAAAACTTGCTACTTGTCTTCCTTCTATCCTCTATATATATCTACCTTATAGACTAGTGGCTTAACATTCCTGTATACTGGCTCTAGTATTGCGATATACTATATAGGGTAGATTTTCATTTTGGCTAGTAGGTTTAACTTATATATAACTAATAAAATTCTTTACTTAATTTTAAAAGGTCCTAGTCTAATATAGTTCAATTTCTTACTTAGTCGTTAACTCTTAAAATTTTTATATAGTAGCCACACTTTATCTCCCTTCTTAAGATCTGGTCCCTTAGATCTCTTAGTGTTATAATACCTTTTTATTCGTTCTTGTACTAGTTTAGCTATTTCTTTAAGGTCTATATAAAGATTTATTAACATCTCCATTCTTTATTTAGCTATGCTACTTGTCCTTTTTGCTTAATATGGTAATAACGATGTTCTTAGCTCGTATCCGTAATTTGCCTTAAATGGTAATGTCCCCATTCCTTCTTATGGTATTGTATTATATATAAACTATATAACTGGTAATAACAATACCCAATTATTCTGTGCGTAATTAATATAATGCCTTAGATACTACTCTAGTGTTTAGTTTAGTCTTTCTATTTATCCATCCGTCTGCAGATAATACGCTATAGATATTACTGCGCGAACTCCCTATTCTACCAGAAATACTTCCTAAAATACTACTATAAATCTTGGATCTCTATCTAATATAATCTTATCTAGTGCTTTATATCTTATAAATACTTCCTTTATATAGATTCTAGCGATATCCTCTACTAATATTTCTTTAGTGCACGCTATAAAGTATCCCTACTTTATTAGCTTATCCACTATTACTAAAATCGTGTTATAATCTTGTCCTATAATAGGATCTCTTAACTTTAATAACTTAACAATAAAGTCCTATAATATAACCTCCTATGGTCTTCCTGGTGTCTTAATAGGTTATAGCCCTTTATATAGCTTATACCTTATTAGTTTGTTTCTTTAGTAATCTAAATATTTTTTTATAACTTATCTTACTAGTCCCTAGATTCCTTAAATAATATACTCCTTTTAAAGTCTTAACACTAAGCCTATAGCTCCGTTGTGTCCTTATATTATTCCCTTATAGAATTCCTTAACAAATTCTTCTATGATAGACTTAGGCACATATATTGCTTCTCTATTTTTATATTACTTTAAGTCTAGATCCTCTACCTATGCTTTTTAGATCTTTTAAGTCTAATTACTCTCTAGTAATTTATAGATCTAACTTTCCTTAGTCGCTATAATCTTTAGATAATTATACCTAATTAATCTATCTTAATCTTTTCGCAATAAAGCTCCTAATAGCTTTTTATTACTTTATAGTTTAGCCTTCCTGCTTAGAGTGTCTGCTCGTGCATTATTTGTACCCTTAGTATACTGAATTTCGAAATAGTATTCTATAAGTATTTCCGCCCATCTAACCTGTCTTTGGTTGAGTTCCTTTATTATTAGGAATCTTATAAGGTTCTTATAGTCTGTCTTAACTATAAATAGTTTCTCTATACCTTATAAGAATACTCTCTATTTCTTAAGTATTGTAACTATACCTAATAACTCCTTGTTATAGATATTATAGTTTAACTCTAGTAGTGTTATCTTCCAACTATAGTATACCACTGGGTGCCATCTATCTTAATATTTCTATAGAAAGTACGCCCTTAGTATAAAGTCTAATGCATCTATTTTTATAACCGTCTCTAGACCTAGTTAATAGATCTTAAGAACTAGCTCCTGGGTAAACAACTCTTTAATTCTTTTAAATAGTTTTTATTATTCCTTTCCCTATACCTATAGTTCTTCTTTCTTTATTAACCTTATAAACGGCTTAATATTCTATAACCATTACGCTATAAACCTTCTGCAGTAATTATAAAACCCTAGAAACGATCTTAACTGTATAACATTCTCTAGTTCTTACCACTTTACTATAGCCTTGATCTTCTTTAGATCTATACTAAGTTGGCCTAGTTTAATAATAAATCTAATAAAATCGGTCTTTCTAGTAAAGAACTCGCATTTCTTAATTGCTATTAGCATCTATTCTTTTTATAGTCTCTTTAAGACCCATTTAATATGTTCTTTATATTCTTCCTCACTCTCTAAGTAGATAATAATGTCGTTAAGGTATACTATAACAAATTTATCTAGGTGTTCTTCTAACACACTATTAATTTGCTTCTAGAACGTTACTAGTATATTTATAAGCCTAAATTGTATAACTAATAGCTTATATAGTCCTTCCTTTAACCTAAAGGCTACCTTTTATTTGTCGCCTTCTTTAATCCTAATCTAATAGTACGCCTATCTTAGATCTATCTTCGTAAAGATCTTTACATTGCTTATCCTATCTTAGATTTTACTAATTAAGGGTAAAGGATACCTATCCTTCCTAGTAATGCTGTTTAACTATCTATAGTCTATATACATCCTAAGTTTTCCGTTTTTCTTTAGAATAAACAATACTAGATATCCTACTAATAACTATAACAGTCTGATATATCCCTTTTGTAAGTTCTCTTAAATAAACTCTTTAAGCGCTACTAACTCTATTTTAGTAAGCTTGTAGATTAAAAAGAACTTTAGACTTATTCCCTCTTTTAATTCTATCTTATAGTCCTATACTGTATGCTCTAACAGCTTTTTACTTTCTAGTAACCATAACTTTTTACCATACTTATGGTATCTCTTTAGTATATAACTTAAGCCTCGTTTAGTCTCTTTATATATCGCTCTAACTTGGTACTATACCAACTTGGTTTACTGTCGCACTTTATACTGTTATATATTCTTAATATTAACCTAACCTATAACCCAATTGATCTTTAGATTATACTCTTATAACTAAGGCATTCCTAGTATCGCCTTATCCTATCCTAATAGTAGGATATTAAAAGACATTCTAACTGGTCTCCCTTTAATAGTTATCTAAATAAGTCCTATTTTAAGATTAATAATGCCTCCTCTATAGGCTATCTAATCTCCTAAAATTGTTATAAGTGGATATAGGTGTTTCTTCTATTTGTGTAGTAACCCTATCCTTTTTACTGCTTTTAGTAATATGTGGTTCCTAGTTACTCTACTATCTACTAACACTTTAAACTACTGATCTTGCCATTTAGCTTTTAAATTTAGGTATTATCCTTAAATTTCTTTAAAGGTTTAAGGCTCTAATACTAGTTCCCTCTAGTCCTATACGCCTCCCCTTTTCCTAACTATTAGCTACTAGATCCTGCTTATACTTAGTCCAACTTTAGCTAATACTTAGTTTATTTCTTTTCCTCTATATGCTATAGATAAGTGTTCTCTGGGTACTCCTACCACTATTATCTATCTAGGTATTCTTTTATAAAGAATCTTCCTGGTTAAAGTATTAAGTCTCCCTAACCTTGTACTTCTACTAGGTGCTAACTATATATATACTTAGTATTCCTAAACCGCTTTTTTTCTGGTGCCTAATATATTTTTACTAGGTACTTCTAGTTCTTATCTTTAGGTACTCTATGCATATTATATATATTATCCACATAAGCTATCCATAATAGTATATAATACGCTATATGTTTTAGGTTAACTCTTAGTTTATCTTTATCCTTAAGTTTAAACCTATACCTAATTAACCTGACTACTGGTATCTTGGCTGCAGGTACTAAAATTTATTACTTACTTCTCTAGTCCCTAGATCCTTCTTCTAGGTTCCTTAATATTATAATTAATGCTCCTTTAATGTAACTTATATGTTTTTCTATAATAGGTTAGTTTTGGACAACTTTTTCGTCTAGCTATATATAAAAGTCTTCCCATTTATCATTGTGTCGTTGCCTATACCACTTTCCGTATAACTGGTTTAGTGTATATAGTCTATCCGTTAGAAAGTACCTTATTATTACTATATTATAATATCCTTTAGTATATCTTTCTTTAAACCTAGTTGGAATATCTAGATCCTCTTCTTATTCTAGTTTATCTAACCATTTTACCCTAGGTGTCCCTACACTTAGCCTATTAGTAACTCTTTATATAGGTGCTTTGTTCCTTATATAACCTAGCATAGCTAATCTCTTATCTAGCTTTTGCTCTTACTATATAATAATTCTTGTTCTAAACTTATCTATAGTTTCTTATTTTCTGCGTCTTATAGCTAAATCTTTATAGTTATCTTACTTTTTAATCCTGGTATTAACTGTTTAATCTTTAGGCTAAATACTGCGTTTACCTAGGATTACTAACGTTCTTATTTATTCTCTAAACTTGTAGTTCTTAAACTTGTATCCTATACTTATTCATTTATTACTAAACTAAGTTACTACCCTTTCCTATTAGTTTTTGTCCGTTGTGGGTTCTTAGGTATATCTTATCTTATCTTAAGAATCTTAAGCTTCTCTTATCTCTTCTTAAGAATCTTAAGCCTGTAGCCTTTTACCTTTATTAAGTAATAAGCTAGCACTAGTAGTTATCTACTTGCTTAGTTTCTTCTAAATATTACTCCTATTATCTTATAAAGCGATAGAAATCGTATCTAATAGTGTTATAATATCCGTTACTAAACCTTGTTTAGTAATAGTCTTAGTCTCTGCTTCTATTGCGTCATTAAGGTTTAAGTGCTCCCAGTTAGCCTCCTTTTCGTCTTTATTGCTAGTAATTAATAAGTACTCTAACTCTATTGTCATTACTATTAATCTTTGTCTATATATTACTATGACATCTTAATCTAGCTTATAGAGTTGATCTTATTTTTTATCTAACTCTCTGGTTCCTTTAAGTTCTTTTAACTCTGGCTCTTGCGGCTAATAGCTTGCGCTATATTTAGCGTCCTTATAAATTTAGCATGCGTTGTTATAATAATACGCAAAACTATTAATTAAACACTCTTTTATTCCTTATAGTGCACCATTATCCCTTTGTACATACGTGCTGTCTACTAGTCTGGTTTTCTTTACCATATAGTTACTCTAACCACCTCTATAGTCTCTGGCGAAATGACCCTGTTTTCCGCAATTTATATAAGCTCCATCTTTAAACTATTTTTCTTTCTATAGAGTCCGCCTAAACGTCTTCTACTGCTAAGATCCCTAGTTTAGCCTCTGCTTCTAGGTCCTTTAATTACTTAATCCTTAATCTCTAGGTTTCTATAGTTTCTTTTCCCATCTTTAGGTTTCTTTGGTACTGCTTAGGTCCATTAGCTCTGCGCCATTCTATAGTTTTTAACTCTATATCTATCGTTACGTACTCTGCGCCTTATATAACTATAGAACTCTATCTTGCCCTCTTTTAGCTTGTTCCCTTTAGTAAATCCTATTATTAATCTTTATTAATTAATCTATTAACTCTCTTAGAGTATCCATATCTTCTATTAAGATAATTATGTCCTAGACTTTAGCCTTAAGTCCTTATTTATACTATGCTATAAGCGCCCTATTATTCCACTTAACCTATATGGCTAGTGTTTAAAACTGTGTTGTATACTTAATTACTAAAGTGCGTTATACTAAGTTCTAAAGCTTTTGTTCTGTTGTGGTTATAGCCTCTAAGTCTCTAAACATCTATATTAACCGCTCTGCGAACCCGTTCTAACTGGCAAATATATACCATACGTCTTAGTTAGTAGTTGTTATGCCATTAGCCTATATTTCCGTAAGATATAGCTTAAACCACTTAAGTGCCCTCCCTGTTAGGAATAATCCTGCATAGGCTACTTAGTCTAACAATATTGCTAACTTCGCTCCTTCCTGTACTACCTTAAAGTATATTTACGTAAGAAATCCCTTAAGCTTTAACTTCTCTCCTAAGAATCGTTTAATTAAAGGTAACTTAATTTTTACTGCTCTAATTCCATTAATACGTTCTTTAAGTATCCTATTATTATCTTATAAGTGATTAACCATTTCCTATAACTAATCTTGCGTAACCACTTAAGAATCCCCCTTATCTATACTGGTATCACCTGGCCCTAAGGTTGTGGCTGCCGTTAATACTATTATAACTAGTGCTACTCTTAGTGGCATGTTATTTAAGTTTATTCTAATACCGTAACCTTAGTAGTGAATATATAACGGAACCTTATAGCTTAGACTACGGTGGGTTCTGTTATTGGGCTAGGTATATAGGTATAAACAAAATCAACAACATAATAATAACTAGTAGAGTAGTTACCCAATAGATTAACTCTAATTATATTCTAAGATTTACTATAAAGAGAGAACTATCTAGGTAGGGACTGTGGTCCTTTAAATATACAACTATACGCCTAAGAAATCCCTTCGCTCTATAAGGTATGTATGCTCTATCTACTCTATATAGATTATACAGATTACACAGATTATATAGATTACATTATATAACCTCGGCTACTATTCCTTATTATATGGTTCTACCGGATCTATCCTGGACTATGCCTGTATTAACTAACTAGCTTCCTACGACTCTTCCCTAAGTAGTCGTAACATCGTACTTAAAGCGTCCGTAACAATTACCTAGTTGACCACTTTGCATTAAAGGCCTAGGGTAAGTAGATTAAGGATAGCAAAGCTTCTAAAGAGGAGCCTCCTGCGCTGCTTGCTGTACGCCTTTTAGCCAAGAATGGGGCCACGGGAGGCAGTGGTAGTAGTGGTAGTAGAGGGGGGGGATGGCGGGCGTATGGGCCGGGGGGCTATTTTCAAGCAGGAGCCAACGATTTTGGCTACTATTCTCCCTACAGTTAACCTAACTACCCCCCTTAAGGGCCACTACCTACCTACTATATAACTACTGGAGTGCAACAGAATCCATACTAGGCACCTATATAAGCACCTTAGCAGCCTCCGGTAACTCTGACACCGGTAGCTACTATATAGGCAACGCTAGCGGCGCCGCCAACTAGCCCTATTAATAGCGACTCGGATTCTGAGGAGAGGCTTTACGAATTCTTTAATTAGGTAAAAAGGCGACCTAGCTGGGCAACTCTAAAGCTTATAATAGAGCTTAAGACTGTTCTTAATATACTTATTAATAACTTCTATAACTTAGAGGCGCTCCGCTTAGGAATATCTGAGCAGGCATAGGTAGATAAGTTAGGCCTTGCAGCAGGCCTCCTACCTTAATTAAGGCGTAAGCTTAAGACCTTTTAAGCAAACCAAAAGGGATAGTAAGTTTTTAATTTCTATAAGGGCACTACCTAAATCTAAAAGATCGCACTCCTAACTAGTTATCTACTAGGTAGCTAGCCTATTAAAAGTGTTCTTAAGCTAAACAATGGATTCCTATATACTATACTCTAAATTGCAGGAACGTACTAAAGCTCTTATAGTCCTGAATTAAGTAAACGTTTAGTTAAATCCACGCCTTTAAGTCGTGAAAGGAAAGCTTAATTGGGTTAAACTCTGGGCAGTATAGAGGAAGATACTCAATAGAGATATTAGCGGCAGCATAGAGCTCCATAAATTCCTATACCTGGTTAGATTATATAGTTATAATATATATATAATTACTCTCTTACCTAACTCTTATGTATTAAGGCGTTATCTAACACTAAGACTATATAAC
>Ga0307507_10001966_pt1 | contig 44596 bp, 10 predicted proteins | sample 7_EM_MG_FD_207223 | JGI IMG/M metagenome (GOLD analysis project Ga0307507, IMG submission 207223) | Populus trichocarpa ectomycorrhiza microbial communities from riparian zone in the Pacific Northwest, United States - 7_EM | ecosystem: Host-associated > Plants > Roots > Unclassified | place... | reverse complement strand
GACCCCTGACTATTGAATTACAAGATTCTCTGGTTATTCCCTTCTCTTCTTTACGCAACGTCTTGTTCTCTTCAAAAGCTATATACCCTTAGATTTAGATAGAATATATATTTTTCCTTTAAATCTTCCCCAAAGCCTCTTCGCGCCCTTACATTAACATATTTAATAAAGTAAAATATATGTTACGGCACTGGCAAATTGCCATTAAATTGCTATAACTTGCCGTTATATAATAGCAAGTTGCCATTACATAACCAGAGGATTGTATATAGCTTTAAGCGGTGCTTCCATTCTTCCCTTTTCTTTTCTCTAGCTTTAGATTCTTATTTATAGACAATCTAATTATACGGGCTTGCGCGACCTTCTTGCCGTACTTATGCCTTAATTAACTAAGTCGCTAATATTATCTAAAGCTCCTCCCACTCTCTTTCTTCCTAAGAAGGAACTTAAATATATCTATAAGGACATAGAATAGGACCCTAAGGACATTACTAGGACTATAAGGACAGGATAGAACTAAAAGAATATAAATAAAACGTAAAACCTAAGAATAGGATATATATAGACTAGAACTCCTAGAAAATAAACAAATACCAGAAATTACCTAAAACCCCTACTACTATACTAAGAAATACAGTAGCTGGCAAAGCTGCTGTAGGACCTATAAATACCTCTAATAGTAAAACAGTCGCTGTCTTAACCCCCTAGAAAGAGCTTATAGCAGCTAATACTAAAATTAAACGGCTTTAAGAGCTGCTTAAAACCAGAGACATCCCTATACCTAGTAAGAAGTTATTAAATACCTAGAGACTTGCTACAGTCCTTAAAACCCTAGCCTAATATATAGCATTAGTATTGTTATAGTCTATAAAGGTCGCGGACCCCCTATTGCTTATAAATGGAACTAATCCTATATTTAATAATTAGAAGCTTTAACTACAAGATAAGCTTAAAGTTAATATAGACTACTTCCCTACGACCTAAGCTAAAATGGCCTATGTCTTCGGTTGTACTAGTAGGGACGTATAGATGCATCTACGTCTGTAATATACCCAGGACTTAGCAGACCCCTTCCTCTTTAAAGAAGAGATAATTAACTACCTATCTTCTATTTATAAGGACCCCTTTAAGATATAAAACGCCCACCTTAATTATAAAGCCCTTAATATAAAAACAACAGAGACCTTCTTAGTTTTTTAGACCCGCTTTTTATACCTAGCCAGACAGGCTTAAATTCCCTAGGAAAATTTAATGCTAGACCTCTTTAATAAGCTTACCCTAGATCTATAGCGCGCTATACTGCCGGTTTATACTACTATATAGATGCTAGAGGCACTTATAGACTAGTGCCTAGCTATTAACTAGGGCCTTTGCCAAATCAAGGTATATACCAAGTAGTATAAGATTAGAAGCTCTGCCAACTAGAATATAAGTACTATAAAAATAGGCTATAGCGCCCTAGTAAGATCTATAACCCCTATAGTACTAACTATGTAACAGTGCAAGTGTGAAGATTTGCATAAGCGACTTAATTCTAAATCTATGGAAATCAGGTAGAATATATATATAAAAGGTGTAGACAATAAGGGGTAACTGATTAAGTTATTAACTAAGTTAGTAACCAAGTTAGTAAGCGAGTCAATATACAGGCGAGTTAGATTGGTATTTTAGCGGTATATAGGTAGTCGGTTACACACCCCCCTAGATTTAACGATGTAGTTAAAGCTATAGAAAATAAAAATAAAGGTAAAGACTATACCAAAATAGGAAATTTAGACACAATTTAGGAGTAGTAAATGGATAGGGTAATATTTAAGAGTCTTTATTAAATAAAATCTGATATTAAATGTCCACTAAATTTAATTGCTTTATCCATGCCTTATACCTTTAACGGGGTAGGATCTTGGTAAGACCGTTGGCAGGCATCTTGTCTATAGGGACCCATTATACGTCAATCTTTTTGTCTTGGACTTCCTGTCTAAGCCAGTACTAATAGACGTCGATATATCGTAGCTTAGTATTAAGCTTTGGTATATCCTGTCTTAGGAGTCGTATAGTCTACATATTATCGCATAGTAGGGTAAAATCACGTTCTAAATTAAGACCGATTGCCTTAAAGAAACGCTGCCACTAGATAATTTTAATAGCGGTAGTAGACAGAGAGAGAAGCTCTGCTTTAGTAGTTAAGTAAGTTACTAATTATTATAGGGTTGCCTTCTAATAAATTAGTCCTCCAAATAGCATAAAAAGGTATCCTTAAGAGCTCCATCTAGTCTCTTTATAGTCTATAAATGCTGCGTTAAATGCTCTATAAAAGGTAACATCTTCTTCTTTAGGGTTTCTAAAGTAGACGTGTGCTCCAAATACTTCGCCAGAGTATTTAATAGCTATAGATTTTGTTCTAAGGCAATAGGCAATAGCTTAGTTTAATGCATTAAGGTGCTTTTAATTTAGATTAATAAGAAATTCTGCTAGCTTTAAATGCGTCTTTATAATATTAGGTCTCCTAAATATAGTAAGGTATGTAAGAGAACCAAGCCATTACTAGTAGGCTAGTGTTCTTTAAGGGTTTGTCTACTAGTTAGACGGAATCAGTTCTTTAGAAGGAAGTAGTAACTTAGGAAATCTTCCTAGTTAAATATTAAATCAACTAGCTATCTTTTTAATATAGAAGTCTTAGCAGAGCTAGAGCTTTCTACTTACCCAATCTTATTTAATTTAAATTCTTAGGAATTATTGTAGGTCTCCTAGTACATGGATCTCATATTAATATAGAAGTTTAGCTTCAAATTCTTCTAGTCTTTAAGGTCCTTTTTAGCAAATAAAATAGCAATATCGTCTACATAAAAGAAGACAATAAGTCGTCTATTAGTGTAAAGGTAGTTAGTACCTAAGATAGGCTTTAGCCCAAATTTGGCTAGTATACTAGTAAGCTCTTTATACCAAAGTAGTAGTAAGACTTTCAATCCGTATAGCGCCATAAGTAGCTTTAAGATATATCTATTTTAATTAAAGCCTTCTAGGCAGTAATAGTAGACTAGCTTATCTAGTTTTGCATTTATAAATGCGTTTACAGCGTCACACTATCAAATCTCCAAATCGAATGCGGCTGCTATAGCCATAAGGGCACGGAATATTCGAGCAGCTAGGGTTGCTATATAGGTCTCTTCCTTAGTAATCTACAGGTCTCTACGGATGCATAGTCAAGCTTTTAGCTTTTATAGGTAATTGTTACTGTTAAACTTATATTTAAAGACCCATTTTAGCGGAAGGATCTGGTCGTTAGTTACTGTCACAGAGTAAGCATAAGCGATAATAATATATAGCGAAGTAGATATTATTAAGCTATGTACATAAACTGTGTAATAAAGTCAAGACGTTGCGTAAGGAAAGGAAAGTAGGAAATAGGGGAAAAAGGGTATATAATATTCGCTTGGTTGCTAGGTTAACGGGTACTATACTATATATAGGCAGGGTAGAGCTTAGGTAGCAGTTCTAGTAGAACTTAGTAGAATTTGGCAGTTAGAGGTCCTTAAAGTTACTAGTTGGCAACTCTAATAGTAAAGATAGTAGATTACGGCAGAATACGGCAGATTGCTGTTAGATTACCATCTTATAGTCAATCTTTAGTTGTTTAGTTAGTAAAAACAGGTGGACGTGTATAATATGTTACAGGGGTGTCCTGTAACAGTACCCCCCCTTTAAACTCGAGCATCTGTAAGATGGGGCTGTGGTAGTTCTAGGTAAAGTTCATAAAAGTCTTTTACGGCTTATATAAGTCCTACAGAGTTAGTAGGTTCCCATAAGGGTTTAGTAAAACCTCTCTATTTTATAAGGTATATATATTTGTGTTTCCGTTTGTTATACTTAATATTATTAACTCTTTTAATAAGGTACTCATCCTCACCATCTACTTTAACTAGTAGGGGAGGGTCTTAGATCTATCTAGGCAGGGCGTCTAATATAGGGGCGGTAGGGTGGAGGACTAACATATAGAATATAGGGTGGATTTTAACCGTATTAGGGAGCTTTAGTTAGTAGGTATAAAAAAAGACAACTTTTTTAACCTTATAAGGGCCAGCGTTCTTCTAATTAAGTTTTTTAATAGGTTATTTTATGTTTAGATTTCTTACATCTAGCTAAACAAAGTTACCAATTTAGTAAGCTAGTACTAGAGTTCAGTTCTTATTTACTACAGCTTTATAGACAGACTAGGCCCATATTATTTCATTAGTAAGAAACTCCTATAATTCTTCTATCTTCTTTACAAATTTGTTTGCTTCTACAACTTATAAGGCCTAATAAGCTAGACAAGGAATATTACTAAAGGGTTTAAAACCCATTCGCGGGTGCTAGCCGTAATTAGCCAAAAATTGGGAGACCTTTATGGTTTCTAAGACAGAGTTATTTGTAATAAACTCAGTAAATATAAGCTAGTCTATCCAGTCGTCCTATAGATATGACGTATATATCCAAATATACTGTTCTATTATAGCATTTGCACGTTCTATTTAACCATCTGTTTCTGTGTAATATGCCATAGACAACAGTACTTTAATATAGAGTTAGGTAGTTAGTTCTTTCTAAAACGCTAAGATAAATTGGCGGCCTCTATTAGAGATAATTATTTTAGGGAGTCTATAGAGTTTCCATACATAATCCAGAAACAGTTGGGCAACGGTAGATACTAATATATTAGGGCAGGCGATCAAGTGTCTTATCTTAAATAGTTAGTCTATAACTACTATAATATTCGTGCAGCCTTTACTTTTAGGGAGATTAACAACAAAGTTAATTAAGATATCCTTCCATCTTTAGTCCGGAATAGGCAGTGGCTTTAGAAAGCCGTTATATATCTTATATAAAGCTTTAGCTCGTCGGCAGATATAGTAGCTAGAGATATACCTTTGTGTTATATTATATATATTTGGCCAGTAGTACTCCTGTTAGAGTAGCTCTAGGGTTTTTTCTTAGCCTAGGTAGCTGGCTATTAGTAGGTTATATACGTGTTTAAGGAGCTTAAGCTTAAGTTTATTATAATTAGGGACAACTAGGCGGTTCTAGTAGTATAAGTAGTCTCCATAAACTTTATATTTACTTAAAGAGATCTTTTTAGAGTGTCTAATACCATCTTAAATTAGCTTAAGTATCTTTTAGATAAACTCATCATTTAGGTATTTATTAATTATAATCTATTTAATCAATCAATCAGTTATTTTAAGGATGTATACTATAAGGTCTTTAGCTAGGGGATTAAATAATTTAGAATAAAGCAGGGTTTATTTATAGTAGGCGCGTGCTTCTTCTTATACTGTTATATCTTATAAACGTTAAGTTAGGGTATTAGGTTTTTAACCTTAAACGCCTAGGCAGTATATAATTAAGAATTAGAATTAAAATAGATATTCTAACCAGCAGGCTTAACAATAACTTAGCTATTTTATAGTTGTAAAGTACTATAGATTCTTATAGTTATTAAGAACCTTAATTAGAAATCCAGCGCCTTCTAGTTTAGGTTACCATTATTTAAAATATCTAATAATAGCTAATAATTCTTTATTATAAATCTTATAGTTATATTTAGCTGGACTTAGTTATTTTAAGAAGTATACTATAGGGTATAATACCCCTTCTTTATTATACTAAGACAGAATACCTCTAGTAATATAGTTAGATAAGTTAGCTTCTATAACACTCTTTTAGTTCGGGTTAAAGTGTTAAAGTATAGGTGCGGTAATAAATATAACTTTTAGATAGGCAAAGGCCTTCTTATATTCCTTATCAAAGATAAAGGCTTTATCCTTTTAGGTTAGAGCTATAAGAGGTAAAACTAGGGCAGAGAAATTATTAATAAACTATTAATAGAAATTAGCAAATCCAATAAAGGCTCTTACATCCTTAATATTCTTAGGTTCTTACTAGTTTATAATTACTTTAATCTTCTTTAGGTCCATTTATATACTATCTATAGAGATAATAAGTCTAAGGTATAGAACTTCTGTTTTATAGAACTTGCATTTATCTATATCTAATTATAGTCTAGCTCTATATAGGGCTTCTAAGATAAGGTCAACGTATTTCTTATATTTAGCTAGGTTATTGCTATATACCAGGATATTATCAATATAAGCAGTACAGAAAACGTCCAGGTAAGGTTATAAGGTATTATTTACAAAGTATTAAAATAAACTTAGGGCATTTGCAAGGCCAAACGGCGTCACTAAGTATTTAAATATTTCGTATCTAGTACGGAATGCTATAAGCCATTTATCTCCTTTTGTAATACAAAGGCGGTTAAATATATAGATAAGGTTAAGTTTTATATAGTAGTAAGCCTTACTTAATTAGTTTAGTGTCTCTTAAATTAATAGGAGCGGGTACTAATTCTTAATGGTAATAGTATTAAGAGCTTAATAGTCTATATAGAAGTATAGACCACCGCCAGGTTTCTTAATAAAGATTATAGGTGCAGCTATAGGCAAAGAGCTTGCTCTAATAAATCCTTTATTTAGGTATTCATCTAAGTACTTCTATAATACTTAAAGTTCATTTTGGGACATTTTATATAAGGGTCTAAATCCTGGTTGTTTTCCTTCTTTAAGTATAATCTTATGGTTGTATAGTTAGTGCTCTACTAACTTATCGGCTTCCTTTCATAAAAATACTTCTAGATGCTTATAATGGTATACTAGTACTTTTATAGCAGGGTTAGTATGCTTCTTTAGTGCTAGGGCCTTTTTAATATCGGCCATTATAACGGCGAAGATTATATATTTAGGTTTCCTAGTAAGTTGTGCTAACAGGGTAGCTCTAATTATATAGATATCCGTAGAAAGGGGGGTGAGTTATTAGCTAGTAACTTCCTTTTAATTATCTACTATTTCTTATTTAACTTTAGGTTTAGTATTAGGTATAGAGTTAATATTAGATTTAGGTTTAAGTTCTTTAAGTATCCTTTTTATAGTAGAATACTAGTTCTTCTAGTACTTTTATATATTAAGCTTAAGTTTAGGCTTCTGTTTGGTTTAGGGTAGTACAGTAGTTAGGGTTAATTTATATGGTTTAGTGTGATTTTTAGGTTCTTAGTAGAATTAGGTAGACTTTTTAAGTATAGGGTAGATGTTAATGGAAATTTTAGACTAATAGATCCTAGTGGATTTTTTAAATTTTAGTTTAGGGTCTGCGTAGCAAGTTATAAGGCACTTCTGCTTGCAATAGGAGGTGGTAAATAGAAGCTTAAGGTTATCCCAATTAATGGTTACCTTATATAGCTTTATCTAAGGTTGTTTAAGTATCACTAAGTAACCTAAAGTAGTAATAAAAAGCTTAATCAGTTCTTTATGGTTTAGGTATTAAAGTCTTAGAAATACTACGTGGGTAATACAGCCTAAAATAGTGTATTTACTATTAAATCCAAATACATTAATATGCCGGTTAAGGGGGGTTATAGTAAAACTATTATCTTATATAAAGATCTTGTTAATAAATCCTATACCACTAGCTCCTATATTAATTAGGACTTAAGCATTAACCTATTAATTATTCTACTAAAGATAATAGTTAATAGTTATACTATAATCCTAAGAGTTAGAGTTTATAATATCTAAAGCATTTAATAAGATCCTAAGGCAGCGCCGTCCTAGAGAGTGACTTAGCTCTAGGACCTTCCTTTTAGAGGTAATTAGGGTGGAGTTTTTATAGCGTGTTAGTTATAGCTTCGTCCTTATAAGTAGTACTTACTAGATGCGGGGCTGGAACTAGGTGGAGATTGGGGACGGTAACTAGAGGATTAATATGGTAAACAGCTGCTGGTATTAGCCGTTTATAATTCGCGTTGGGGCATAGGGACGGAGTAGTAGTTAGAGAAATAGGAGCTACTTTTATACTTAAAATAGAGGCCTAGCTTAGTATATTATTCTTATTTAGAGGACCCTAGTGGGGCGTATTCTAGGGTTCTAGTGTTAATATCTATGGTATTAGGGTGCTTAGGCTAAGACAATAACTTAGTAGACATTTATAGGTTTGTTATATTATATTAAGAAGTAGACTTTAGTATTAGGCGTAGTATATTATTATATTATTTATTAATAACGTTTATGTAGGCATTAAGAGCTCCTGGTAGGTCTATACCTATTAGGGAGGTTTTTAGTTTGGGGCTTAGGGATTTAATAAGGCTATTAATTAGTACAGAGTCGTTCCAGCCTATTTCTTTTATATAACGGTTAAATTTAGAAAAGTATACTAGGAAGCTTTTTATTCCTTAAGTTATATAGTTTATCTTTCTCTAAGTAGTAGCTTGGCAGTTTAGGTCACTATATATAGCTTTAAAAAGTACAATTAGGCTTAATACTAAGTTTGGTTAAAGAGGTTTAATAAGGTTAGCTATATCTCCTCCTAATTAACTTAGGGTGTAGCAGAGTCGGTTAGCTTTAGTTAGGTAGCGGTTAGCGTTACCAGTTAACTTATTTTTAAGCCAGCTTAGAAATAATTGGAGTTCTTATTATTTACTAGTAAATATTAGAGGGTCTAGTAGTTATTTAGATTATTATAGTATAGTAGTTAGTTTGGGGTAAGTAACTACTATAGGTTTAGGGCTCTTGTTCCGCGTGTTTATTTCTAGAGATAGTATTTAGTCTTAGGGCCCTAATATAGGCATCTTAAGGGTGCGGATTTCTTCTTAGAGGTTTTTAATTAATTACTAGTATTATACTTCTTGTTTGGCTTATTATTAAGTTAAAGTGGCTTAGTTTTATATAAGGGCGTCTATAAAGGACTTCTATATTTCTGCTAATTATTTTTAGAGTATAGATATAATGCTAACAGCTATTATAGGGGCTTTGGGGTTATTCTGCATTTCGGAGGGTGGTATATAGGGTTAACGCAATATAGTATTACAGAGTAAGCATAAGCGATGATAATATATAGCAAAGTAGATATTATTAAGCTATATACATAAACTATATAATAAAGTTAAGACATTACGTGAGGAAAGGAAAGTAGGAAATAGGGGAAAAAGGGTATATAACGTTTGCTTAGTTGCTAGGTTAACGGGTACTATGCTATATATAGGCAGGGTAGAGCTTAGGTAGCGGTTCTAGTAAAACTTAGCAGAATTCGGCAGTTAGAGGTCCTTGAAGTTGCCAGTTAGCAACTCCGATAGTAGAGATGGCAGATTGCGGCGGAATACGGCAGATTGCTGTCAGATTGCCGTCTTGTGGTCGGTCTTCGGTTGTTCAGTCGGTGGAAACAGGTGGACGTGTGTAAGGTGTCACGGGGGTGTCCCGTAATAGTTGCTTCTTCTTTTAGGACAGTCTTAAATATCCCTTAGCGTTTTAGGTCGTTGTATTCTTTTTCTATAGCCTTTTAAAAGCTAGCAGTTAAAGGGTGCTTTCTTAGCTCTTTAAGGTTCCTTGGTTTAGGTAGAAGATTATCTTAATATAGAGAGGATCTAGTTCGGTTAATATCCTTTACTAGTCCTGTGGCAAAGCCAGCGTAGTAATTAAATAAGGTAGGTATATTGGCTAGTGCTACTGCGTACGCTTAACATTGAATTTATTTAGAACCTTCTAGTAGGATAATGTGAGGGCTTAGTCAAAAGAACAGAATCTATTGGTAGCCAGTGAACGAGAATTCCAAGACGAGGACTGGAAGAAGGTCGAGGAAAGGACACGTCTATATACATGGGCTAAGGCTCTAAGCGAGGAGCCCCTGACTAGGGTCTGTAACAGTGCCGTAATATTATCCCCCCCTTCAGTAAAGCCTGCCCTTAGGCTTTGTAGTTGTCCTCCCCGTTAAGAAAGCTACGTTGTCCTCTATAGCATCAGATCCGTTCTAAATTGTTACTATGGGTGGAGCAGCAAGGGTTAACTAGTAGCTATAGGCAGAGCAGCAAGTAGTTAGTAAAAAAAAATTTAGGCCATACGGCGCCAGTCCTAACGTTAGGGTTGATACATATATACAGTCCTGCAGTTCTGCTGCTATATAGCCTAGCCCAGGCCAGTACTACGTATCGCTAGGAGCCTTCCGTTCTTTGTCGTTCCTCCTAGAACTCTATTATCTCCTACTCTCTACCCCGCCTTTTAAAAAGGCTCGCCCCGAGCCGCTTAGTTAAATCCCCCCCACGGGGGCTCCCCGCTGGGGTTGGTCAAGTTATAAGAACAAAGGGCGGAAAAAAAAATCTAGGGTAGATATTGTCTCGTTAGGTATCCGTAGGGTCGTAACAGGCATATCGGCGCTGTTGTTGTCGGTTCGTAGCAGTACGGTGCCAGCGTCAGGTGGTGATAGTAGGTTGAATATAGGTCTCGGTCTATTAGCTGGTCAGTAGATCGCAGGCATATTAGCACAATTATTCGGTCGGGTTTGGTTCGGTTGGTGGTAGTATGGTACCAGCGTTAGTCTTTTCTTATCGTTCACTAAAGCTTGCACAGCTCAGTATCAATCGGGGTCGTTTATCACGGCTTATAGCCTAGTCTCAGCCGAGGTCGTTCTTCGCAGCTTGCGTAGCTTAGTATTAGTCAAAAAGAATTGTCCTTCCGTAGGCGTATTAGCACGGTCGTTGTTGGGTCGGTCCTTCCGTAGGCACGTCAGCACGTTTGGGTAGTACGTAGATAATCACGCAAGATCGGACATAATGTGCTGCACTACGCGTAAGCTATAGGCGTATCTTTCCGTATCTTCACTTTGATCGTCTAGGAATAGCTCCAGTTGGTCGGTTGGTTGGTCGGTCGGGTCGGTTCTTCCAGGCTGCAGCGAATGTATTGCTACTTGACTTGCCTCTAGCAAGCTTCTGCGCGCTCGTGTAAGGTAGAATTGATATTGGTCTTGGAATAATGTGAGGGCTTAGTTAAAAGAATAGAATCTATTAGTAGCCAGTGAACGAGAATTCCAAGACGAGGACTGGAAGAAGGTCGAGGAAAGGATACGTCTATATACATGGGCCAAGGCTCTAAGCGAGGAGCCCCTGACTAGGGTCTGTAACAGTGCCGTAATAGATAAGGTTGGTAGAAGAATCGGCTAAGACCTTATTAACTCATGGAGCTATATTTAACGGTTCTGGCAAACCTAGCTAGGTAGAAATTGCTTTAATTATATCTAGGATATCGTCTTAAAGTCCTTCTAGTATGGTATTTGTTTCTGGCAGATCTAGAGATACCATTCTGCTAGGAGTTGGTAGCTGTTTAATGTCCTTTATAGGAAGCTCTACTAAATCGTTTAATATAGTCGTTTAATCTGCATTTGAGGTAGGTCTATATAAGATAGATTTATCTTTAGATTTGTCCTTATAGAGAGGTTCTAGTAGACTAATCGCCTAGATAGTGTCTTCTAATGCTTCCCTAAGTAGGTAATTAATGTTTTAACCCTTAGGGTTATAGAACAAGGTCTTATTAAATATAACATCTCTAGTTTAAATAACTTTATAAAGGCTTAAAATCCAGATTTAATAGATATTTATTAAATTATAACTAACTAAGTGTCCAATTAATGCATAAGGAGCTAGCCTATCTCCCTTTCTAACTTATTTATTTAGCGTATAGGTCTTGCAACCATATTCATACATATAGGTAAGTAATAGTAGCTTGCCGTAGGCGATTTTATACGAAGTTTTCCACCCTAGTTACTTATTTGGTGTTTAATTAAGTGCATAGCTAGTAGTAAGAAAAGCTTCTGGTTCTAGAGATAGGGGTAAGAATACTTCCAGCTATATAGATCTTAATTGTTCCATAAGGGTTTATCCCAATTATTCTACTCTACCATTTTATTCTTTGGTATATGGTGCTTAGCATTTAAAGGTAATGCCTTTATCTACATACTATATGTCTAGGGTATCTTCCGTTTATCTAAATGCTTATTCGTTATTACTCTAGAAGAAGGTAACGTCTTAGTAAAATTGTATTTTAATTAAACGGTAGGTCTTGCAAATAGTAGGTAGAATAGTAGCTTTATCTCTATTCTTAGAAGTAAATATAAAGTTAAATTTAGAATACATGTAATAGAAATATATAACATATCTATTGCCGTTATATCCTGGTACTCCAAGGTAGATAATATTAAATACTAGCCGTTCAAATAGTTAAGTAGCTAGAAATTCGTGTTCTTGTCTTTAAGAGATCTGCTATATATACTTTGCTTATAAGCAAACTTTATATTTAATTTTAAGCGGTGCTCGTTTATTGGTTTTAAATTCGGTTAGCTCTACGCCAATAACATGCTTAGGAAGCTGTATAATAGCATCAGGTCTTATATAGCCGAGTATCTTATGCCATCTTGTAGCTGTGGCTCCAATTGGTTTACAGGCCATTTAGCTTAGCTAAAATCTTCCTATTAAGAAGGTCGATTAAGTCAAATTTAGGGTACTCGTAGGCTCTCAATGTATTAGTGCCTAATGTCCCCCTAGTTATTTCGCATAGCATACTGTTTCGCCAGTTACTAGACGGTGTAGCAAGTTTCGTCCTAAGTTAAAATGGATATTATTATTAGTAGCTCTTAAGAGTGCTACAATATTTATAAATATGGTGGGTACTAGTACTATATAGGATAGCTTCATTTTTAACTTCCTAGTAGGTATATTAATAGTAATAGTTACTATTCCATAAGCCTAAATTTTCTTAAAATTTCCGCCAGTAATTAGGTAGTCATCTTCTGCTACTAGGTATAAGAAGGTAAAGTCTTCTTTATTATTACAGACGTGGATATCTACGCTAGGGTTAAGTATCCAAGTATTCTGGAGTTTAAAAGGAGTTTAACTAGTACTAAACACAGCAGCATAGCTAGTCAGTTTAGTAGAAGGTAGGGTTTTAGAATTAAAATCAATTATAGATTTTATATTCTAATTATTCTTCTTTACTTCCTTTCCTCTTTTTTAAATTTGGTTAACAATGCGTTTAATCCAAGGTATAGATAAGATAGCTTTATCTACTTTCTTTTGGATATCTGCCCTTAGTCTCTATTCTTAAGGGCACTTGTGCTTAGCGATATAATAGCAGTCGTTAAACTAATATACGATGCTGTATATGCATTCCTTATTCCATCTTAAATTTAAATTTAAATTGCTATTAAAGTCTAAATTAGAATTAGAATTTGCGTTGCCTTAAAGAGTTATAAATACGGAGTTATTAGTAGCTAAGGTAAACAATACTTGCTATATACGGTAGTGCTCCTTAAATTCCTCAATAAGGTCAATAATAGATGGGGCCTCTTTGTCCTTTCATTCTTTTCAAATAAGATTTACTTTTAGTGCTCCTATAAAGCTAGAAAAGATAGGTTTAATTGCTTATATAAAATCGTAGTAGGGCCTAAAGCCTTATATATCTAGAAGCTCTAATTCCTCTACTAGCTTATAGACGCTCCTCTAGCTATTTAACCATTTTTTAATACTTTGTTTTTTATTATAGGCTTTAAAAGCTGTGTATTAATTTAGGATATTGCGCTTTTAACCTAAGGTAGTAGGGGCAAGTACAGTCTTTAACTCTTAAAGGCGTTCGTATACCGTTCCAAGGTCTTTAATAAGAGGGAGGTAGGCTGCTAATGTTATACGGACAATATAATTGCTAATATTATTTATGGCTTACTCTTGCTTCTAGGGCACATAGAGGTCGTCCTTATATTCCACATATAGTTAATTATAGGCAATAAGTTGGTTTGGATCTAGCTTAGCTATTAACATAGTAGTAGGAAGCACGTCTCTTGGTATAGGTCAATTTGGAGGTTCTAGCTTTAAAAGCTTATCTTTCTTCTTTAATAAGTCGATATACTGCTATACGTTATTTATTTTAGCAGTATCTTAAATAATAAAGAACCATTGCATCCAATCAGATAGCCTTTTAAGGATAAGGTTAAATTTTAAATAAGGTCCATCTATATTAGTTATTATTTTTAGAATTTAATAGGTTAAGTAGGGTCCTAGGTTAACGTCTTAGCGAAACCTTATTTTAATGTTTTTTAATTCGTCAGTTTATTCGTCTGTTAGGTACGTTTATCGGCCAGGTACAACCGTCCATTTATTTAATAGGTAAAGAAGCTTAAGACACTTACAAAGGTAATAAAAGTAGTGACTTCGTAAATAAGATAGTAGATTAATTGGTTTAGCAGGTAGTGCAATCCTGTCACGGAGCGAGCACAAGCGGTGATAATATATAGCGAAGTAGATATTATTAAGCTATGTACATAAACTGCGTAATAAAGTTAAGACGTTGCGTAAGGAAAAGAAAGTAGGAAACAGGGGAAAAAGGGTACACAACGTTCGCTTGGTTGCTAGGTTAACGGGTACTATACTACACATAGGTAAGGTAGAGCTTAGGTAGCAGTTCTAGTAGAATTTGGCAGAATTCGGCAGTTAGAGGTCCTTAAAGTTGCTAGTTAGCAACTCTAACAGTAGAGACGGTAGATTACGGCGGAATACGGCAGATTGCTGTCAGATTGCCGTCTTATAGTTAGTCTCCGGTTGTTTAGTTGGTGGAAATAGGTAGATATATATAAGGTGTCACGGAGGTGTCCCATAACAGTACCCCTCCTTTAAACTTAAGTATCTATGAGATGGGGCTATAGTAGTTCTAGGTAGAGTTCATAAAAGTCTTCTACGGCTTATATAAGTCCTATAGAGTTAGCAGGTTCCTATAAGGGTTTAGTAAAACCTCTCCATTTCATAAGGTACATATATTTGCGTTTCCGTTTATCGTACTTAATATTATTAACTCTTTTAATAAGGTACTTATCCTTACTATCCACTTTAACTAGTGGGGGAGGGTTTTAAATCTGTTTAGGTAGGGCGTCTAATATAGGGGCGGTAGGGCAAAGGACTGACGTATAGAATACGGGGTGGATTTTAACCGTATTAGGGAGCTTTAGTTAGTAGGTATAAGGAGAGACAACCTTTTTAACCTTATAAGGGCCAGCGTTCTTCTAATTAAGTTTCTTAATAGGTCGTTTTATATTTAGATTTCTTATATTTAGCCAGATAAAGTTACTAATTTAGTAGGCTAGTACTAGGGTTTGGTTCTTATTTACTACGGCTTTATAGACAGATTAGGCCTATATTATTTTATTAGTAAGGAACTCTTATAGTTCTTCCATCTTCTTTATAAATTCATTTACTTTTATAACTTATAAGGCCTAATAAGCCAGGCAAGGAATATTACTAAAGGGTTTAAAACCCATTTATAGATACTAGCCATAGTTAGCTAGGAACGGGGAGACCTTTGTAGTTTCTGAGACGGAGTTATTTATAGTAAACTTAGCGAATATAAGCTAGTCTATCTAGTCGTCCTATAGATACGACGTATATATCTAAATATATTATTCCATTATAATATTTACACGTTCTGTTTAACCATCCGTTTCTAGGTAGTATGCTATAGATAATAGTACTTTAATACGGAGTTAGGTAGTTAGTTCTTTCTAAAATATAGAGACAAACTAACTGCCTTTATTAGAGATAATCGTTTTAGGGAGTCCATGGAGTTTCTATATATAATTTAGGAACAGTCGGGCAACAGTAAGTGTTAATATATTAGGACAGGCGATCAAGTATCTTATTTTAAATAGTTAGTCTATAACTACTATAATATTTATACAGCCTTTACTTACGGGGAGTTTAATAATAAAGTTAATTAAGATATCCTTCCATCTTCGGTCTAGAACAGGTAGTAGCTTTAGAAAGCTGTTATATATCTTATATAAAGCCTTAGCTTATTAGTAGGTATAGCAGCTAGAGATATACCTTCGTATTATATTATATATATTTAGCTAGTAGTACTTCCGTTAGAGTAGTTCTAGGGTTTTTCCATAGCCTAGGTGGCCGGCTACTAGTAGGTCGTGTACGTGTTTAAGAAGCTTAAGCTTAAGTTTATCGTAGTTAGGTACAACTAGGCGGTTCTAGTAGTACAAGCGGTCTCCGCGAGCTTTATATTCACTTAAAGAGATCTTTTTAGAGCGTCTAACGCCATCTTAAATTAGCTTAAGTATCTCTTAGATAAACTCATTATTTAGGTATTTATTAATTATAATCTATTTAACTAATTAATTAGTTATTTCAAGGACGTATACTATAAGGTCTTTAGCTAGGGGATTAAATAATTTAGGGCAAAGCAGGGTTTAATTACGGTAGGCACGCGCTTCTTCCTATGCTGGTATATCTTATAAACGTTAGGTTAGGGCATTAGGTTTTTAACTTTAAACGCCTAGGCAGTATATAATTAAGAATTGGAAATAAGACAGATATTCTAACTAGCGGGCTTAACAATAACTTAGCTATTTTATGGTTATAAAGTACTATAGATTCTTATAGTCGCTAAGGACCTTAATTGGAAATCTGGCGCCTTCTAGTTTAGGTTGCTATTATTTAAAATATCTAATAATAGCTAATAATTCCTATCGTAGATCTCGTAGTTGTATTTAGCTGGACTTAGTTATTTTAAGAAGTATACTATAGGGTATAGTACTTCTTCCTTATTATACTAAGACAAAATGCCTCTAGTAATGTAGTTAGATAAGTTAGCTTCTATAACACTCTTTTAGTTTGGGTCGAAGTATTAAAGTACGGGTGCGGTAGTAAACATAACTTTTAGATAGGCAAAGGCCTTCTTACATTCCTTATTAAAGATAAAGGTTTTGTCTTTTTGGGTTAGAGCTATAAGGGGTAAAACTAAGGCAGAAAAGTTATTAATAAACCGTTGGTAGAAGTTAGCAAATCCTATAAAGGCTCTTACGTCCTTAATATTCTTAGGTTCTTACCAGTTTATAATTACTTTAATTTTCTTTAGGTCTATTTATATACCATTTATAGAAATAATAAGTCCAAGGTATAGGACTTATATTTTATGGAATTCGCACTTATCTATATCCAATTATAGGCTAGCTCTACGTAAGGCTTTCAAGACAAGGTTAACGTATTTCTTATATTTAGTTAGGTTATTACTATATACTAAAATATTATTAATATAAGCAGTACAAAAAATGTCTAAGTAAGGTTGTAGGGTATTATTTACAAAGTATTAGAATAAACTTAGGGCATTTATAAGGCCAAACGGCATTACTAAGTATTTAAATTGTCTATACCTAGTACGGAATGCAGTGAGCTATTTATCTCCTTTTACGATACGGAGACGGTTAAATGCGTAGATAAGGTTAAGTTTTATATAGTAGCGAGTCTTACTTAATCGGTTTAGTGTTTCTTAAATTAACGGGAGCGGGTATTAATTCTTAATAGTAATAGCGTTAAGAGCTCGGTAGTCTATATAGAAGCGCAGACCGCCACTAGGTTTCTTAATAAAGATTATAGGTATAGCTATAGGTAAAAAGCTTGCTTTAATAAATCCTTTACTTAGGTGTTCGTCTAAGTACTTCCATAGTACTTAGAGTTTGTTTTAGGACATTCTATATATGGGTCTAAATCCTAGCTGTTTTCCTTCTTTAAGTATAATCTTATAGTCGTATAGTTAGTACTCTACTAACTTATTAGCTTCCTTTTATAAAAATACTTCCAAATACTTATAATAGTATACTAGTACTTTCATAGTAGGGTTAGTATACTTCTTTAGTGCTAGGGCCTTTTTAATATCGGCTATTATAACGGTAAAGATTGTATATTTAGGTTTCCTAGCAAGTTATGCTAATAGGGTAGCTCTAATTATATAAATATCTATAAAAATGGGGGTAAGTTACTAGCTAGCAACTTCCTTTTAATTATCTACTATTTTTTATTTAACATTAGGTTTAGTATTAGGTATAGAGTTAGTATTGGATTTGGGTTCGGGTTTTTTAAGTATCCTTTTTATAGTAGAATACTAGTTCTTCTAGTACTTTCGTATATTAAGCTTAAGTTTAGGCTTCTGCTTAGTTTAGGGTGGTACAGTAGTTAGGGTTAGTTCGTATAGTTTAGTATAATTTTTGGATTTTTAGTGGAATTAAGTGGACTTTTTAGGTGCGGGGTAGACATTAGTAGAAATTTTAGACTAATAGATTCTAGTAGATTTTTTAGATTTTAGTTTAGGGTCTAAGCAGTGAGTTATAAGGCACTTCTGCTTATAATAGGAGGCAGTAAATAGAAGCTTAAGGTTATCCCAATTAATAGTTACCTTATATAGCTTTATCTAAGGTTGTTTAAGTATTACTAAGTAACCTAGGGTAGTAACAAAAAGCCTAATTAGTTCTTTGTAGTTTAGGTATTAGAGTTTTAGGAATACTATATAGGTAATACAGCCTAAGATAGTACGTTTACCATTAAATCCAAATACGTTAATATACCGGTTGAGGGAGGTTAGGGTAAAACTATTATCTTATGTAAAGATCTTGTTAATAAATCCTATACCACTAGCTTCTATGTTAATTAGGACTTAAGCATTAGCCTATTAATTATTCTACTAAAGACAATAGTTAACAGTTATACTACAATCCTAAAAATCAGAATTTGTAACATCTAGAGCATTTAATAAGATCCTAAGGCAGCGCCGTTCTATAGAGCAACTTAGCTCCAGGACCTTCCTTTTAGAGGTAACTAGGGTAGGGTTCCTATGGAACATTAGCTATAACTTTATCCTTATAAGTAGTGCTTACTAGATACGGGGCTAGAGCTATATAAAGATTAGGGACGGTAACTAGAGGATTGGTGCGGTGAACGGTTACTAGTATTAGTCGTTTATAAATTGTATTAGGGTATAGGAACAGAGCAGTATTTTAAGATATAAGCCTTGCTTCCGCATTTAAAGCAAAGGCCTAGCTTAATACGTCGTTCTTATTTAGGGGACCCTAGTAGGGCATACTCTAGGGTTCCAGAGTCGATGTCTATAGCATTAGGGTGCTTAGGCTGAGATAATAACTTAGTAGTTATTTACAGAGCTGTTATATTATATTAAGGAGTGGACTTCGGTATTAGGCATAGTATATTATTATATTATTTATTAATAACGTTTACGCAGGCGTTAAGGGCTCTTAGTAGGTCTACACCTATTAGGTAGGGTTTTAGTTTAAGACTTAGGGATTTAATAAGGCTATTAACTAGTATGGAGTCGTTCCAGCCTATTTCCTTTATATAATGGTTAAATTTAGAGAAGTATACTAGAAAGCTTTTCGTTCCTTAAGTTATATAATTTATCTTTCTTTAAGCAGTGGCTTAGCGGTTTAGGTTACTATATATAGCTTTAAGAAGTATAACTAGACTTTATACTAAATTTAGTTAAAGGGGTTTAATAAGGTCAGCTATATCTCCTCCTAGTTAACTTAGGGCGTAGTAAAGTTGGTTAGCTTTAGTTAGGTAGCAGTTAATATTACTAGTTAGCTTATTTTTAAGCTGGCTTAGAAATAATTAGAGTTCTTATTATTTACTAGTAAATATCAGAGGGTCTAGTAGTCGTTTAGATTATTATAGTGCGGTAGTTAGTTTAGGGTAAATAGCTACTATAGATTTAGGACTCTTGTTTCGCGTATTTGTCTCCGGAGAAGGCGTTCGGTCTTAGGGCCCTAATATAGGCATTTTAAGGGTGCGGACTTCTTCTTAAAGGTCCTTAATTATTTACAGGTATTGTGCTTCTTGTTTAGCTTATTATTAAGTTAAAGTAGCTTGGTTTTATGCAAGGGCGTCTATAAAGGACTTCTATATCTCTGCTAATTATTTTTGGAGTGCGGATATAATACTAGCAGCTATTATAGGGGCGTTGGGGTCGTTCTATATCTTAGAGGGTAGTATATAAGGTTAACGCAACGTAGTATTACAGAGTGAGTATAAGCGGTAATAATATATAGCGAAGTAGATATTATTAAGCTATGTACATAAACTGCATAATAAAGTTAAGACATTATGTAAGGAAAAGAAAGTAGGAAATAGGGGAAAAAGGGTATATAACGTTCGCTTAGTTGCTAGGTTAATGGGTACTATACTACACATAGGCAGGGTAGAGCTTAGGTGGCGGTTCTGGTAGAACTTGGCAGAATTCGGCAGTTAGAGGTCCTTAAAGTTGCCAGTTAGCAACTCCAACAGTAGAGACGGCAGATTGCGGCGGAATACGGCAGATTGCTATCAGATTGCCGTCTCGTAGTTAGTCTCCGGTTGTTCAGTCAGTGGAAACAGGTAGACGTGTGTAAGGTGTCACGGGGGTGTCCCGTGATAAATCCGGACTTATAATTGTAACAGTACAAGTATAAAGATTTGCATAAGCGACTTAATTCTAAATCTATGGAAATTAGGTAAAATATATATATAAAAGGTGTAGACAATAAGGGGTAATTAATTAAGTTATTAACTAAGTTAGTAACTAAGTCGGGAAGCAAGTCAATATACAGGCGAGTCAGATTGGTATTCTGGCGGTATACGGGTAGTCGGTTACAAACTATACCACCTACTATTAACCTAGCGGCTAGCTATATATCTAGCCCTACTATAGATCCAACAAATACTTAACCTATATATAGCAACCCCTATAGATAGGCCCTTAGTAATTAAGGAGCCTGCTTCTTATACGGCTAGAAAAACTACTTTATAAAAAACTACCTAATAGCAGCAAAGATAAATAAGGTCCTATTAATTTAGGAGGATAGTATAGAGTTAAAAAAAGAGGAACCCTAGAGTAAGACATCTCTTTAGGGTTAAAAGGAATTAATATATTATATATTAATCTAGGTCGGCTAGTTAGTAAAAAAAACTGCACTATCCCTTATACTTTTTTCTATAATAGATATTAAGTTTTAACCTCTGCTTTAGCTAACTCTAAAGTAAATATCTTTGCCTTAATAGATACCTAGTATACTATAAAGCTGGCTAACTTCTTTAATATACTCCTTAAAGAACTGCCTAAGCCAATTCCTATTTATAGGTATAATAGACGGATAGGACTACCTATTATAACTATCTTATAGATCTATCTCTATATTAATAGATAAAGGTAATATAACGTTCCTATTATAGGACACCTCCATAATACCTTATATATATACACCTGTTTCTACCAACGCAGTAAGAAAAGACTAACCGCGAGATAGCAACCTAATGGCAATTTGCCGGCAATCTATGGCAATCTAATAGCAATCTGACGGCAATCTACTGCATTCTACTATATTCTGCTAAAGTCTACTAAATTCTACTAAGTTCTACTAGGACCGTATAACGGGCTTGTATAAATGCTTCTAAACCGAAGCTTGTAGATTACTACTATATAAAAATACTAAGCTAAGGAGAAGAAGTCTGTTAGAGACTAGCAAGATACAAAGGGGTCGCCAAGGCGCTAGTAGTAGGCGAGCTAATAGCAATTTTCTATCCCAGGGATGGAAAATCCTAATTAGTTAGCTCTATAAGTAGTGTCGGCAGAATACCTAGAAAGTAGCAAGTAACGCGCTCTAGCACCATTATATCACCCCCCCCCTCCCAAAAAGCCTGCCTTTAGGCTTTATCCAAGTTCTTTATTATTATCTAGATTATTATAGTTATCTAACCCTTTCTCCTAGTATTTAATCTAGCTGTCTAGTTTACGTGGTGGTCTAGGGAGGTCTAGGTAGGCTAGGTGGAAATCTTATAGCTTATAGGGAGAGTACTTAAAATTAGATACGGGGTACTATTTTAGATCTTCATTATAACCTACCTAGTTCGCACGGTATTTTAAGGTACTATAGTCCTTCTTAACTGCCAAGATCTCTTTAACTTTCTATTTCTCGTCCTCTACAATCTAAATTAGTAGTAGGGGGTCATTATACTATCCAGGCAATAGGTTATCCGCGGCCTTCCGCAGTTGGTCTAAAGAGAAGACAGAGTGGATCTTTATTAACTCTAGTAGTTTAGCCCTAAAAGAGTACCCTTTCTTTTTAAAGATTTTATAGGGGCCAGCTATTTAATAGTCTAGTTTATAGCTTGGCCTCTAGGTCTTCTAGTTTTTTATTAACATCTATACTTTATCTCCTACTTAGAAGTCTACCTTACGGCAATATTAATTTACGTTAGCCTCTTTCTTCTCTTATACCTTTTTTATAATTGCTTAGGCAGTCTCCTAGGCTCTATATATTCTCTTAGCAAATATCTGGGCCTCTTTATAGCTAAGGCGTTCGCAGGCCGTTATAGGTCCTATAGGTCTATCCCAATTAAAGGATGTTTATAGTTTATATCTATAACGTAACTCAAATAGCGACATTCCTATACTATTATAAGGGAGCGTAAGCTGTGCGTAGTCTATTATAGGCAGTAGTTCCAACCAGTTATCCTAGTAATAATTAATAAAGGGGCGAAGTTGCTGGTTAAGGTACTAGTTTATAATCTCGGTTTAGCCGTTAGTCTAAGGGTAGAATATAGTAGAGAGCTTAATCTTAATCCTAAAAATGCGGTAGAATTCATCCTAGAAGTCCAATATAAATTAGGGTCCATAGTTAGAGATAATTAACTTAGAAGCGCTATAGATCCAGCAGATGTTATTAATATATATACAAGCCATATCTTTTACAGTTATAGTCTTAAAGCAAGGGAGAGAAACAGCTTGCTTGCTTAGTCAGTTAACTACTATAAAGGCCATATTTATCCTTTAGGAATAATCCAAAGTCCATTATAATATACTGCTAAGGGCGTTTAGGAACTAGCAGTAGTTATAACTACCTAGGGGTTTAATCTCTGGGGGTATTTACCCGTTTATAAGCATAATAATTCCTAATAAATCGTTCTATATTAGATAGGAGTCCCCACTAGTAGTAGTAAGGCGCTAGTAGTTAGTGGGTCTTGTCTTATCCAGGGTGCGCTATAGAGACTTAACAGTAGGCTTTACAAATTAGCTCCGTTTATAGGTTATCAACGTCTAAAACTATAAGCTGTTCTTAGTATAAAAGCAGTCCATCTTTTATTTCCAAATTAGGGTTACCTTCTATAGCTTAGTCATAAAGGGCTTTTAGGGATTTGGCTATGCGGTTCGCGGTTAAAATATAGTTAATTAGTCCTATTAGTTCCTCTAGAATCTCTCCTTCTATAGGCGCTAGCTTATTCCATTCGGAGCTCAGTTCCTTAAAGATATATAGGTCAAGCTATTTAGGATGGAGGAGGGCATATATCTAGTGCTAAGCCTTTAGCTTATCTTATAGCTCTATATCCTATTCTCTCTAGGTTAAGGCGTCAGCCTTAGAATTCTATTTACTAGGGCAGTATATAATTATAAAAAAGAATTAGGAGAGTATTTTAGCCTACTAGGCCTGTTAACTAGTAAGCTGCTTTATTATTATAAAATACTTAAGAGCTTTATAATTAGTATAAACCTTAATCCAAAAGTCCGTGCTTATAAGCTCTATACGCTACTAGAATAACAATTATATAATAGCTAGCATTTCCTTATCGTGTACCTTATAGTTATACTTAGCTAGGGCCATTGTCTTTAAGAAGAACGTAATAGGGTACCACTTACCATCTAGGTATAGCTATAAAAGAACCCCCGCTACCACTCCGTTAGATATATTTATCTCCAGCATTAATTCTAGGTCTAGGTTATAGTAACAGAGAACTAGGGAGGAGATAAGTCAGTTCTTTAACTCCTTAAAGGCTTTTATATAATTATCATTAAAAATAAAAGACGTGTCGTTCCTTATTAGCTATATAAGAGGCTTAGCTATAACCCTATAATTACAGATAAACCAATAGTAGAAATTACAAAAGCTAAAGAAGGACTAGATGCCCTTTATAGTATAAGGGGGTTTCTAGTTATAGATTACTTTAACCTTTTTAGAGTTAACTTTAATTCCTTCTATACTAACAATAAACCTAAGGTACTTTATATGTTTCACTCTAAATTCGCATTTCTTAATATTAACTTATAGACCCACATTCCGCAGCCTCTCTAGGACCTTCTTAACATGAACTTAGTGCTTAAGTTTATTATCTAAGTATATAAGAATATTATCTAGATATACCGTGCAGAACTTATTAAGATAATCAAAAAGAATATTATTTATATACTATTGGTATATAGCTAGCCCATTTGTCAGCCTAAAAGAAAGGACTTTATATTTATAAGAACCGTAATAGGTATAGAATGTTATTAGATCTTCTAATGCAGGGTCCATCTTAATTTAGTAAAAAGCTTGCCAGATATTAAGCTTAGTAAAGATTTTGGCTTGGCTTAGGCGTATAAGGGTCTTATTAATTAGGGGGAGAGGGTAACGGTTTTTCTAAGTAATAGTGTTTAGTTTCTAGTAGTCGATATAAAAACAACGGCTTTTATTAGGCTTTTTTATAAATAGAATAGGGGAGGTAAAAGGAGCCTAACTTAGCTTAATAAACCCTTTATAGAGGTTATTAACTAAGCAATACTTTATTACTTTTAGTTCCTCTATAGTTTACTAGTAAAGGGGGCTATAACCTAAAGAGTTATTGGCCTCTAATTAAATCTTATAATTATAGGTTTGGTAGGGGGGTAGTATATTTAAAGCTACTTTTAAGAACGCGTCTCTATAGTTTATAAGGTAAGTAGGGAGAAGGCGCTTAACTAGCTCCTTATTATTTTCCTTTACTAGTCCTTCCTCCTTCTTGCTAATAATCTAGTTAATTTTATATAAGCTAGTTATAAAAACCTTATTATTCTTCTAATATATATTAAAGTAGAAACCTATAGCACTAATTGCCGCAATGTCTACTATAGGGGAGTTATATAATAGAAGGGGTGACCATGGCCTTAGGGGCCCTTGGCGTATTAGCATTATCTTTACTCCCCTTAGCTCTTATTATATCTTCTAAAGGTTATCCTTTATATCCTATTAGTACGTCCTCTTCCATATTAGTTAAATCTCCGTAATTTAGAAGTTGTCTATATTATTGTCCATTCTACTTCCATAAGTAGAGTTCTCCTTAATTGTAGTGCTTTAGGGGAGTATTATTATTAGTATAGAGTTCCTACCGGCCTTACGGCGGGCATCTTCTTGGGTAAAGGCTAGGTCGCAATCCTTAATATCCTATTAATAGATAGGGTCAGCCTTCGCGGCTAATATCTTACGGTTAGTCCAAATTTCTCTAATAAAGGAGGGTAATTTTGGTCTATTCTCCGGCTAGACAAACTGTCTTTATTATATATTCAGCCAAATATTAAAGTAGGACATCTATTTTCGGCTAAGGATTATATTATAGGACCCTAGGTCTAGGATACAAAAGGGGATACCAAACTAGCATTATCTATTAATAGCAATATATAGCTTTAAGATATAGGTAACTAGCTTACTAGCTTAGCCGTTATAGCCTTTAACTTAAATAGGCTTCTCTAGTCGGGTAGTATTTATATTTAAGGGCTTAGCAACCTTACTTATATAAGTAATATTTATAAAGGCAAAGCCATTTACTCCAGTGTTAATAAGGGCAGTAGTATTAACTCTATATCTATTTTAAGATACTATATATAGAACCATAAAGTGTTTTCTACCCATTAGCTAACTTAGATTAATCTTTTTAAAATTAATAGGATACCCTGGAGGGGAGTTTTTCCCTAGAGTTCTTCTTTTTTTTAACTTATTAGACATTTCTTCTTCCTCTATCTCCTTAATATTACCTATATCCTTTAGCTCTGGGCAGGATATAGTAAAATAACTATCCTTTCCATAGTTAAAGCACGTAACTATAGTAGGGTTAATTAGGGTATTGCAATAAGCATTAGTTAAAGGTATAGTATATAGCGGGTTAGGCAAGGTTCGCAGGTAGGCAGTTATAACTGCTTTTAGTATAAGGGCGGTCATGGTTTATCTTCCAACGCTAGCTCCCGTTAGTATAGTAGATAGGTTATAGTTGCTATAGGGCCGCTTTAGTTAATTAAAATAAGTATTAATTTATTTTAGTTCTAAATCTAGCAATAAATATTAGGCTGCAAGTCTTTAGTAGGTTAGTAGGTTATCTAAGGCTACTATAATCTTCTCTTATAGTTAGACCGTTAGCTTATTATATAGGTCCAAATAATAGTTCTTAGGGGGAACCTAGCCTTTACCTACTAGGTATAAGAATTAAGTCTAAAACTTAGTAAAGGATTAGTTTAATTTTATTATTAGACGATTATAGTTATAACAGGCATCCCATACTTTATTTAGATTAATATAAATAATAGCTAGATGCTATATTATCTTATTAATAGATATAAACCAAATAGGTAACTCGTCCTTAAACTTAGCCTAAAGGTATTACTAGGCATCCCCAATAGTTCAACCAAAGAGGTAGAGTATTTTAGCTTCTTTAAAGGGGAAATAGTTATAGTTAATATAAAGCTTTCCTTGTACTTAAATTCTCCAATTTTTAAAGGTTAGGTCTATGCCGTCTAATAATAGTAGGGGGTTAGGAAGCTTAATAGACTTTAATTACTTTATTATTATATCCATACTCTCTAGTATATTACATTTGGTTAAGTAAATAGGTTAACTAAGGCTTTGTAAAGGGGAGGCTAGGCTATTTTATAAGGTATTAAGGCTTTCTAGGATCTCCTTTAAAGTCTCTTATATGCTTTAGGCTTAAAGATAATTAACCTTCTAATTAGCTGCAAGGGTATAAACCTGCTTATATACATCTGTAATGTTGTTATTATCTTTAATTTCTAATCTTAACTAGATCTTATATTCCTCTTAAGTAGAGGTAGGTCTTTTAAATAAGCTTACTTTAGGTGCCATTATTAGCTTCCTAAGGTTTGTTAGCATTATATAATTTGGTTTTAATTCTAGGGTTCTTTTTGGGGTATAGGTCAAGTATAGTCTGGCCTATAAAGTGGGATATTGTCAGGGCCTTCTTAGGCGTAGTAGTATAAGTTTTTTTTTAATGTTTAAGTATAATGTATTAACGCGTTATTGTAGATAAAGATCTTCTTTTAGGGTTGGATATTATTAAGGCCTTCCCAGGCAATATAGGGAGAGCTTAATATAATATAACGGGCTTATATAAATGCTTCTGAACCAAAGCTTATAAATTGCTAATATACAAGAATACTAAGCTAAGGAGAAGAAAACGTCTGTTAGAGACTAGCAAGATATAAAGGGGTCGCCAAGGCGCTAGTAGTAGGCAAGTCAATAGCGATTTTCTATCCCAGGGATGGAAAATCCTGATTGGTTGGCTCTATAAGTAGTATCGGCAGAATATGGCAGAATTTAGCAGAATGCCTAGAAAGTAGCAGGTGACGCGCTCTAGTACCGTTACAGACCGCTCCTTAAATCCTATTTTACTCCGTGTATATATTAACTAAGTAACTAAACTAACGATATATACCCTTTCTTTCTATTTCCTTACCTTCTCTCCTTATATAATGTCTTAATCTTATTACACAGTTTATATATATAGCTTAATACTATCTACTTCGCTATATATTATCACCACTTATACTTACTCTGTGACACTATATTGCGTTAAAACCTTAAACCTACACTTTGCCCCGCCCTATTTAAAATACAGAATAACCTTAAAGCCCCTATAACGGCCGCTAATATTATATCCATACTCTAGGAACAATTAGTAGATATACAAAAGTCCTTTATAGACGCCCTTATATAAAACTAAGCTGCTATAGCTTAATAGTAAGCTAAATAAGAAGTACAGCACTAGAAAATAATTAAGGCCCTCTAAGAAGAAATCCGCACCCTTAAAACGCCTATACTAAGCCCTTAAGACTAATTACTATTACTAGAAGCCAATACGCGAAATGTAAGCCCTAAACCAGCAATAGTTGTCCTACTAGTAGAACTAACTACCGCGTTATAATAATCTAAAAAACTACTAAACCCTTTAGTATTTATTAGCAAATAATAAGAGCTTTAGTTATTCTTAAGCCGGCTTAAGAATAAGCTAACTAGTAATACTAACTATTACCTAACTAAAGCTAACCAACTCTACTACGCCCTAAGTTAACTAGGAGGAGATATAGCTAACCTTATTAAACCTCTTTAGCCGAACTTAGTATAAAGCCTAGTTACACTTTTTAAAGCTATATATAGTAACCTAAACTACTAAGCTACCGCTTAAAGGAAAATAAACTATATAACTTAAGAAAAGAAAAAGCTTCCTAGTATACTTCTCCAATTTTAATTATTACGTAAAAGAAACAGGCTAGAATAACTCTATACTAATTAATAGCCTTATTAAATCTCTAAGCCCTAAACTAAAAACCTCCCTAATTAGTATAGACCTTCTAAAAGCCCTTAACGCCTGCGTAAATGTTATTAATAAATAGTATAATAATATACTATACCTAACACTAAAGCCCGCTCCTTAATATAATATAATAACCCTATAAACGTCTACTAAGTTATTATCCCAGCCTAAGCACCTTAACGCCATAGATATTAATGCTAGGACCCTAAAATACGCCCTACTAGGGTCCTTTAAATGGGAACAACGCACTAAGCTAGGCCTTTACTTTAAATGTAGAAGTAGCTCCCACTTCTCTAACTACTACTTTACCCCCTTTTAAAAAGATCTATAAATAGTTAACACTAGCAACCATTTACTGTACTGATCTTCTAGCTACTAACCCTAATCTTTATCTAGTTCCAGCCCTATATCTAGTAAGCACTATTTATAAGGATAAAGTTATAACTAATATTTTAGAGGAACCCCTTCCTGCTTGCTACTAAAGGGTATATCTTAGAGTTAAGTTACTTTTTAGGACAGCTATATTATAGGATCTTGTTAAATGTATTAGATATAGTAAACCTTAACTCTTAGGATTGTAGTATAACCATTAACTGCTGTCTTTAGTAGAAAGGTTAATAGGCTAATACTTAAGTCCTAATTAATATAGGAGCTAGCGGTATAGAATTTATTAATAAGATCTTTATATAAGATAATAGGTTTACCCTAACACCCCTTAACTGGCATATTAACGTATTTAGATTTAATAGTAAACGCACTGTCTTAGGCCGTATTACTTATATAGCGGCCCTAAGACTCCAATACCTAAACCATAAAGAATTAATTAAGCTCTTTATGACTACCCTAGGTTACCTATTAATCTTTAAATAACCCTAGATAAAGCTATATAAGGTAACTATTAATTAGGACAACCTTAAGCTTTTATTTACTACCTCCTGTTATAAGTAGAAGTGCTTTATAACTTACTGCTTAGACCCTAAAACAAAATTTAAAAAATCCACTAGGATCTGCTAGTCTAAAATTTCTATTAACGTCCACCCTATACCTAAAAAGTCCACCTAATTCTACTAACATGAGAATTCTACTAAATTCTACTAACCTAAGAATTCCACCAAATTCCATTAATATGAGATTTCCACTAACGTCTACTAAGAATTTAAAAATCACACTAAACTACACAAACTGATCTTAACTACTATACTGCCTTAAACTAAGTAGAAGTCCAAGCTTAATATATAAAGGTACTAAAAGAACTGGTATTTTACTATAAAAAGGATACTTAAAGAACCTAAACCTAAACCTAACACTAACTCTATACTTAATACTAAACCTAAACCTGAATAAGAAACTGTATAAGAAACTAAGGATAATCTAAGCTTGCTTAATACCTTAGATATCTATATAATTAGAGCTACCCTATTAGTATAATTTGCCAGGAAACCAGAATATATAATCTTTACTATTATAATGGCTAATATTAAAAAGACCTTAGCACTAAAGAAGCACACTAACCCTGCTATAAAAGTACTAGTATGCCACTATAAGTACCTAGAAGTATTTTTATAAAAGGAAGCCAATAAGCTAGTAGAATACTAACTATATAACTATAAGATCGTACTTAAGGAAGGAAAACAGCTAGGATTTAGACCCCTATATAGAATGTCCTAGAACAAACTTTAAGTACTATAAAAGTACTTAGACAAGTACCTAAGTAAAGGATTTATTAGAGCAAGCTCTTCGCCTATAGCTATAGCTATAATCTTTATTAAGAAACCTAGTGGCGGTCTGCGCTTCTATATAGACTACTAAGCTCTTAACGCTATTACTATTAAGAATTAGTACCCACTCCTATTAATTTAAGAGATATTAAATTAATTAAGTAAGGCTTGCTACTATATAAAACTTAACCTTATCTATATATTTAACCGCCTCTATATTGCAAAAGGAGATAAATGGCTTACTGTATTCCATACTAGATACGGACTATTTAAATACTTAGTAATGCTGTTTACAGTCGTTTTCGAAATATCGGTAAAAATCGCCAGGCTACAACAATACGCATCACCCCCCTATTAAAACAATACACCCTATATAATTCCACCAATATTAATCTAATTTATATATACTGGGGCCTATTTTCTTGCTCTATTCTAGGGCTATAAAATGAGCCTTTATTTATAAAATGTAGAACTGTATTAGTGGGCTATAGTAGGTACTCTGTAACGGCTGTAAAACTTAAATTAAGGCTCTACGCTGACTAATCTGACACTTCTGTTCCTAGAAATAAGCACCCCCTATAACTCTACTAAGACAGCCTTAAATTATATAAATAAGGGCTTATTTTATAGCCCTAGAATAGGGCTGTAAAATAAGTCTCTATTTATAAAATATAGAGTTATATTGGTGGGGCTATATAGGGTATATTGTTTCAATAGGGGGGTAATGCATGTTGTTGTGGCCTGGCGATTTTTACCAATATTTCAAAAACGACTGTAGCCTCATAAATGCCCCAAGTTTATTCCAATACTTTATAAATAATACCCTATAATCTTACCTAGACGTTTTCTGTACTACTTATATTAATAATATCCTGGTATATAGTAATAACCTAACTAAATATAAGAAATATGTTAACCTTGTCCTAAAAGCTCTGCATAAAGCTAGCCTATAGTTAGATATAAATAAATGCGAATTCTATAAAACGGAAGTCCTATACCTTAAACTTGTTATTTCTATAAGTAGCATATAAATAGACCTAAAGAAGATTAAAGTAATTATAAACTAGCAAGAACCTAAGAATGTTAAGGATATAAGAGTCTTTATAGGATTTACTAGCTTCTACTAATGGTTTATTAACAACTTCTCCGCTCTAGTTTTACCCCTTATAGCTCTAACCTAAAAGGATAAAGCCTTTATCTTTAATAAGGAATATAAGAAGGCCTTTGCCTATCTAAAAGTTATATTTACTACTACACCTATACTTTAATACTTTAAGCTAAACCAAAAGAGTATTATAGAAGCTAATTTATCTAACTATATTACTAGAGGCATTCTGTTCTAGTATAATAAGGAAGGAGTACTATACCCTATAGCATACTTCTTAAAATAACTAAGTCTAGCTAAATATAACTACGAGATCTACAATAAGAAATTATTAGCTATTATTAGATATTTTAAATAATAGTAACCTAAACTGGAAGGCACCAGATTTCTAATTAAGGTCCTTAGCAACTATAAGAATCTATAGTATTTTACAACTATAAAATAGCTAAGTTATCATTAAGCCTACTGGTTAGAATATCTATCCTATTTCTATTTCTTAATTATATACTACCTAGGCGTTTAAGGTTAGAAACCTAATGCCCTAACCTAATGTTTATAAGATATGCCAGTATAAGAAAAAGCGTATGCCTACTATAATTAAACCCTACTTCGCCCTAAGCTATTTAACCCTCCTATTAAAGACGTTATAATACACATTCTTAAAATAACCGATTAATTAATTAAACAGATAATAGTTAACGAATACCTAAATAATAAGTTTATTTAAGAAACGCTTAAGCTAATTTAAGATGGCGCTAAACGCTCTAAAAGGGTTTCTTTAAGTAAATATAAAGCTTATAGAGACTGCTTGTACTACTAGAACTGTCTGGTTGTACCTAATTATAATGAACTTAAGCTTAAGCTCCTTAAACATATATATAATCTACTAGTAGCCGGCCACCTAGGCTAAGGAAAAACCCTAAAACTCCTCTAATAAGAGTACTATTGGCCGAATATATATAATATAATAAGAAGGTATATCTCTAGCTACTATACCTACTAATAAGCTAAAGCCTTGCATAAGACGTATAACGGCTTTTTAAAGCCACTACCTGTTCTAGACCAAAGATAGAAGGATATCTTAATTAACTTTGTTGTTAAGCTCCCTATAAATAAAGGGTATATAAATATTATAATAGTTATAAGTAGCGTATTAATTATACTCTTTACCTTAATAAGCTTTATATAGTAAGTATACTTTAGTATTTTTCCTACTTCCTTTTCTACTACTTCTTAAATACTTCTTATACCCTAGCCCTTTACCCCTCCTATACTACCTTTTATTTAGGTCTATTAACTATATATCTATTCCTAAAATAGTAGCCACTATTCTCTTAAGCTTATCCTATCTAGTAGGCTATATTAGTAGCTTTATTCTAAGCCGGCGCTAGTAGGCTATTATAGCCTATATAATATTATACTCTCTTTTAATATATCCTCTTACTAGCCCCTCCTATATTTTTTTTATATAGGCTATAACTAGCTTCTTTAAGTATACCTAAAGTAGCGGAAACCCTATTTTATACTTAAGTACTACTATTAGTATTAATTTATATACCCTTATAATAGTACAAAGGTATAAGTTCTATACTATATCTAGCTAGCGTAGCTTAGTTTTACTTATTTCCTAAAACTTTATCTACTCTAATAGTAAGTACTAGGTGCTATATCTATATAGTATTACTATTTAAATAACTATCTTTACTTTAATAATATTAATATATAGCCCCTATTTAAGCTTTAAGCTAACTTATACTTCTAATATATATAGGCTACTAACTAGGCCTTTTATAAAGCTATATATATTAACTATAACCTTTATATTAAACTTCTCATAGCTCCTTATAAAGTAGACAGGGTAATACTTTTTAGGGGTAAATACTACTCTATATTAGCGTGCCTATATTATATATGCTTTATATACTTTATACGCCCTTTTTATGGTTCTATAGTTCTCCTCTATAGTTTTACTATATGTTAGTATATTAGAGTTGTTAATAAACCTAAATACCGTAGTATTGCCCCCTTATAGCTCTGGTAGCAGTATATAGATAAAGAAAAGAAAAAGAATTAGTAATAGCACTAAACCTTAGGATATACTAGTATTTATCTATATTATTTACGCTATATAGCCCCTAATTAAGAGCCTTATTAATTAATCCTTAAGAAAGGACTTTATAAACTATGCTATCTAGTAGGGCAATTAATAGGTATATATTTACTTTATTAATTTTATACTTTTATTATACTATACTATAGGGGCTATTTTAGAGTAAGGGTATAGATATATATAAGTAATTATATAGATATTTATAAAGATGTTCCTATAAGCATTTAATTAATTATATAGGTATTAAGTGCCTTAGTAACTAACTATAACTAGTATATATATTATTCTATATAGTATATCTAGTATTAAATTAAATACTTATTACCTTTTTAAGTTATTTAGTAACTAAGTAATATAAAGCTTACTACCTTATAATAGGCGTTTATATAGGTAATTATATAACATTTATAGAGCTATTTATAAAGCTATCTATAAAAACAATTATATAACAATTAATTGTATAGGTGGTTATATGGCCAATTATAGAACCTTCCTAATACATTAGTGCTGCGTGTTAGTAGAGCTTTAGGGCTCTATATAGGGTTTCGAGCAGAGCTTCCACCAGAGCTTCCACCAGAGCTTCGACCGGAGCTTCGACCAGAGCTTCGACCAGGGCTTCAAGCAGAGCCTCGAGCAGAGCTTCGAGCAGGCCCTCGAGCAGAGCTTCGACCAGACCCTCGACCAGAGCTTCGACCAGAGCTTCAACCAGACCTTCGACCAGAGCTTCAAGCAGACCCTCGAGCAGAGCTTCGACCAGACCCTCGAGCAAAGCTTCGACCAGACCCTCGAGCAAAGCTTCGACCAGAGCTTTGACCAGAGCTTCAAGCAGACCCTCGACCAGAGCTTCGAGCAGACCCTCGACCAGAGCTTCGACCAGAGCTTCAAGCAGACCCTCGACCGGAGCTTCGACCGGAGCTTCGACCAGACCCTCGACCAGACCCTCGACCAGACCCTCGACCAAACCCTCGACCAGACCCTCGACCAAACCCTCGACCAGACCCTCGACCAGACCCTCGACCAGACCTTCGATCAGACCTTCGACCAGACCTTCGACCAGACCTTCAAGCAGAGCCTCGTGCAGAGCTTTATATAGATCTTTGTGTAGGCTTTCGTGCAGGCGATCGTGCAGGCTTTCGTGCAGGCGTTCGTGCGGGCGTTCGTGCGGGCGTTCGTGCGGGCGTTCGTGCAGACGTTTGTGCAGACGTTTGTGGAGACATTTGTAGCGACAACTGTACGGGCAATTGTAGAGACGTTCGTAGAGACGATTGTGAGACTTCCTAGTGTATTAGTGCTGCGTGTTAGTAGAGCTTTGGAGCTCTATAGGGCTTCAAGCAGAGCTTCGAGCAGAGCTTTAAGCAGAGCTTTGTTGGGGGAGCGGTAATTTAAGGCGAAACGTAGCGGTAACCACTAGGCCGTTCGCAATAATTTTGGCAGCGTTAGAATCGCCCTGAAAAGATCTAGAACGTAACGTTGGCCGATTATTTATAAAGACGTTGGTTTGTTGTTGATTAATGGCTAAAAAATTAGTATGGTGCGTAAGTTTGTATGAGGATTACATATAAATTAGCGCGCGGGACTAACAAATTTCCGAACCATGTACCAGACGATAATAATATAAAATGATTAATCTGTTATGTAAGCAGCTTATAATTGGATTATCGTCTGGGACCGAGATAACGGTCGCGCCCTTTGCTCACGCCTTGTCGCAATCTGGAGGACTTTCCCGTCTCATGGCTCGATTTTCAGAGAGCCAACTTCAAGCTATCAGAGCTAATCCCATCAACGATGAATTCGATTCCTTTCGCGATGCGTTCAAGTCGACGTATGGCCGTTTCAGCTTTGGAGGCTCCCCGGGCAGTTTCAAGCAACTGGTCGCGGACTCCTGTGAGTGTCGCTTTCGATATGCTTACGATGTGGCTAACAAATACAGCTGGAAAACTTCTAGTGCTTAAACTCATCGCAACTTTGCTCAACCTTCCAGCCGCTACTGCTCTTCCTTCCAGAGCTGGGGAAGCGCCTCTTAGTGGGGACATTGCCTTATTATATGCTCGTCTGTCATCGAATCAAACAGAGTTCAAGCATGCTGTGCAGCTTGTAGAACTTGTTGTCGCTCGAGCCGAAGACACACAAATATGGACGGCTATTGTCGACCTCATTGCGCGGACACACCAAAACCATCGTCCGACAACTCCTCCGCAATCCAGCGCATCCTTCGCTGCGTCGTTCCAGCAGACACCTTAGTCCTTTAACACCGGCAGTTTTGCGGATACATCCGACCTTAAAAGGGACGTCGACCCCATACTAAAGGGCGAACTAGAAGGCAATCTAATAATCGACTATCCAGAGTTTTTCAATACCTTCTTTCGTGGAGTTCCACGACTCAATAAAATAGCCGCAGCCGTGTTCAAGATATGCAAGGAAGCTCAGCCTCCGCTGTACAGGGAGGGTATAGGCTAGGTAGAGTGGCCGGAGGATTGTCTGGAGTTAAGAGTGTTGCACTAGCTCCATTAGCATGTCGACCAATTTCTCCGGTTTATAAATGAACAAAGCTTCCAGCCTCTAACGTGTTGGCAATGCTTTGCTATACTAAATAAGCCTATTCCTGGATCTGTCAGCAAACGGAAGCTAGATGTTAGCATTATATACCACCGAAGGAATAAAACGCTAGTTTTAAGGACCGCGCCCAAAAACACTAGTGATGATACTCCTTGCGACTAGTCCGATATCCTCATTTTAGGAGAGCTGAAAAGCAATTTATAAGAGGATAATTACAACAGCACCTAGTTTAATCTGTCTTAATATACTTAAGAGATTTTTACAGCGCAAGATACGCGATAATCTGTTACAGGCTTTACACTCTACAGTTATATTATGCGGCTATAGGAATTTAATAGACTTAGAGGGATCGCGTCTTAGTTATTTAATATATATAAGGAGGGCTTAATGTTCATATCTGCAGTCTTAGGATTTCTGTGGATAACTAAAAACAGTGCTCTTATCAATATTCAATATTAGGATTTGGCCGTATTGATATTGTATTGAAAATTTATTCAATATTGAAAAATATTGAAAAGATATTGAATATTGAATATAGTACAGTCTTGGTATAGTGTTTTATTTGAAAGTAGGCTCTATACGCCCCTAGGCTCTAGTAGAGCTTCAAAATAGCTACTCTCCCGCAACTACTCTTTTACCACTATTGTCATCTTCGTGATCCTTAGCATGGTGTAGTAGATATCAGCTGCTCTCTAGATTCTGCCAAGGCTTCCAAAGCCTCTTATACTACATTCGTCGCCATAAGCCTCTCTCCGGCGGTGATATTACTTAATAGCCAGCTCTTCAAGCACTCCGTACGTTCAATATTAGTACTCCCTAGTGATATGCGGTCCCACAAGATTATTCGCCGTGCACCTAAAAAGACTCGCTCGGCCTCTACCGACATTGGCGGTATAGATAATATATCAATTGCCATTTAAGAGTCATAGGTAGTCAATTCTTGCCGTTGCGAATAGCTTTATAAGGGGGAGGATTGCGGGCAAGCTGCTACGTAGAAGTAGCTAACTGGCGCCTTTTACAAGGCGACTTTGGGGTGGTTACATTTGGTGTAGAGTCGCTCAACGCGTCGCTGTCGCCGCTAGAGTAGGTAAATCGATCAGAATCAAGCTCAGAAATAGCAGAGGAGGATATATCATCGTCCTTAATTACGTTGGTAGATAAGGGAGGCATGGCGTTGATTAAGGGTAGAGTGTACGGGGGTTAAGCTCTGCAAAAATTGTTAAAATTAACGATGTTGTGCGCGATGACCTACAAGATCTAACTTAATGTTTGGTAATTTTTACTTTCTATTGGTTTACCTAATAAATTTTAAATGCGCACGTATTGTAAGGAGGCCCAAGAGTCATTTACTAATACATCTTACCTTATTTTTACCACCTCAACTCTAAAAATATTCAATATTCAATATCTTTCAGTATTGAATATATTATATTGATATTGACATTGACATTCAATATTCAATATTGAAAATTCAGTAATCAATATTCGATATTGATAAGAGCACTAACTAAAAAGGAGCTTAGATATAACCCTACCATCTACAAAAATATAAAGAGCAGATATATTATAATTATATAGAATAGCAAGCCGGAGCAATATCACCTGGATAAAGTTATAAAGCGATAGCGCTATATAGTAGGTTAAGCGATAACTTATTAGCGGGTCTATTGCGACGGAGATAAATCCGGGCCCTCCTATGCCGTTAAAGATTCTTAGAAGGATAAGGAGTGGCCTAAAGAGGGGTTTCTGCTTAAGAGGGTGATAGAAGCGGGCGTGCGAAACGTGGCGGAGTATTACTATTACGAAATGGTCCGTAATAGAAATGCTATTATTAATATCCATAATAATATGCGTAAAGGACTAAAAGACGAAGGTGGAAAGTATCTATTTTGTTAACAGTACCCAAACTCCTAATTACTTATAGATTTATCTAAGCCCAAGGCTTTAGTGGCGGAGAGGCTAATAAGTAGTGGTTAAGGTAGAAGTATAAGTAGAAGTATTATACAAAAGAGGTCCTTAAGTTCTTGTCCAACCTTAATACCACCTTTAAAATGGTCGTGTTCGGATTCTCTAGTAAAAGAGGATAGAATATAGCTGCGGCGCAACCGAGTTTATTATTGCTTAATAATAAGTCGTGTTAGGAAGAGTATATATAATGCTAGCTCGCCCACAGCTATAATTATCAGAATTCTAAAGGGTATTAAAGGTCAGTAGGGTTTGGTAAAATTTTAACTTTTGCTAATTGTTTTAGGATATAAGTTATTGTTAAAAAGAAATGTTTTCTATCGCGATATTTTAGTCGGAAATATTATACTAGAGGAGAGTAAAAATGATGGCTTCCTAATTAACCGTAAAGAGGCATTAGGCGTGTTGAGCAAAACTAGCACCAAAGTGTTTATAGCGATTGGCGTACTTTACAGTAAAAATTATAACTTTATTTATAATTTAGAGTTGTTCTTCTAGGTATTGTTCTAGCTTTATATTTATTATACTAGTCTTAGTAGGAAACATAGAAGAACTAAATTCTAAGTATAGAATTATAAAGACATAGAGGAACTTGTAAAAGAGAAAGAGGGTCTTATATTAAGGAAGAGAGTTTTTGTTAAGACGCTTAAGGAAAGTGTTATAGATTTTTATAGGCCTTTGGTGCCTTTAGTTACTTTACTATAAAAGAAAGTCTTCCCAAACGGGAAGATTTGTAAAGAAGAGGATTGGGGACTATATAACCAGGTAAAATTAATCCTTAAAAAGGCGAGAAAAGATTAGAGTATCCTAGCTACAATATAGTAGGAATATAAACTAAATTTAAGACAATTAGCATTAGAGACCTATTATTAATAGTAACTTGACCCTTACGTTAGGAGAGCTCCTAAATAAATAATTATACAACTATTATAAGAGGAGAAGCCTGATCCGACCTATACTAAACTATATTTAGTTTCATTTACACATAGGACCGGATTTAGAATCCTTAAAAGCGTAGATTCTAGTGCATTTTGGTAACTGAGGTAGTGTTATAGTATTAAGCGTAATACTAAATTATAAAGCTGGTGACATACGGAATCTATAGGCTGTCTACGTATTCGTAATTACTAAGCGTTACGCGTCTCCAGCCTACCGACAATCGCTCTTACCGAGGCGAAAACATACCTCCTCCCCCCTTCTCCTCCTTCTCATTGCTATCACTACCACAGCTAGCGCCAATTGGTCTTTTTAAGTGTAGCGTACGCCTTAATCCCCTAGCATTCGCGGGAATATTCCTCCAAATAAGGCTCTATTGAAAGGCGGGACCGGATTTTAGGAACTTTGGAGTGTGGGACTGATTTCGGGAACCTATAAACGAATTTCTAAAATCGCAATCCTTGTTCCAAAACTGGAACCTACAAACGAATTTCTAAAATCACAATCCTGGTTCCAAAACTGGAAACCTACAAACAATTTTCTAAAATTGTAATCCAGAACTAGAAACCTGTAAACGATTTTTCTAAAATCGCAATCCTTGTTCCAAAACTAGAACCTAAAAACTAAATTTAGTATTTCCTGCTTAGATGCCACGGAGATTTATATATAAATACTGGTTAACCTACCGCCTTTAAGCATAATGTAATAACTAAAGAGCGTACTATTGCTAACAAGTTTCCTCCTTAATTCTATAACTTATCTATCCTTAAGCTAAACGTTTCCTTTTCCCCTTAGATGCCGTGGTCTTATTTCTAGCCTTTCTAACCTGTTTATCTCTATAGTCTAATGTTTTACCAATCCCTCTCTTAAGAGTGTTAATTTTGTTTTATAGCAGCTTAATACTATCTTCTATTTCTCCTCAGTTACTTCTAAGACTATTAATCCAATTGTTAACCTTGCCCAGATAACTTATAATATAGCGGTCGCTATTTTTAAGACTGCTTATTTTCCCTTTAATTTAGCTAAGTCTGCAGCTTAGTTAATTAACTAAGCTATTTAGTCTCTCGATCGCCCCTAATAGAGTAAGTTAGGACTTAATAAGCTTTATTAGAAGGAATTACCAAGCAGACTATATTAAGACGACTTCTTCATCTTATTAGTACAAGGTAAGTGTTTCCTAATATTTCCTTCCATATAGGCCTTGTCCTCCTTTAAATTATCCTTACGTTCTAGTGCTAACTAGTTGTCCTACTTATATTAGTAAGCCGTTAAATAGACTATAGGAAAATAACTATCGCCTACCTACTCTACTATATCAACGGCATTATTGGGCCCCTTAGGATTGGCAGTAAGTAATATATCCTAGCTCCATTAGCGGTATTCTATAAAGGATTTAATTTTAGAGCGTATGTCGATCTAATATAGTATAGTATCCTCTATTATGGCGTCTGAGTCGCTTATTATTAAAGAGATGCTTAAAGGTAGCTAATAGTTTGGGTGTCTTTATAAGAAAGAAGGAGTACTTTCCTTAAAGGATATATGCTTAATATAGGTCTAGTTAAAGAATATAGAGGCCTTTTATATCCTGCTCTTCTCTACTACTTAGCTAATAAGAGAGCTGACGGTAGGCTCTGTTTCAACTATGCCTTAAAAGTTAAGCTAATTTACTAACTTAGGGATACTAGCACAGTATTACAAATGCATTATAATACGGCCACGGCAGGAGCCTAATCCTTCCCTATTTATACCCTACTTTACTATATCTTTACAGGAGGGTTATATTAAACAATAAGGGCTAGTATTAGCCCCTTTCTTCCTATTATTCTAAGACAGCGATATAGAGGCAGCCGATTAAGCGTTGCTTTACATTGCCTATCTAGTTATATAGCTTTACTTAAGTCCTATTACGCCCTTTAACTTCCTCTTACCCTAATAAATTAACTACTAACGAGCCTAACTTAGAATTAAAATAAGGTAAATAAGCGACTCGGCTTTTAGAGAGTCCCAGCTATATAGGCTTTAGAATTTTATAGCTAAGCTAGATATCCGTCTGCCTTAAAGCTATCTACCTATATTACTAAATAAGGGCTAATCTAAGCCGTAGTTAGGATGTAGCTTAGCTAGGGTATAAGTTAAAGGCAAGGGTTCTAGATTATATATGCTTCCTTATTACCTACAGATCCGCTATTATACCTTAAGGGCTCTTTTTTATATAATCCATATAGCTGAGTTTATTAATTGCGGATGTTTATAATGCGTATCTATAGCTTTCCCCTAGAAATATAAGGCTTAACCTTCTAGGTATTTATATAAACTTTCCAGCTGCTGCTAAAGTGTATAGCGTTTAAACCAATTGCTAGCCTACCTCTCTATCCTAAACCTAACCTTTAATGTCTTACTTTAGCAGTATAGGGCATAGGTATGTGTGACCAAAGCCACCTCCTCCGTGTGCTCCATATCTATAAGGCAGCCAGTATAATATCTACCCTTCAGATCCTATAATCGCTTATATACTTTAGCGGTCTATTTATGTAACGGGACTAGCCTAGTTACAGTAGGAATGTCTCGGTAAAACACTCGACAAGATAAACTTGACGCTTTGACCGAATTCTGCCGAATTCTGCCAGCTTGATCGACTTCTGCTAAGTTCTGCCAGATCAATCGAATTCTACCGAAGTCCGTCCGCGTGCGCACGTGCGCACGCATCGACCAAGACCCCTAACTATTTAATTATAAGATTCTCTGGTTATTCCCTTCTCTTCTTTACACAATGTCTTGTTCTCTTCAAAAGCTATATACCCTTAGATTTAGATAGAATTTATATTATTTCTTTAAATCTTCCCCAAAGCCTCTTCGCGCCCTTATATTACGTTACGTTAAAAAATAACCACTATTAAAATGGCAAACGAACCCAAATCCTCTTTAATAACCATGAGTATTATATCCCTAGTTAGGGAACAGTTAACCATAATGCAATAGTCCTTTACGGATGCCTTAGCTTAGTAGCGGGCTGCACTGGAAGCCTAGTATTAGCAATTAATAGAAGCACTCTATAAAGAACTCCGTAACGTTTAAGCATTTACGTTAGAGACCCCGATACCGCTTATAAACGAAATTAATATAACTGTATCCAAACCTAGCCCGTTAAATACGAACCCTAAACTAGTAATGGTAGCCTAACCTATACCTATAATAAACCTAGTACCTACCATGAAATTAGAAAAGCTTCCTAACCCTCCAATATTTAATGGAAATTAAAATAATCTATATCCCTTTGTAACTAAGCTCTATCTTAAACTTTTAATAAACTATAACTAATACCCTACTAAAGCTAGCAAGGTTAGCTATGGAATGTCTTATTTAAGTAAAGATGCTATACAAACCATAGACCTATTCTTCTATAATAGCACCTTTATTAATTTCGAAACCTTTATCTCTCTACTAGAACGAATATACAATAACGCTAGCTATAAATACACCGCTATTACCAAACTTAAAAACCTATAATAATGGAACCAAGACTTTACAAGCTTCTTTTCAGAATTATTTAGGCCTTATTGGCGAACTAGATTGGAATAAAGCCGCTAGAGTTACTGCTCTTTAATAAGCTATTTTAGATAAAATCAGAGCATAGTTAGTAGGTAGGGAACTGCTAAAGGACCTACCCAAATTTGCTATAATATGTTAATGAATTAATAAGGACCTTTAGTATAATAAATAGACTTATTCTCTAAAGCCAACCACACCTTATGTTTAAAGCTTTATAAAACTGATATATACCCTAAAGCGCGACCCTTCTCTAAAACCTATTGTCTGTACGAGTAGAGGTTATAAATAACGTTACGCGTAGAGCGTATGCGGCAGGGGCCGTATGGCGTAGCGTAGGTCACCTAACTACCTACGGCCCGATAGATAGCCCGACCTTAGCCCCCCCCTATTTAGGCACCGCGATCCTTACGATCCTCTACGAAAAGAAGACACGAATGAATTAAGAACCAGTTACCTTATATTGCAATTGCAGTACCCCCCCGGGTGATACCGACACTGATCAGTGATATCACAGATTAGAGCCCGGTGTTATTACAAAGAGAGACAACACCCAATCGCTCCTACCAAGGCCCGTTGATCGTGTCGCGTTTGCTAAGGAGAACCCTTCCTACTAAGGCCCTGGGAACTCAAAGAACTAACTCCTACTAAGGCTTCGTTCGGTTCGCGTCTATTACATAAATTAACACCTAGATAAGGAGAACCCTTCCTACTAAGGCCCTGGGAATTTAAAGAACTGGCTCCTACCAAGGCTTCGTCCGGTTCGCGTCCATTATGTATACCAATACCCAGTACGACCTCTTTACTGAGCCAGTATACCTAGCAGCGTTAGCAGCACCTAGTACTTACCTACAACCCCAACACCGTCTGCTACCTTGCAGATCTGCTATGTTGAAAATCACGTTAATAACACGCCCAAACGCCAGCGTGCCCTTTTCCCTTTTACGGCCTTTGCAAGCTATAAACACCATAACCTACACCACGATCTACGCCAGTCAATTATGTCCGACACAGGAATTCAACATCTGGACTAGGGCAATGGGATCACCCTAACTAATAAGACCACCGCAGAAGATCTTACTAACTATATTAACTTTAAAATCAATGAGTATATTAAGCGCAACTTCAAGGATAAAAGCTTATGGGAATTATACTAAGAGGACTTTAATAATTTTGAGGTACAGACATTTAAAGACGCTAATAGGTCTGCAATTAAAAGACTTAAACAACTGCTCCAACGTAATGGAGTATGGGTCTTTGATAAGAAGAGCAAGTCAGTACCATAAGCACTGTATAACGTCGCCCACGAGGACAACCCTACGGAATGGTCAGATGCAGAAATTAAGCTATTTATCGACAACGAAGGAACCTTTAATTCGTATATTATTAACCGTCGCCTTAAATCACGCTCATTAACTCCAACGTCATCTACCCCAACCCTAGCTGTCTTAAATGACCCCCCTACAGCCGAGCCTTCCTCGCCTACGAACGTCACGGCTCCCTCTATAAACGTCACAGCTCCCCCTACGAACGTCGCGGCTCCGCCTACAAACGTCACAGCTCCGCCTATGAACGTCACGGCTCCGCCTACAAACGTCACAGGAACACTGCGAGCTAGACTAAACCATACTCTTAACGGTTTAACTATTGGCCTAAAATCAGCTCAGCCTATAGCTACAGCTACAGCTACAGCTACAACACCGCCCAGAACGTAGATACCTACCCCTACGACACCTCGACTACCTATTACACTTATACCCCAGCCCACAGCCACAGTTACAACACCGCCTGGAACGCAGACACCTACCCCTGTAACACCTCAACCACCTGTTACATCTATACCCCAGTAAGCTGCACTGACTGCTACCTAACAGCAGCACTACCCTCAAACACCCGTTATACTTATATCCCAGCAACCAGACCTAGGAGGAGGACGAACCAACCCTGTAACAAGACTTCGTGCCGATACGCCTACGAATACGGCCCCGTTGCTGGCATTATACTGCCACCCGAACGACCCTGTCGCTGGTACCGTACTACTACCTGTTTTCCCCTATAATCTACGACAGCTCTACAACTCTTATACCTTCCGAAGCCGCCACACCTTTGGTTCTGACTTCAACTACGCTCTGTTATGGGACATCTTAGTAACACCTTATACGCGCCTACCTGTTTCCACCACAATATCCGCAATGTTTATGATATCCGCAATATCCGCAATATCCGCAGCGATATCCGCAATATCCGTAATATTCGCAATACCCAAAACATCCGCGATTACGCCCCGAGCACCTATTGACCTATATACTTCCCCTTTGTACTTTCTTACCTTCTTTCCTTACACAACATCTTGATTCTATCACACAGTTCATGCAAGGGAAATGGATTAATGGTCTTTCCACTACCCACGCTTTTTCTATGGATTATCTGATGATTTGGTATAAAGCCTGTCATCCTTTCTTTTTGTAAATGTCGCCAGTGTCTGTACGAGTAGAGGTTATAAATAACGTTACGCGTAGAGCGTATGCGGCAGGGGCCGTATGGCGTAGCGTAGGTCACCTGACTACCTACGGCCCGATAGATAGCCCGACCTTAGCCCCCCCCTATTTAGG
>Ga0307507_10001965_pt1 | contig 44607 bp, 31 predicted proteins | sample 7_EM_MG_FD_207223 | JGI IMG/M metagenome (GOLD analysis project Ga0307507, IMG submission 207223) | Populus trichocarpa ectomycorrhiza microbial communities from riparian zone in the Pacific Northwest, United States - 7_EM | ecosystem: Host-associated > Plants > Roots > Unclassified | place... | reverse complement strand
AAATTTGGCCTCAAGTAACGACTCGAGAAAAATGTGAGATGATGGGTTCGACTGGGAGCATGTCCTAACATGCCTACTTCGCGAATGGTTTTGGAAGTGGAATACTCGCATGTTAAGGGCGTAAAGAGACCATACCCAGAGATCTTGTAGATATAGCCAAGCCAGTTTCGTTGCTAGTATGTGCAGTATGAGTGCTCTATAGTATTCTCCCGAATAATCGCTATAGCTTCTCCAAAGCTCACCATCCCTCCGAGCTCTCCACACCTTAGCATCTCAAAACCTTACTACTCAGCCGCTTTGAATAGGACCTCATTCTCCTGCTGAGCCTTGATGAAGGCTTCCTTGAACAGGTTCGCATCTAAGATTATAGAAGGTTAATGAACATGCTCTCAGTACGAAAACAACGGCTAGCTTACTCTCGCTGTTGGCAAAGCGAATAGCCAGAGTCTGAGCTTCTGGATCGCCCTCGCTAACATCTGCGGCAGCATTCCAGACCCAACTTCGGTCGCTACCTACATTTGGGGAGAGCTTCATGTCGGGAACAACTACCTGTGTATCAGCAATTGTTCATAATGAGGGGATGGAGATCCTTATTTTTTTACCATAGTGGTTGGCGCAAACCTTGAGGGTCTTATCTCTTCTCATAACTAAGCGCGTCTTGCCGTTCTCCTTGTGCTTCAGTAATCGGACATCGCCAGTGCCTCGCTCCTTCCACTCCCTCGATTCTCTATCAAACTTGAATAGTTTGGCGCGCATCTTGAAGGTTTGTTCCTCGAGTTCTTCATTGGTTTTCGTTTCAATCTTTTCAGTGAGGCGCACAACAGGCTCAAAGTGAATGTCGGGCTCGTGGTTTTCAGGAGACTCGTCGTCCTGTGGTGTTATTAGAATTTGTACGGCAGGCATTAGTATAAGGCTTGACTCACATCTGCAGCCTTAGCCTTTGATGATCCTGAAGGCTCGTCAACCTCCTCTGCTTCTTCTTTCTTCTCCTTTTTGGGACCTCCACCAAACATTGAAAAGACATTATCCTTAACAGCTGCGGTAGCGGAGGATGCTGCGTTGGAAGCCATTTCCGAGATGGAGGGTACCGATTTTTCTTCTGAGGGCTTAGACGCTTCGGTGGTGGCAGTAGTGACTCTATTCGTTTCATCTTCTGCAAGTTGAGGACCAGGTGCTGCAGGCTGTTCGGGGGCAGGCTCAGGTTTGGTCTCGGTGTCAGCCATTTTGAAGGATGTAGTGCTGTATCACAGTTTGCAAACAAGGATGGCGGGGGTTGGGTAAAGCTTGCAAAATTATGGCGGAGAAAAACGTGATAAAAGTTTCAAGTTTAGCTAGAAGGTGAAGTGGGAGTGGTTTGACATGCCCCTCCCCTCCGAACAGCAAAACGATATCTTGGCTTTCTGCAGGCTGCAGAGCCGAGCACGTGTCTGGCGACATCTGGAACGTCCGGGTAGTCGTTATCTCATAAATCAGACGCTCCGCAGAAGATTTGTTCCGTGACACGGGATAACGCATAGACCCTTTAAAACGCCTGCAAACTCCTAAACCAATTAGAATAGCGCCCTAACTCCTGCCAACTCCTGCTAACTCCTAGACCAATTAGAACAGCGCACTAGTGTCAGCCCCCTGCGCACCCCCTATCACCTAATAAAATCTTCTGCGGAGCGTCTGAGAGCTTATAGGAGTTGCTTTGGTAAGAATCAAATGTTTTGGATTATATATTTTAACTTTAACTGGCTCTACTAAGACCCCACCAACAGTTATTAATGCTTTGTTCGATGCATTTTAATCTTAAGGTAATAATCTTTAATTCTATATATATAAAAGCTAATTATAACGCAGTTAAAGGCATAAGATATATTATGCAAAACCTTAACCGCGTTTTAGAATTAAATGTTTTTACTACCTATAAACCATTCCTCCCACTACTATCTATACCACAACTATATTATATCTACTTTTGTTACTAGCTAAGTCCTATAACCTCCTATAAACTTTTACAAACTTCTGCAAACTCCTAGGCCAATTAGATCGCTTATATATAGACCCTAAGGCGCGTCTGGCATTGCTTCTCTATATATACCACCTATTACTAATTAGAGTATAGCTAATTTGTATTCTTTTTAACTCCTATAAACTCCTATAAACTCCCGCGAACTCCTGTAAACTCCTAAGCCAATTAGATGGCTAAAAAAAATCGCGATTATAGGAAGAAATAGTATAAAGGTTAGTAGAAGACCAGGGCAGGCAAGGCAGGTAAAGTAGGCGGGATAGAGGTTTGTCTACGCCTAACACTACAACTAAGTCGTATTATAGCAATCAATTTAATGGACCTAAAAGAATTACTATCTATTATTAAGGAAGCTTGGCGTGAGGAAAATGTTCTATTATAGATAGCCGTTTTAGAAGTATACCTTTAACAAATACTGCAGTATATAAACCTAGGAGGCCGCCCTTAAACTCCTCATTTTAAATAGGTGCGCACCTTAAGACGTTTAATATTTAGTTTTAGTGATACACTTCTTATTACACGCATAGGTTTTGGAAAGAGTCTTATTTTTTATACTTTTTTAATCTTAATAGGTAAGATTACTATCTAATTAATCCTACTAAGCAAGCTTAGCAATAAACAGTTAGATAATATCCAGAAGCTTAATATTATTATTTATTGCTTAATGTCCGATTCAGATCCCTGTTGGGCCCACGCGGACTACTCCTTATATACATATGGGGAGAAAACTCTATTTAAGAAAACCCTGTGATCCGTCTCCCCGCCTTTTAGGGCTCGCTTATAAGTCGCCTATAAGTCACCAGTGGTGCTCTACTACCTTACTTTTTGACCTCCTTAGGAACTACTGCTGCCGTAACAAACCTATAGACGCGCTAGTATCACACACTATACTCTACTCCTGTAGAGTTATTAGGGGGCGCCTATTACTCACCCCTTTGCTTTTTATTACTATTTCCTTTGCAACCCGGAACTGGTCTAGTATATTTTAGCTAATAAGCCACCGGGTAGCCGCCTTAAGGCCTTTCTATATTAAGAGTAGTGTATTATAGTTTTCTATGCTAGCTGCTAAGAGCATTGCTTCTCGGCTAGTGTATAAGGGGCATAATAGTATTATATATTTTGGTGTCTGTCTTGGCCAGCTATATTCGCACCTTAGGCTACCTACTAGGACACCCACCTAGTAAAGCTAATCTTTTAGTCCTATTATTCCTATCCTTAAGAGTGTTGCTATTGTATTTTCTACCTTTGTTAGGCCCTCTTGGAGCCCTTAGGTATTTACCCCCTATAGTATTACCTATACTATAGCTTGGGTTCCCCTTACTTAAGTCTACCTCTGTATCTTTAACTCCTATTTGTCTCTCTAGCGTTGGTCCAACTAGTATTATATTATAGTAGATGGTTTTCTAGTACTCTTTTATGCTCTACTTTGGCTCCTTTCTCTCCCTTACTATTATTTTTGCTGGCCTCTTACGCGTCTCCTTTTCTCCTCTATATAGGCCTGGGCCCTAGCGCCGTACTATTCTTCTTCTACTTTCTCTACCTGTTTTCCTAATATATCTTCCCTACTTTAGGGTTGTTGGTTCCTTCTCCTATAGGGCACCCTAGGGTCCCTTTATAGTTTGTTTAGGCGTGTCTTGATATACTTTATAACATTAGAGTTACGTTCCTTTTGCACCCTTTACATTGCATTGGCTTCAATATATAGTTATAGGGGGGGAATATTGGCTTCCTTCTTAAGCAGTACTATAGCCGTTTATTTATACCCGCCTGTTATACTCCTAAGGCAGGCTATTTGGACCTTTTGGAGTGGTTTAAGGAGTGATTTAGGGGGGCCTTTTTTGGTTTCTCTAGTGGCCTAAATGCTAGATCTATACGTTATAGTTAGCCGGACAACTGCTGTGTATAGTAGGCGTGACCTCTGGAAGCATGGACCCTATATAGAATTAACGATCCTGGATATGGCGATATACTATACTTAGCCCTTACGGGCCGCTTACGCTGTATGTGCGCTTTACTAGAGCTTGCTGTCTACCTATACTCCTAATACCCTTAGGCCTTAAACCGGTTGACCCCTAAAGCCTTAGATATAGATTATATGCTAAAAATCTACAGATTGGTTACGTTTTTTTATAAAATGGATTAGCTGGTATTTCTCTAGTAAGAATTGGACTCTATATCGTCTTGCCTATTCTATATAGGTGTTATAGGCTTTCTTTAGTGTCCTGTAGTTCTCTGCGGCTATTGGCCTATATATAATTAGGTTTGTGTTATTAATAAAGCCTATTCCCTAGGTCGCCCCTTCCTTAAAGGTGTTAAGCAGGTTGCTTATAAAGAAGAGGAAGAGTATAGGCGATAGAGGTGATCCTTATAGTATTCCTGTTGCGACTATAATTGGGGGGCTTTGGTATCCGCTAAAGACTAGTAATGTTTCTTTCTAGCCTATAAATTCTTAAATAAACTAAATAATCTATTCTGGGAAGCCCTTTGCCCTAAGGATGTATAGGAGACGCTTATAGGGTATATTATTGTAGGCGCCGCTAATATCTAGGCTAAGTATTAATACTATAAAGTCCTTTCGCATAGCCTATGTAGTTTTAATGGTAGTAGCGAGTAGTATAAGTGCTAATAGCGTTAAGCGATTCTTTCTTGCCCCTATTTAGCTTTGTGGTAGTAGGGCGTATTCCTCTACTATATCTGCTATGTGGTCCACTATAACCTTTTCTAAGATCTTACTTAGGGTGTTTTCTAAGGCAATAGGGCAGTAGCTTTCTGGGATTAAGTAGTCTGCTTTACCTTCTTTTTATAAGATAACTGTCGTTATAGATCTTCTAAGTTGTGGGTAGTAGCCTATTATAAAGCATATTCTGGCTACGTCTATAAGCTAAGGTACTATAAGTGGTCCATAGGTCTTTAGGGCTTTATTTAGGATTCTATCTAGTCCTAGTGCTATGTTATTTAAGAGGCGGCTAATGGTTTTAGCCATTTCTTTAGTTGTTATGTCGCTGTTAACCCTTAGGTAAGTCACCGGTGTTTTACTAGTAATGTTGCTAAGGTCTACTAGAGCCAGTTAAGGGAAAAATCTTTCTATAAGGATCTTTGCCTTCTCGTTATTATTGCTTGTGGCCTATAGTTCGCCTGCTCTTTATAGGGGTGGTAGATGTGGATCTTCTACTAAATATCCCGCCTTTTTCTTTGCCCATTTTGCTATGGTCCAAAGGCCCTTATTATAGGGGAGACTTGGGTTAGTAGTGTGTTTATTTATAAACTATCTCCAGTTATTTCTTGCTTCTTTTCTTAGGGTATTCTTTAGCTGGTTTCTTGTGTCTTTATATTATTTCTCGTCCTTAGAATTGTGGCTGCTTATATATTTCCTTCTTGCTCGTCGTTAGCCGGCTATAAGGGCCGCGCACTATGCGGACTATGCGTGTTGCGTATAGGGGCCTGGTTTTAAAACTAGGTAGTGCTCTTCTAGCCTACTTTTAACTGCTGCCTAGATCCTTTCTAGTCTTTAATTAATTTCCTTGGGGGTAGCCAATAAGCCTTGCTTATTTGGTATTAGGTGGATTTCTTCTAGGTCTTAGAGTTGTTGTTTAATTATATTAAGGAAGCTATTTATGTTAAGCTTCCTTATTGCGTATCTTTTACTATTTAGTTGCGCCTTAATATCTAAATCTAGTTGTATCTGGATAGGGATATGGTCTAAAGTAAGTGCCTATTCTTCTTTAGGGGAGCACCTTTTAAGTCTCTAGTATAGGGTTTCGTCTATAATTGTAAGGTTAATTATACTTTTGGCGGTGCCCTATTGCCATATAATTATACCTAGGGGGGTAGCTAGCTTAAGGCCCCCATTGTCTATAGCTCTTAGTAGGCACTCTGCCTATTAATTAGTAGTAACATAGATGCCCCCCCACTATAGGTGGTGGAGGTTTATATTTTCTAGTAGGATGGACTCTGCGTATTTAGTTTCTAGCAAGCTTATTATAGATATAATGTTCTTTGTCTATACTACCCCTTCGACCCTAGGGTTATAGACATTAATAATTTGTACTAGTCCCCTATATATTTAAATAGTTATAACTGCAATATCTGGGTTAACTGCCTGCTATGACTATAAGGCAAGGCTGATATTTTTGCTGATTATAAAGTATACGCGTATAGCTGCTTTTGGTTTATACAGGAGCTAGAATCCTTAGGGGCAGTATATTAATTGTATATAGGTATTATAATACGGCTCTTATATAGTAAGAATATAGTGTTTCTTTAGGTCTAGACTATCTAGTAGGGGCCTTGCTAGACGGTGGTTTATATTGCCGTAGTTGTACTATATAATGGTTAAGTAGTGGACCCCTAGTGGGGGTCCTTTGCCTTTTTTTTGCTCCTCGCTTCTTCTGTTTCCACTTTCTCTAAAATATTTAGAACTTCCATCTCCTATGTTTACTCCCTGGCCACTACTTATTTTGTATAGAGCTTTCTATTCCTATATCTTGTGTTCCTACTAGCCTTTCTAAATCTAAGTTTGTTATTGCCTTTGGTTCTTCCCCCGTTCTTACCGGTTGGCTATATGCCCCTTATAAGCTAGCTATGTGTGTTATATTTACTATGTTAAATCTAATTCTTAATTGTCCCGGCCTTAAACTTGCTGTAGCCGTTTATGGGGGTCTTTCTACTGGGCGTCCTCTCCCTTGTATTCTATATGTCCCTTATGTCTCTGTTTGGTCTGGTGATGTTACGTAGCGTCGCTTTTGGCCCGTTAAGGCTTAGGATGGCTGGCTTAGCCCCCTAGTATTAAAGGTAGGAAACGCTAAAAAGACACCTGTGTCTCCCTAGCTTATCGCCTGTTATTTCTATTTGTATAACCTAGTATGCAGTTGTTCCTATAGCTGTTAAGCCCTTTCCTTCTATCTCCTGTATTTAATGCAGTCTTCTCTCTCCCACGCCTTATATGTGCTTCGGTAATAGTTCGCGCATTTTATTTGGTCTTGATTTATATATTATCTTATATTATAGGGGCCTGTATAGTGGCCGCAGCATACCTGTGCTGTGTATATGGACTGGGTGTGTTCCTATTGTGCGCAGCAATAATATTATTCTAGGCGTAGTCTGTGGTTGTAGAGCCTTGTGTTATATATAAGGCCATTTATAATTATTCCTTTTTGGATAAGAAGTTTTTGTATTCCTAGTATATATACGCTGATAATAAGGGAGCTATGTATTTATCTATTGTCTCCCTAGCGAGTCTCTGGCGCCCCTTATATCCTCTTATTATTCTTATTGTATACTTGGTTTGTATTTTTCTATTAAAGCTATTAGATCTGGGTAATTACAAGTCCTAGTATAAGGCATTTCGTTTGTTTTACTATCTCCTATATAGTTGCTGTATTGTCCGCCTGGCGTCCCCTTTTTACCCTAAGGCTTATAGAAACCGATAGGACTTTAACTAGGTAATCTTTATAAAGCACTTTTATGCTAATACGCTCTCCTAGCCTGTCCCCTGCCCTTACAGCCTGTCCCTTTACCTATTGGTTCTTTAGGGTGACTCTAATGTCTCCACTCCTAAGGTGTTGGACTGTAATAGCGTTGTAGACCTCCTTGCGAATCTTTATAAGAACTTCTATTTTTAATTATCCCCTAAGTTCCTCTGCCTTTTCTATATTTGGTTATATTATAATTATATACCCAGTTGTTGTTTTTAGGGGGGTAGGTTCCCTGTACTATAGGAGCGTAGCTATAGCGGCCTAGGTGCGGTTCGCCTATAGGGGGGGGTTTTATTTATCTTTAATTTTGTTTAGCTATTGGAGGATTTAATTAAGGGTTTGCTAGAGGGGCGCCTAAGGTTTGCTAGACTAGAGCCATTCTACTAGCTATATTAGTTTATAATAGCTAATAGATGCTCCCCTATAGTTCCGGATACTAGACGCGTCTAATAGGCTTTATATTTTGTTAGATGCCTTCTTAATTGGGGTATTTCCGCTTTCTAGTGTGGTATTCGCCCGTTCTTATTGTTGTTGTGGGGGGCCATTGTTGGGTATGGGTCTGGCGGTCGCGCGCGACTACATACCACTGTCGTTCCACCTGTGCCTTCCCTGTAATGCATGCATCTTAGGGGATTATTAGGGTGTTTTTTAGGGTTCTTTTGGTTGGTTTGGTCTTTTTGGGCCAGGTGTAGCAAGAGCTCCAAAAGTCCAAAGTGCGGTCTAAAAGTCTAAAGTAAATATTAAGTATATAAAATCCAAAGGTATAAGCTATAGGGTTTACTTAAATTCCGCGTATATATATTATTAAGACGTATAGATAGAACAAGGGAGAATCTACTAATAACACCGCATAGTATATATTATTACGATATATGTATTCTGCACGTTGTTAATATATACCAACACTAATCAGTAAGCGCGTATAGATCAGAAAACACGTAGATAGCTTAGAAGACAGTTATACTGTCCACCTTACAGCAGATTGGAAGATAGTTATACTTATCCACCTTTTGTATTAGCCTATTTCAGTTAAAGAGAAGAAGAGAAACTACCTAGGAGTACTTATCTAGTATCTACGACGACTTCTAGACATCTCGTTCTATCTATTTCAGAAGAATTACTGCGCAGAACACCTTACCCTACTTAAACAACTCGAACCGCCCCCTGAACCGCCTCCTTAACCGCATCCTTAACCGCCTCCTTAACCGCCTCCTTAACCGCCTCCTTAACCGCCTCCTTAACCGTTCCCCTACCTTTACCCTATAAACACCCTCACCTTTACCCCATTTACCTAAATAATACATAAAACACAAAATGTCAGGAACAGAGATAGACTGGGAGGAAGAAGCAGCTAAATAGGAAGATGGAATTAACCTAACAAAAGTTACCAAGGACGAGCTGACCAACTATATACAATACAAGATGTACGTATATACAGAGATATACGACCAGTACCAGTTAGACTCAACACTCTAGGAATCATTTTAGGGATATTTTAAGGACTTTACGGTTAATACCTTTACAAAAATCCCCTTACACTGGCTTTAACAACTACGCAACTATCTAAATAGTAGAGGAGTATGGGTTAACACTAACTATAAATAAGATAAATCACTCCCTTAGTCCTTATACGATATAGCACAAGAAGAGGACCAAACGGAATAGACCAAAGAAGAGATAAACACACTTAAGAAAAAGTTTAATACTAAAATTAAGTTAAGAAGTATCAACTATTACAATACATATGGAACCCTGGAGGAGCAACAAGCAAGATATTCCTCAGTGCCTATACCTTCTGCTATACCTTAAACTATAACTACCTCTACCCCTACACTATCTGCCACGCCTTAACCTGTAATAACAATATAGTAACTCTACGTACAACCTATAGACGAGGAGAACCGCCCTATCACTACAACCGGCTATAGAAAGGAAATTGTGAATACAGCTAAGATATACATAGAGGAGCAGAAATACGGTGGCATAAACAAAAGCCTTAACTATAAATTAACAATATTCTACGATATCTGTAATTGAGCGGATGTACCCCAAGAAGCTTACCTTAAGGCATTCCCTACTATATTAAAAGGACTAGCTCTAGACCACTTTTATATAAACTAACTATCCCGTCTACTATTTGCCAAAGCTTATAAGCACCTTTAGAATTTCTTTAAAGGACTAGGATTTTAACGCAAAAACCTAGACAAGTAGAATACCATTATACTTATAATAGTAATAGCAGAAAATACAGACAAATTTATAAGTAAATGCCTTTAATTGCTAATCTATAGACTTCGTTAACTATAGTATGGCCTTAGACCTACCTTATAAACCATAAACTTCCTTTATAACAAAATCGTCACTTTTTACCAGGGAATACTAGTATATAGATATGCAGTCTCTAACCTACTAGATAACCTTAGAGCCCTTATTAATAAACTTTAATTATCCATTATAGCATACAAGAAAGAGCATGCGGAGAAGATATAAGCTTTCTTTACGGACCAACAATTTTATAGAAGAGACAATAACTATAACTATAACAACCGTAACAACCGCAGTAACCCCCTATACAACCATAACCGACAGAAACCACGTTGCTTTGTATATAATAGGGAAGGATATCACTCATAGAAATATACTAAGGAGGAGTAAGAAGAGTCTAAGACTAAGTTTAAGAATAAGTTTAAGGACCGCTTCTAGGAATAAATAAAGCAATATATTATAGACTATAAAGGCGATAACGATAAGGACAATAGTAAGGATAACAAGATTACTAACGCATTTAATGCTCTAGTAATTAATATAGACCCCAACACTCTACTAAACAAGGACGACCAGGCCACAGTATACTATACTTCGTACGGTAAGATCGAACTAGACAATGTAACCGCTACAGCTTTAGAACTGGCTAACAGAGCTTATAGCCACGCAGTCACAACTATTAATATTATAATAGATGTATTCCTTACTAACACAGACCCGTTTGCGTATAATACAACCTTACGCTACACCTCTATAAAGTTTATAGGTGTAATAATCGACACCAAAGCCTCTAAACGTTCTATAGTAGGATACGGTTAGTTTCTTGCACTTTAGAAGATTGATAAAGTATAGTTAAACAAGTCCACAAGAGGCACAGTTAGTATATAGTTCAGAATAGGTTCTACATCTTCTATTGGTTCTATTAAGGTAGCTACACTAATAGGTACAGTAGAGTTCCATATTATTAAAGTTAACACCCCTTTCCTACTTTACCTAGCAGATATGGACAACTTATAAGTATACTTTAACAACCTAAAGAATGTCCTAATAACCCCCTTAAAGACCATACCAGTTATACGCCAATTTGGACACCTATTTCTACTATAGGATACCTTGTTACATATGTTTATTATAAAGTCTTTTAACTAAAACCCATACTACTTAACTAATATAGAATTGCGACGCCTACACCAATGCTTTAAACATCCGTTAGTAGAGCGACTTAAAAGAATATTGGACCGTACTGGCTATAAAAACGATGCTAATTATAAGACCCTCGAGCATATTACCTACTACTGCTTGTACTATTAAAAGCACGGAAAGTTACTAGGCAGATTCAGATTTACCTTAAAGGACGACGTTAATTTCAACTACTATATTATTATTATTATTATATACATCAACAGCAAGCCCGTACTTTATATTATTAATAAAGGCACCCGATTTTAAACAGGTAGATAGCTATAGAATATTAGCGCTAAGTATATATGGGATATATTATAAGTGTACTAGATCAACACATACCTAGGCCCCCTAGATATAATTGCACACGACGCAGGAAAGAACTTTATTAGTAGAGAGTTTAAGCAATATACGGTTAATATGGGCACTACTATAAGGAGCGTACCGGTTAAAGCTTATAACTTAATTAGTATGGTAGAGCGTTACTACAGCCCCTTGTAACGCATATACTATATTATTACTTCTAAGATACCAGGAATTGATAAGGATATAGCACTGTAAATGGCCTTTAAAGCAATTAATAACTCCGTAGGACCAGACGGCCTAATACCCACACTGTTAGTATTTAGAGTGTACCCCCAAATAACAGAGTCTAACGCACCTTTACCTATAGTAATATAGCGTGCGATTGCATTCAAGAAAGCCATAGAGGAAGTAAAGAAGATATAAGCGGAGCGCCAGGTCGCAGATGCACTTAATATATATAATAGCCCTAGTACTACCGCAATTTATAATCTACCCCATAACTCTTTAGTACTGGTCTGGAGAGAAGGCAATATAGGACAACCTGGATACTAGGCAGGACTATATAACCTACTAAATGTTAAAGGAGAAACGTGTGCTGTTAACCTACCTAGCGGCCCTATAAAGTTCCGCAGCACTGCTGTTAAACCGTACTTAACAGACCCTAGAAATATTCAAGTTAAAGACATTTAAGATAACGGCACCTAAGTTAATAATATTTAAGTTAACAAAACTGTCCGTATATACGAACCGTCCACAGAAACCGTCCCTTACCGAAACTAGAGAAGCACAACCACCTCGCTAAGAAAGAGGAAGACCCCGCAAGTATCCCCTTTACATTAATACTGCCGACATTACTGTATTCTTGCAAGAGGATAGCAACTATAAGCAGTTTAAAACGTCCTATTAAAAGGAAATTACAGGACTAATTAAAAAGGGCGTATTTAAGATAATTAACCCTTAGGACGTACCCGTAGGAGTTAAAGTCTTTAACTTACAATTTATAGATAAGATCAAGAACCCTAGTACTAATAAAGCCTTTAAGAAATCAAGACTCGTCGTCCAAGCGTATAATAATCTTGAAAAGGGTATTGTACTAACCCAGTTACCTACTATTTAACGAGTTAGCTAACGCCTTATTCTATACATCACAGCAATACTACGAGGTAATGGTATATAGTTATACCTACGAGATATCTCCTAGACGTATGTCTAGTCTCTTACAAAGCTAAATCGAGACTTCTATATCCGACCACTTTACAAATTGGGAAGCTAACTAGGCATTAGAAAGAACTCTATCCTAAAGGTAATTAAGCCTTTATACGGTATTCCAGAAGCAGGCAATTACTGGTTTACAACCTACTATAATTATTATATTAAGGAGTTAGATATAAACTTATTAACGTATAACCCTTGCCTCTTATAGAGCAACACTCCTAACTACTTTGGCATTGTTGGCCTTTAAACTAATAATACTCTCTTCCTAGCCAATACCACCTTTGTGGACGCGGAGCAATGATATCTAGAAAAGGCTTACTTTCTCGCAAAAGAGCGCAAGCAACTTACGGTTAAATAGTCACTTAAATTCAATAGATGCATCATTTAACTCTCTTGGTGTCACGGAGTAAGCACAAGCGATGATAATATATAGCGAAGTAGATATTATTAAGCTATGTACATAAACTGTGTAATAAAGTCAAGACGTTGCGTGAGGAAAGGAAAGTAGGAAACAGGGGAAAAAGGGTACATAACGTTCGCTTGGTTGCTAGGTTAACGGGTACTATGCTACGCACGGGTAGGGTAGAGCTTAGGTGGCGGTTCTAGTAGAACTTGGCAGAATTTGGCAGTTAGAGGTCCTTGAAGTTGCCAGTTAGCAACTCCAACAGTAGAGACGGCAGATTGCGGCGGAATACGGCAGATTGCTGTCAGATTGCCGTCTTATAGTCAGTTTTTGGTTATTCAGTTAGTGGAAATAGGTGGACGTGTGTAAGGTGTTATGGGGGTGTCCTATAACAGTACCCCCCCTTTAAACTTAAGCATCTGCGAAATGGGGCTGTGGTAGTTCTAGGTGGAGTTTATAAAAGTCTTCTGCGGCTTATATAAGTCCTATAGAGTTAGCAGGTTCCTATAAGGGTTTAGTAAAACCTCTCCATTTTATAAGGTATATATATTTACGTTTCCGTTTATTATACTTAATGTTATTAACTCTTTCAATAAGGTACTTATCCTCACCATTCACTTTAACTAGTAGGGGAGGGTCTTAGATCTGTCCAGGTAGGGCGTCTAATATAGGGGCGGCAGGGTAGAGGACTGACGTATGGAATACGGGGTGGATTTTAACCGTATCAGGGAGCTTCAGTCAGTAGGCATAAGGAGAGACAACTTTTTCAACCTTATAAGGGCCAGCGTTCTTCCAATTAAGTTTCTTAGTAGGTCATTTTGTATTCAGATTTCTTGCGTCTAGCCAGATAAAGTTACTAATTTGGTAAGCCGGTGCTAGGGTTTAGTTCTTATTTGCTGCGGCTTTATAGACAGACTAGGCCCATATTATTTTGTTAGTAAGGAACTCCTATAGTTCTTCCATCTTCTTTATAAATTCGTTTACTTCTGCAACTTATAAGGCCTAATAAGCTAGATGAGGAACATTACTAAAGGGTTCAAAACCTATTCGCGGGTGCTAGCCGTAATTAGCTAGGAACGGGGAGACCTTTATGGTTTCTAAGACGGAGTTATTTGCAGTAAACTCGGCAAATATAAGCCAGTCCATCCAGTCGTCCTGTAGATACAACGTGTATATCCAAATATACTATTCTATTATAGCATTTGCACATTCCATTTAACCATCCATTTCCGGGTAATATGCCGTAGACAATAGTGCTTTAATATAGAGTTAGGTAGTTAGTTCTTTCCAAAACACTAAAACGAACTGGCGGCCTTTATTAGAGATAATTATTTTAGGGAGTCTATAGAGTTTCCATACGTAATCCAGAAATAGTCAGGCAACAGCAGGTGCTAATATATTGGGGTAGGCAATCAAGTGTCTTATTTTAGATAGTCGGTCTATAACTACTATAATGTTTATACAGCCTTTACTTTTGGGAGATTAACAATAAAGTCAATTAAGATATCCTTCTATCTTTGGTCCGGAACAGGCAGTGGCTTTAGAAAGCTGTTGTATATCTTATACAAAGCTTTGGCTCGTTGGCAGGTATAGCAGCTAGAGATATACCTTTATATTATATTATGCATATTTGGCCAGTAGTACTCCCGTTAGAGTAGCTCTAGGGTTTTTCCTTGGCCTAGGTGGCTGGCTACTAGTAGGTTATATACGTGTTTAAGGAGCTTAAGCTTAAGTTTATTATAATTAGGGACAACTAGGCAGTTCTGGTAGTATAAGCGGTCTCCGCGAACTTTACATTTACTTAAAGAGATCTTTTTAGAGCGTCTAACGCTATCTTAAATTAGCTTAAGTATCTCTTGGATAAACTTATCGTTTAGGTATTTATTAATTATAATCTGTTTAATTAATTAATTAGTCATTTTAAGGACATATACCGTAAGGTTTTTAGCTAGGGGATTAAATAATTTAGGACAAAGCAGGGTTTGTTTATAGTAGGCACACGCTTCTTCCTGTGCTATTATATCTTGTAAACATTGAGTTAGGGCATTAGGTTTTTGACCTTAAACGCCTAGGCGGTATATAATTAAGAATTGGAATTAAGATAGATATTCTAACTAGCGGGCTTAACAATGACTTAGCTGTTTCATAGTCGTGAAGTACTGTAGATTCTTATAGTCGCTAAGGACCTTAATTGGAAATCCAGCGCCTTCTAGTTTAGGTCGCCATTGTTTAAAATATCTAATAATGGCTAATAATTCTTTATTGTAGATCTCGTAGTTACATTTGGCTAGACTTAGTTATTTTAAGAAGTATGCTATAGGGTGCAGTACCCCTTCTTTATTATACTAAGATAGAATGCCTCTAGTGACGTAGTTAGATAAGTCAGCTTCTATAACACTCTTTTGGTTTGGGTTAAAGTATTAGAGTACAGATGCGGTAGTAAATATGACTTTTAGATAGGCAAAGGCCTTCTTATATTCCTTGTTAAAGATAAAGGCTTTATCCTTTTAGGTTAGAGCTACAAGAGGTAAAACCAGGGCGGAGAAGTTATTAATAAACCGTTAATAGAAATTAGTAAATCCTATAAAGGCTCTTACGTCCTTAACGTTCTTGGGTTCTTACCAGTTTATAATTACTTTAATCTTCTTTAGGTCTATTTATATGCCGTCTATAGAGATAATAAGTCTAAGGTATAGAACTTCCGTTTTATAGAACTTGTATTTATCTATATCTAATTATAGTCTAGCTCTATATAGGGCTTCCAAGACAAGGTTAATATGTTTCTTATATTTAGCTAGGTTATTACTATATACTAGGATGTCGTTAATATAAGCAGTACAGAAAACGTCTAGGTAAGGTTATAAGGTATCATTTATAGAGTATTGGAATAAACTTGGGGTATTTACGAGGCCAAACGGCGTTACTAAGTATTTAAATAGTCCATATCTAGTACGGAATGCTATAAGCCATTTATCTCCTTTTGCGATACGGAGGCGGTTAAATGCGTAGATAAGGTTAAGTTTTGTATAGTAGCGAGCCTTACTTAATTAGTTTAGTGTCTCTTAAATTAACAAAAGTGGATACCAATTCTTAATAGTAATAGCGTTAAGAGCTTGGTAGTCCATATAGAAGCGTAAACCGCCACTAGGTTTCTTAATAAAGATTATAGGTGCAGCTATAGGTAAAGAGCTTGCTCTAATAAATCCTTTACTTAGGTGTTTATCTAAGTACTTCCGCAACACTTAGAGTTTATTTTAGGACATTCTGTATAAGGGTCTAAATCCTAGTTATTTTCCTTCTTTAAGTACGATCTTATGGTTATATGGTTAGTGCTCCGCTAACTTATTAGCTTCCTTTTATAAAAATACTTCCAGATACTTATAATAGTATACTAGTACTTTTATAGCAGGGTCAGTGTGCTTCTTTAGTACTAGGGCCTTTTTAATATTAGCTATTGTAACAGTAAAGATTATATATTTAGGTTTCCTGGCAAGTTATGCTAATAGGGTAGCTCCGATTATATAGATATCCGTAAAAAGGGGGGCGAGTTGCCAGCTGGTAACATCCTTTTAATTATCTACTATTTTTTGTTTAACTTTAGGTTTAGTGTTAGGTATGGAGTTAGTATTGGATTTAGGTTCAGGTTCTTTAAGTATCCTTTTTATAGTAGAATGCTAGTTCTTTTGGTACTTTTATATGTTAAGCTTAAGTTTAGGCTTCTGCTTGGTTTGGGGTGGTACAGTAGTTAGGGTCGGTTTATAGGGTTTAGTGTGATTTTTGGGTTTTTAGTGGAATTAGGTGGACTTTTTAGACTAATAGATCCTAGTGGATTTTTCAGATTTTGGTTTAGGGTCTAAGCAGTAAGTTGTAAGGCACTTCTGCTTGCAATAGGAGGCGGTAAATAGAAGCTTAAGGTTGTCCTAATTAATGGTTACCTTATATAGCTTTATCTAAGGTTGTTTAAGTATCACTAAGTAACCTAGAGTAGTAACGAAAAGCTTAATCAGTTCTTTGTGGTTCAGGTATTAGAGTCTTAGGAATACTATATAGGTAATACAGCCCAAGACAGTGCGTTTACCATTAAATCCAAATATGTTAATATGCCAGTTAAGGGGGGTTAGAATAAAACTATTATCTTATATAAAGATCTTGTTAATAAATCCTATGCCACTAGCTCCTATATTAATTAGGACTTAAGCATTAACCTATTAATTATTCTGCCGAAGACGATAGTTAACGGTTATGCTGTGATCCTAAGAGTTAGAGTTCGTAACATCTAAAGCATTTAACAAGATCCTAAGGCAGTACCGTCCTAGAGAGCGACTTAGCTCTAGGACCTTCCTTTTAAAGGTAATTAGGGTGGAGTTTTTATAACGTGTTGGTTATAGCTTTGTCCTTATAAGTGGTGCTTACTGGATATAAGGCTAGAACTAGGTGGAGATTAGGGACAGTAACTAGAGGATTAATGCGGTAAACGGCTACTGGTGCTAGCCGTTTGTAATTTACGTTAGGGCATAGGGATAGAGCAGTGGTTAGAGAGATAGGAGCTACTTCCACACTTAAAACAGAGGCCTAGCTTAGTACGTCATTCTTATTTAAAGGACCCTAGTAAGGCGTATCCTAGGGTTCCAGTGTCAATATCCATAGCATTAGGGTGCTTAGGCTGAGACAATAACTTAGTAGACGTTTATGGGTTTATTATATTATATTAAGGAGCGGACTTTAGTGTTAGGCGTAGTATATCATTATATCATTTATTAATAACGTTTATACAGGCGTTAAGAGCTCCTAGTAGGTCTATACCTATTAGGGAGGTTTTTAGTTCGGGACTTAAGGATTTAATAAGGCTATTAATTAGTACGGAGTTGTTCCAGCCTGTTTCTTTTACATAATGGTTAAATTTAGAGAAGTATACTAGGAAGCTTTTTATTCCTTAAGTTATATAGTTTATCTTTCTCTAAGCAGTAGCTTAGTGGTTTAGGTTACCATATATAGCTTTAAGAAGTACAATTAGGCTTAATACTAAGTTTAGTTAAAAAGGTTTAATAAGGTTAGCTATATCTCCTCCTAATTAACTTAGGGCGTAGCAGAGTTGGTTAGCTTTAGTTAGGTAGCGGTTAGCGTTACTAGTTAGCTTATTTTTAAGCCAGCTTAGGAATAATTAGAGTTCTTATTATTTACTAGTGAATATTGGAGGGTTTAATAGTCGTTTAGATTATTGCAGTGTAGTAGTTGGTTTAGGGTAAGTAACTACTGTAGGTTTAGGGCTCTTGTTCCGCGTGTTTATCTCTAAAGATAGTGTTTAGTCTTAGGGCCCTAATGTGGGCATTTTAAGGGTGCGGATTTTTTCTTAGAGGTCTTTAATTAATTACCAGTATCGTGCTTTTTATTCGGCTTATTATTAAGTTAAAGTGGCTTGGTTCTGTGCAAGGGCGTCTATAAAGAACTTCTATATTTCTACCAATTGTTCTTAGAGTGCGGATATAATGCCAACGGCTGTTATAGGGGCTTTGGGGTCGTTTTGTATTTTAAAGGGTAGTATATAGAGTTAACGCAACGTAGTGTTACGGAGTAAGTATAAGCGATGATAATATATAGCGAAGTAGATATTATTAAGCTATGTATATAAACTGTATAATAAAGTTAAGACGTTGCGTAAGGAAAGGAAAGTAGGAAATAGGGGGAAAAGGGTATATAACGTTCGCTTAGTTGCTAGGTTAACGGGTACTGTGCTATACATGGGTAGAGTAGAGCTTAGGTGGCGGTTCTGGTAGAACTTGGCAGAATTCGGCAGTTAGAGGTCCTTAAAGTTGCTAGTTAGCAACTCCGATAGTAGAGACAGCAGATTGCGGCGGAATACGGCAGATTGCTGTCAGATTGCCGTCTCGTGGTCGGTCTTTAGTTGTTCAGTCGGTGGAAACAGGTGGACGTGTGTAAGGTGTCATGGGGGTGTCCTGTGACACTCGGGAAGGCAATATTATAATAACCTAGGAACACCAGTGCAAAAACCTAAATACGGTCTACCTTAGCAAAATAGCTACAACCACAAGCTTAAGAGGCATTATCCGTAATACACTGACTATAAAGGAATAATACGTTGCATAACGCGTAAGAGGCGCGTATATTGCCTCTATATATCAACTAGAAGCTTCCTTTGATCTCTCTTTTACCGCCCAGGTGATTAACCCTAAAAAGGAAGATATTACAGCACTTAACAAATAACTATAATTGCAGATCAACAACCCAATAAAAGGCCTTATGTTTATTAAATTAGACATTAACACATTACGCCTGCTTGCTTTTACTAACGCCTTATTCGCTAATAATAAGGACCTCTTATTACAAATAGAATATATACTGGTATTAGAGGACGCGTTATATAGGGCTAATATTATTCACTGGTTGTTAATTAAGTGTAAGAGAGTTACCAGAAGCGTACTAGCTTCAAAACTCTACACAATAGCCCATGGATTTAATATTGGCGCCGTAATTAAGTTAACTATTAAATAACTCCTACAGATTAAACTCCCACTTGTACTTTACACTAACTTAAAATTACTCTACGAATGTCTTGTCAAGCTAGGCACTACACAAGAGAAACGTCTTATAATAGACGTTATATGTCTCCGTTAGTTATATAAGCGCAGAGAGATTACGGAAGTTAAGTGGATTAACGGTGATAGCAACCCTACTAACTTAATAACTAAGAGCAAGGCATCTACGGCTCTTAAGAAGTTAATTAATACCAATTACTTAAAACTGTAGACTATGGAGTGGGTTAAACAAACGAACTAAGATTTGGCGTAGCGTTGTAACGGTGCTATATTCTACGGACCCTGAATTCAACTAGCCAATCAGGATTTTCTATGCCCGGCATGGAAAATCGCTATTGGCTTGCTTACCACTAGCGCCTTAGTGACCCTTGTAACATGTCCACCTACTACCCCTAATGACCCTTCTCCTTCTCCTTCTCCTTAGCTCGGTATCTTTATTAGACAGCAATTGTTATAAAACACCCTATAATACCTTATACATGTCCACCTATTTCCACAACCCAGCAATTGGAGACCGACCGCGAGATGGCAATATAACAGCAATCTACGGCATTCTGCCATATTCTGCTAAAGTCCACTAAATCCTGCTAAGTTCTGCTAGGACCACTACCTAAATCCTATTCTACTCCGTGTATATGTTAACTAAGTAACTAAGTTAATAATATATACCCTTTCTTCCCATTTCCTTACCTTCTTTCCTTACGCAACGTCTTAACTTTATTACACAGTTTATTAATCCATAAGCTCTGGTTCATGTGAACCGTTACAAGCGTTATATAACTGGGATAGGATTGAAGGAGAAGCTATTGCGTATAGATAGGAAAAGCCCAGCTATTGCGTATATGCTACAAATAACAGGAATGGTATGATTTGGTTTCCTTCAGAGTTGCTCTAGTATCGGTATATATTCGTTCTATATATTACGTGCGTAAGCACGTGATCTACGCGAGACGCGTATATGTATTATTAAGACGTGTAGATAGAACAAGGGAGAATCCACTAACAACACCGCATAGTACATATTATTACGATATATGTATTCTGCACGTTGTTAATGCATACCAACAGTATCTAATTATTGGATATGCTACTAGTTAAACTAATTAACCTTATCTACTAGCACCTTAATGCCTTCTTATAAGATATTATAAGAATTAAAAAACTTCCTACTAGCTAATTACTTAGCACTCTACAGTTTAGCTAGATCTAAAGTAAAGAGGGTATAAGTAAGTAAAAATATATCCAGTAGTACAGCAGCAGTAGTATAAGTCCTAGGCATATGCTCGCTAAATATAGCCTCTACTTTTTTACGCAACGCCCTAACCTAAGTATTAGATAGACATACCCGGTTAAATATAATATCTATATTATAGGTTAAGTTCTTATAACACTTTATCTTAATCTTATAGCTACTGTTAAGATGCTCAAGCCTAAGGTTAATTGCTTTATATATAGTAGCCCTACTAAGCCAGTTAACAAGCCTAGAGAATAATATTGTATATTATAATTTAGGAGTGTTTACTAAGAAGAGATTCCATCAATAGAATAATATCTTGCGGCTATAATTGAGCTAGGACGCGCCAAAAAAGTAAATAATAAGAGGGTTAATAAAGTGCCTTAGTATACCTATATCAGCATATTTAACAGCATGCCGAATAGTTAGAAATAGCTTAACCTCCTAAAGTATACAACACATTGTCCGGAATTTAATATTATTATATAGTTGCTTATTAGAGCTATTGCCATTCCACGCATCTAATATAAAAGTGGCTAGATAGATATCTTTAATAAGTTCTAAAAATTAATCCGGTATAAGAGAACTAATAGCGTTGGTAACATAGTCTATTCGCTTAAAGAAGTCTCTGCTAGAGGTAATAAGGTTGTTACGGCACTGTTATAGACCCTAGTCAGGGGCTCGGCCGAGGCCGAGCCTTGGCGCTATGTATATAGACGTGTCCTTTTCTCGACCTTCTTCCAGTCCTCGTCTTGGAATTCTCGTTACTGCCTACCAATAGATTCTTGTTCTGTTGACTAAGCCCTTTACAAAGGTAGCCCTTATATTGCATTACTATATAGAATAATATAACTACGCGCGCCATAAAGCCCTATGCAACAATTAGTTCTATTAGGTGATATTTAGCGTTCTCCTAACTACACTAACTGCAACCCTATATAGTAGTATTAGCTTATAAGCAATAATAAGCCTCCTCTTTAGAAACAACGGGTGCCCAATATATACAGACAATAGTATTTAGTAGATTTATCTATATATAGAACTATATAGGTACGCCAAGAAGCCAATCCCGTTTATTATATAGTCGGCATGCCTAGGTTTGCTCATTTTTAACAGCCCTAATATAGTATATAGTAAGTTGGTCTCCATGGACAAGCTAAAGTTAATTATAGAAGTCATCACGGACAGCTTTAGCTTTAGTAGGGTCCTCTGGTATATATAGACCAAGCTAGTCTAGAAATATACTTTTATAAACGCTATATATACCTTTAATAGTACCCTTGTCCTTAAATATAGCGCCAAATTGCCAGAACGTAGTCTTATTCACAGGAAGACAATATATATACGGCATTTTAGGATAGCAATCACTATCTCTAAATACAGTATTAACGCTATTTGTATAAATTCTCTTAAGTATATCTAATATAAGGCTTCGTGTGATATTCACCTCAATCCCGTTGTCTTTACCAGATATACTAGGGGCATTTAGTATATCTAATATAAGGCTTCGTGTGATATTCACCTCAATCCCGTTGTCTTTACCAGATATACTAGGGGCATTTAGTATATCTTTAAGCCTAAGCGGTATTATTAGATTATGCATGCCTTAATGTAAACCTAAAGGTAGTAGCTTAGGGCAAAGAACAATAGCCGCCATTATTATTACCCGCATAGTAGCTATATAGCCTACAACTTCGTTACGTTTTTTATCCTTAAAATTAACGTTATTGTAGATAATTACTGCCTACTTATTAAACGCTTAACGCTGGAGCTGTCTCTAAGAAAGTTAGCTAATTGGCCTAAAAGTTTATAGGAGTTAGGTACTGTACCTCTGCCTCCTCAGCAACCTTAGCCATTAACCAACTAGCCTAATAATAACTATAACATATTCCAAGCCCTAATAGAGTCTTAATTACTTACCGCTTTACACTAGAGCCTATTAAATAGATATCTAGTATTATAGAGAGGAAGCTAGATCGCTTTTTGGCCCAAGAATAATATACTATACTAGTAATAGCAAACAATCGCCTAGATAACGCATTAGACTAAGGCGTAGCGTTATAACTAGCTTAGTAGGCGCGCTAATTACTTATAAGATTTAAAAGAATAGCGTACTATATTAGGGTAACCTCCTAGATAGTTCTAAAGGCTAGCTTAAAGTCTAGTGTCTTTAGGTCTATAGTATAATTAAATTAACCAAAGTAGGGCTAACAGATAAGATTATTAAGCTCTATAGTAAAAGAATCTGCTGGAGAAGGACGCTAATAGATACCCCTTATACGCGGATTGTCCACAGCACGCATTAGTATACGCCATCGCTATCGTGGTTGGGTATATTAGAGGTGCTAAATTATAACCACTCTGCCCTTTTCTGCCCTAGCCTAAGTAAGTATAAAGGTTTAAAAACTCCATCTAATACAGCGTAGTGTATTAGCCACCTATTATAGCTTAAATTGCGTAGACTGCTGTTCCCTAGAGCTTATATTATATTAACCGCAAATAGGAGAAGGTTCGTTAGAGGAAGGCTAAAGAGCCTTAATAGCATTGCTATTAAGCTCATTGTTAAGGTAGTCCATATCACTATTAGAATATTTATCCGGGTGTCCATTAGGAGGTAGAGGAAGGCCAAAAGGGGCGTTAGATAAAGGATTTTACGAATTATTAGATAGGGGCACATATATTAAGCCGGCAACGTCCATTATTTCTTAATTTAATAGAGTAAGTAAATAGCTTTTAATTAATTCCAATTGCAAGTATTTTGGAGTTAATTTGGGGTATAAGATACAGTGTTATAATAGAAGAGTTGTCGCCTAATAAGAAACATTAAGTTCTCATATAAAGAGGCCCTATAAGCTCTTAGACCCTTGGGGAGAAATTCCTCTTAGTGCGATCTAATTGGTCCAGGAGTTTGTAGGACTTGGCAGGAGTTAGTGCGCTTGTCTAACTGGCTTAGGAGTTTGCAGGCGTAGCGCAATTTCTCCCCGGGGGTCTAATTTATGAGATAAGGTAGTCGTGGCCTTGCTCATACCAAAACCCACCAATTTAAGATAGGTTTACAGCTTTAGAATAACTTATTTTAAAAGCTTAAAAACTTCTATGTTAACAATATTAGTAATAAAATATACTACAGCTAGTTTTTTTATAAATTTGTTAGAAGACTTTACAGCTAAACAGTTGTGACATGGTTTTACGAGGTCACGACTAAACGAGGTGGGCCTCGGTCACAAGCTAGGCTCCAGTAGACCGCCGTGTTTTACCTAGCATTATATCTGTTGTACTTTGTACTAGGCAATAAAACCTCTTCCAGTTTTGTTGCAGTATTTTGAGGCTGCGATGGTTACTTTGATCACTCGAAGTGATAAATAATTATCTAGTTTTGGCATAACACAGTTCCTGAGGACATTAACAATGAAGCCGCTTATCACTCTCAGCCCAGCCCTGTATCCAGTGACCCATGCAATCCGTTGAACTACTCTTCCTATCAGCTGGATCGATAAGATGTAGCTCTCAACATGGTCACATAATTAAATTCAGAAGGCACGGGTAGGTTAGAGTGAACGCCTTTACCGGTAAACTATTCCACAATCCCCCTAAATAAATAAAACGCCGCGTTATGACCATATCATTTCCCACTCTGTTTCTTGTATCCCCTACGAGTTCTCCCTTCCTTCCTTCCCTTGATAAGAACTGCGGGCTCTTCCCGCGACTCTTTGCCAAACTTTCTCCACATTTTCAATGCATTCCTACGGGCATCCAAGAGAGGTCGCGACGTTCTCAACGATGAAGTCTGTCGCCAAACCTTCATCACATCCATGATGCGTATTGATTGAGCCAGCTCAGAAGCCTGTCCGGCACACAAGTCCTTGAATTGACGGAATTTCCTCGAGATATCCTTGCTTGCCCGGTATTGGTTGGCTATTTGCTGTATCGATTCACGTTTCGTTGCTTGGATTTGCTCGGAGATACCCCGTGTCGACGATTTGACCTTTTCCTTCCAATATCTCGTGTGCTTGAATGCGGTTGTGGTGCCCTCTTCGACTTGACTCATCCCTGCAAAGACACTCTGGTATAACTGGCCGGGAACGCTTCTGATCCCGATTTGCGCTAGAGTTATGTCGCGTTTGACAACATTTGACAGCCTCTCAGCCCTATTGGTCCACGCAGATAGCTTGAGCCAAGGCGAACCAAGTCTAATGCCAAAAGTTTGCAAAATGACAGGCTTTGAATCCGTCCATATTGTCACATTAAGAAGGCCGTATGCATCTTCTCTTTCGAGTTCCACGGCATGGACCCCTTCAACTAATTTTGATAACTGTGATGGAATGGATCTAGATCCTCGGAAGATTCGTACATGGAGTTGTGGTGGCTTTTTCAGCTTTGCGAAATGCTGCGGGGGTGTGAGAACAAAGTGATAGTCACCGATAACATGGATCTTAAACTGGTCTGAGTCGTTTGCTCTCGGTGACAACGTATGAACTAAGGGTCGTCCTAACGACTTGTCTGGATTAACCATACTGAGCTCCTTTTTAGTGACTTGATTGGATGGAAGTTGAATCGTTGCGATTGGGAACTTGGGCGATTCCGTGATAGGAGCCTGGGCCCATAGATTCGAAGAGGAAGTGAGTGTTGATATTGCAGAGCTGAGAGCAGCATCTTCCCATATTGGTTCAATCCTGGTGCCCCGATAATTGATTGCTTGCAGAGAGATGGCTGCCAAGACAGCCATCAAAACCAGAGCAGCAAGAGCCAGGGTTCGACGCAATGTCGTCGAGCGGTCCCTTCCAAGTGCCACGTTCTTCGCATATCCACACCAGTTCTTCGGTCCAGCATTATTGGAAAACATATCGGCGATATTCCATTTGGAATCCACGGCCTTTCCTTTTAGTGTTTCTCCTAAATCTTGAGGAGGACCACCTGTCAGAGCTTGCGTTGGGTTCTGGCTGGCCTCGTGATTAAGTTTAGTAATGCACGCCAGATGCCGATTCAACTGGCCAGCATCAATCTCAAGGAGAGAGGAGATATTGATGGGGAGTGTTTCTAGGATACGGTGGCTGGGTTCCTCAGAACTACGACCCTCGACGCACAGACGTAGGCTTTTGGAGCTGAAGGTATAGGAATCGGGGCATTGGTGGAATGGTACAACCATGGCAATATCTAGAATTGGTATCGACTGAGACCTCAACGCTTCTCGGATCAGTTGGTGCTGGCCCGATTCCTCATAGGAGCTTGAAAGACGGCTCCCAGAGGTATGACAGATAATTGTAAGGTCAGGTAGGTAATGAGTAGGTGGTGCTTCACCTATGACTTCTACTGAGTTGTCGGGGGTGAAGATAAGGCGAGTCTTATCATTCAGTGTAAGCTGGATGGTAGAGGATGTGTCGCTGTTGGTAGAATGGATCTTGAGAGCACTTGTACATTGATGAACCACTAGCTCAATGCCAGAGGAATCAATAAGCTCCACTTGAGGCGAAGATCCTTCCTCACCAAAGGATGTGATTGGGAATACATTGAATCTTGAGGAACTCTCAGATATTGAATGTGAGTCTAGCATTGAATCGGAACCGGCGGTTAAAGCAGAAGCAATCTTGCCAATGATATCCTCTTTAGCCCAATGAGTGGCCTCTCCGACGTACATTATACGGAATGGTCTCTTTAGAGTAAGGTAGTTCTTCGATAGGGCTTGTCTTGCAGTAATTCGGATTTGCGGACAGTTGTAGAGCCGTAGAACATCAGGTATCTCGTGTGCATCGAAAGCCCGAATAACACGGCATACATTCATTTCATCCTCCCTCAAGCTAGGTTGCGGTTCCTCAAACTGAATGTATGATGAAGTTACTGAGCGAACGTCGGCTCGAGTGGTTATATCGCTATGAGTACCGGCTTCATCGCAAACGTGGTGATTGAATGGCGCTACTGCCGAGTCGGCAAGAGGGTCGGGGTGGTGTTCAGAAGCCCCCAAGGTGTAGCTATCATCGGACTCCTCTGTATCTGCAATGCTTGATATGTCGTCCGGTGTATGACCGTCGGTTGAGGCTAAGGACTCAGTGCGTCCTTCTTCGTCATCGGAGGTTTCGAAGGAGCTGTCACCCAACACCTCGTAAGTGCTATCTTCCAACGAGCTGGGCGTCTCCTCAACATGATTCTTCGTGTTTGAACGCATATCGAGATTTTCGGAAGCAAGGCTGGCAAGTGTGCCGTGCACGGCGACAGCGGGATACGTCAGGGCGTGACAAGATGCTGACTGGCTGTCCTCAGACATAATTAGCGAGGTGTCCTAAGAAGGAGCAGACTCGACGAAATGGTGGAAGAGGGAAGGATATAGAAAGAAAGGAGAGAAGTTAAGGGAAAGCAGAGAAGATATCCTTCGGTGCTCAACGTGTCGGGGGTGACTGCCTAACCTTAAAGTGAAATGGCTCTTAGCGGAGCCTTGTGAAACGTAGAGCGGGGCGAGCGTTGAGTTGGCCAAAGAGTCTGACGGTTGCTGGTGTTGGCTGTAGAGTAAACGCCTTTCTTCAGGAAAGCACCTATCCGCAGCAAGCCGTAATGCGAGTTTATGTTCGACGTGCAGGTGTTGGGTATTGTAAGGCGGGGAGGAGAGCCCCGCGATAGAGGTCAAGCTTATCGGCGATATCACATCACCACTAGGACTACATGCCGGAGTTCCCACGAAGGCCACCAGAAAGAAGGTCAGAAATAAGCGTCGACTTTATCTTCAACTGAAGCAACCGAGTATCATTCTCCAGTCTTGCAAGCATGCATTTAACTAACAGCTGCCCGGGTGAACTCCTCACCTTTCGACGTTATGGTGGTATTGTTGTCCTGTCGAGCTGACAGCAAAAATCGAGCAATAAGTACATTGTGCAGCCTTCCAAACTCCATGATACATCCCAGAAGTATGCAACCTCATCCAGACGAAAGGGTTGCGCAAAAAAGACAAGCCACCGGGCTGTAGCAAGCAGTGACAAGATGAAACCATATTTGAAAGGTATTATGAAGCAATAAAACACATCCGTGACCGCCTTGTCCAAGTCTATGGAGACGACCAACCACCAGCGACATCGACCCATTCCGAAAGGCAACTACCTTGCTTGCCTTCTACATCCACAATGTCCGTATCACATTTACATCTACAACCAACGCCGTTCTCCTTCGGAGAATCGTACGATGCCCAGTATTCATCTTCTTCGATGCGCTTCTTCTCGTCTAGCGTTGTTTGTTCAAGAAAGGGTATCCGAGGAAGCTGACGTGCTGGTGCATTTGCTGGGCAATGTTGGATGGTAGTATGACGATAGCCGAAATCACGGAAGTAGTGGATATCTTTTGGCCCTAGGAGAGCTCCGGCGGCGAGTGAATGGATGGGCGCATCTCCCCACTGATTGAATGTTAGCTTGAGCTTGTCCAAATTCTCAAGTGGTTGCATACCCGCTCCATCCAAAATCCTCCACTACGATCCATCATCTCAAAGAAGTCGTTATATTCCTTGCTTCGGAACCAATCCAGGCGGGCAATCTCAAAATTGCTCCAGAAATGGCACATGTTGTATTTCTCTCCCTCCATCGCTTCTGGATCAATATCAGGTAATGAACCTGTCCCAGGCTCAGTACTGAGGATCTCTTCAGGCAAAGGCTTTTTATATTTTGGATCGTCTTTCGGGAGCGCATCGGGCTTTTCTTCAGGCTTCTCTACAAACATTTCCCACAGGCCTTTAGAAGTGAGGTTGTTCATTCGTTTGTACGCCGACGCGTACCTAAAGATATTCGGCACCGTTTCCTTCAGTTCTTTGACAGCGATTGTGAAACCATACGTTTTTTTCTCACGTTCCATATGAATGAATGGGTCACTGTCAGTTGTTAGCGCCGTTTGAGCAATATGTCGAGATAATGTGGTTTATACTAAGTAATATCGCAGAAGTATTTGATTTCCGGCTCCAGTCTCCAATACCATTCGTACTTTTGGAGAAGCTCATGCTTGTAGAAGAAGCTGTACAGAGCATTAGTTTGGAAGAATGCAAAACGGAGGCACATCACTAACCCAGAATAAAACCGACACATGTGGTGATAGCTCTCCATTCCTCCATACATAATCGCAGCGTCTCCCTGTTTTTGAATTCCTTCTTTTGCAACTGCCATATCCATCCATGTCGGATATCCCCACATAGTTGAATCTATCTTCCCCCATTCTACACTTGAACTAGTGTAATTCAGGACTGTCTCCTTGAAGGTAGAATTGAAATCGCCATCATTGAGAAAGACATATGGGTAGTGAAACCACCTGTTGAAATGCCTCTCGATCGACTTGATTGACTGTATCACTCCTTCTAGCTCTTTGTTCCTTGCCAGCACGACGAAAGCCGCATTCGCCCGGGGAACGTTTGTTTGAGGTTCTAAGCAGCCAGTTACGAAAACTTTGTCGTGCTTGTCACTTATTCGCCTATAGATAATGTTTTTATTAGCAACTAGTATTATATGTGGGGACAGCTGCAGCAGGTTTGTCGATCATACCGTATTGACGGAGGTGCCCCAGCGGGCATCAATATTATGCCAGGTGATTGGGGATGCCGTACAAAGAGAATAAGTATTAATATTATGACAATACAAGGGAAAAGTAGGACAAGGCCAAGGGGTATCGAGATGGAGGAGTTGCCTTTTAGGCGTATGCGGCGGCGGAAGAACGCTAATCGAGGGGACAATTTGTCTGCTCTGCGTGAGAGATCATCAAGGGAAGGCAGACTGGGAGAAGATGGTATCCTCTTGACAAGATTTTGTACAAGCCCCATCAGTGCTGGATGTTGATGGCGCGTCAATTTAGCCCGGGGGAAGTGCTGCGACTACGCCACTCTGGATCCAGCCAGTGGAGCAGAATGCTCTACAAGAAGATCAAGATCAGAACGGAGGGAACCAGGAGCCAGCAGCGCAGGGCGTATGTGACTGGGAGATCGTTCCGTAACAGAATGTTGAGGCAGATAAGAGGTGAGGCAAGTAACGAACGGCTGGAGAATCCTCCAAAATGTGAGCAGGTCTGAAAGTGCCTGTCGGCGAGGGTGGCAGGGTCGCCAATGTGAGGCCCACAGGAATTGCGAGACAGAGCTGGAGTCGTGGGCGGGAGGTGTTAGCGGTATGGTGGAAGGGTGAAATTTTTCCAGACGAAGGTCTTGATGCTGAGGTGTCGCCGTTGTGAGGAAAGCGTATCTCACCCAGGAGGTCGATGCCAAGAGACAAGGGACGGGCAACGAACAACGGTCCAAGCCGCAGTGGCAGCGACAATAATACTTGGGAGATCTGAGCCTAAAGGCGCTTTGCTGCAAGAGGATAAGACACAGCAATGTGTCCTACTATCAATCACGGAGCACCATCGAGGTCAACACCAAAATTGACATGCCAATTCCGTCTTGGATCCTCGCCAAGAGCGCGTCTAAATGGGCCCCTTTCCTTCGATTTTGCTGCTACTTCTATTGCCACCTCAACAATAGCGCCCCTCACACGGCGCGTCTAATCTGTATACACGGTACTAATTACAAGCTCGCACGCGGGAAGAAGTCCAAGGCCAGGTCGACCAAGTCAGTTCGTATCACTCTTTGAAGCCGCCCGTCGAGGTTACGCGTCAAGCCAAAATTTCAATTGCCTTCAACACCACGTGACATCATCATGCTCTGTATCTAAACAGAAAAAATACCTAATTTGCAAATATCTATTTATTGCCACACAAGTCTAGTCGTAAAAAAAAATGAGCTTCAAAGCCAAAAACCTCAGCTATGGTATTATCTCCCCGCGTGGTTGTTTGTAACATACTATTTACATAGTAATATCTACAGATGCCAAAGAGCCTGCTTTCCTGCGGAGGCTGAAAGGTGAAGTGAGCGGTACGGACTCGGAGCGCCATGATCGCCCTTTCGCAAGGCCGAAACGGGAAAAGCAAGAAGACGAGGATGATGGCCCAACGTATGTTCTCGAAGATAGCAACATGGCCCTGTCAAAATCCGAATATGAAGCACTGTTAGCAGGAAAAACCCTTAACGAAGAGCGCGGAATTCAAAGTGCGGACGCTGACGAAAAAGAGGGCTTATCTACTACCATTGCACTGCCTGCAGATAATTCATCCAACCAGAAGGGAGATCTATCAGCAAAGCAACGGCTAACGGAAATTGGGAAAGGCCTTAAGAAGAGGAAAGCCGTCAAAGTTATTGGTGAAGATGACGATGTAGATGTTAAACTCGGGAACAGCAAGCCTGTCGGCAAGCCGAAAAAGAAAGCAAAGACCATCAAATTATCGTTCGATGAAGATGCAACGGCATAAACATATCAAATGATGCGGTTCTAGTGCTTTTGGCTATTAGATCTATCATTGAGATTGGTGTCTTTTATTACTGCAAAGTACGGCTTCTGTCAATGGGCGGCCTCAAATCTCAATGTTCTTTATCCGCGCCTCGGGCTAGCGTTGGCCAATTATTTATGTTACGCCTTTTATTAAGATTCGTTGCTTAGGCCAAGGTCGATTTCAAGATGGTCACCTGGGGGTGTAGCAGGGAAGGATGCACAACGCTATTGTTTAATTGAGCAAGTGTAGAGACACCTAGGTGGCTCAATGGAACCGCTAAGGAATCATTGGTATTTAAAGGAGGCAAAGTCACATATAGCATCATCAACTCATGTAAAGAGTCTTTAGACTTGGGGTAACCGATTCTTTAGGCAGGGAGTTGATACAACAACACCGGATCAATTTGTTACTCTTCTGCACTGTAGATGATCACTCCCTGGATCGGTCTAAGCTTTTGTGCGGCTTTCATCATTCGTATGCTTGCCCTTGTAACTCTCCAAGACAACATAGACACCGGAACCCAATCAAGTATTACTAAAGTATAAGTGAAAATTGTCTTTTAGAGGAGTTTTCCAGGTGTCAGTTAGACGAGCAATTGCGATCTTTAGTGGTTGCCTAGTATTAATAAAAGGCTGCTTTGATTACTATGTAGTTGCTTAGTTTACTGAAAGGATAAAGAAGTGTTTCGTATCCTTCAATCTTTTTGATTGGCGTGTTGATGCAAATTCGGAGGCATATTAGATGTTTCGAGCCATCCGGTCCATGAATTCTTCTGGAATAATTCAGAGAGGGGGAAGAATGTCGCGACAGTTAGGACATTGCAATCGATATCTCATCCAGCCTTCAAGACACGGCGTATGAAATATGTGCCGACATGGGGTAACCATATACGCTCTCCGAGATAAGATGTTGCCACCGATGCCAGAGGTGCCTTCAACAGGGCCCCCAGCTGGTATTACTGACACCTCAATATCTTGGGTGCAGATAGTGCAGTCGAAAATTTTCTTGCCCTTTTCCTTCGACTCTCCTGGCTTTACGGCAGAAGGCGACGCAGGATAATCTTCAGGCAATTGGGTAGATCCGATGGGCATGTTAGCGCCCTCCTCATCTTCCCGCAGGATAGGATGGTAATCGTAGGCGGGTGGCGCCCACCCTTCCCGGATAAAGAATCGTGGGCCAAGTATATCCTGGCTTAAAAGAGCCATGATTTGGATCCAAATCCATCCGACCAAGATCGATAGTGCTCGAAGGTCAGTTTGGGCAAAGAAGATGTTACTGGATACTGCGTAAAAATATGTGATAGGAATTAGTCGAACAGCGCTTTGGCCGATGACAAAGTCCCAACGTAAAGCTTTTCTGCAATTGCGCATGATGTTCCTATATATTTGTGGACACCAGAAGGACAGATAAATGAATAGAAGAGTGTTGCTGTAAATGGAGCGAGCGGCGGTGGGCCAAGAGGTAGAGTGTAAAGTTAGAAAGCAAGTCACGAACAGGAGGAAGCAGTAGCGTGTATATAGAGCGCCAAGTTCAGCACCAGTTGGAGCGGTTCCAGCCGCGCCAGTAGCTGCGATGTTTGTGTTCTCCATTGCTTCATCTCCGTCTTGATCAGGTGGAAGAATGATAGGCGTTGTCCCGGTATCTACCCCAGGTCGATTTGCTGTAACTAGCAGTGGCAAGCTGTCACTACCTCCAGCTGATATGACTGGTCCCATTGGCTGCATATCTTGGGGTGTTCGGGCACTCATAGAATTCGTGGCGGTTGCAGAGCCTTCCTGCCTTTCCTGCCGCCTCCGTTCAGTAGCCTGGACAGTCCAAATGTCCATCAGAAATCTCAACTCGAAAACCACCGAGAATAATGCGAGGAATGTAGTGGCATACAAAGCGAGAAGTGATGTCTCAGAGTAGAGGTGCATGAAAACAAGCGTTAAAAAGGCGAAGCCGTCCCCTAAAGCTAGTGTAGCTATTGTGTAAAAGCCAACACGGCTGCGTGTAGATGGTGTCGATGTTTCTTTCATTTGCCTCACGAGGAACATGAGTTGCACAGCTATCACAACGGCAAAAATGAGGGTACTACGTCTTGCCAAGCTCATGAATATGTCGAGTTTAGATCCCTTTAAATGAGAGCCTTCCTGCCGTGCGTAATCCGGAGGTCCCTTTGATTCTATGACGAACCCACAATCGGGTGAAAATGCGACCATAGACATAGACAGCTGAGACGGACCAGGAAGAGGGGATCCGGTGGGATACCGCAGCTCATCTTCAATGAACTTTAGATAGTACGGATTACTGCTAGGGTATAGTTTGGAGGGAGAATGGAAGAGAACTGGATGCTGTTGTAAATACACTACATACTCGCAATGCAGCGCCGGTACTAGGCTGTCACTTGAGCCATCTACTGCAGAGGACCATGGATTCGATGTAACGATCGACCGAGATATTTGACGTATAATCATATCTCGAATAGTAAGATTTAATATCTCTTGAGAGATAGAGTAGAGGTGCTCATTTAACGTGAGATGTGGAAGCGCAAAGATTCCGGAGAATCTAAGGTTGTGAGCACACAACATGCGGGAACAATGTGGAAAAGGACTTACTTCTCGCTTGTGGTCGTTAGTAAGATGCCCCCAAACTTGAGGAAATGTACACCGTGTAGCGTAAATTCCCACCAGTCTCCCATAGAGGTATCATCCCCAATGACCATGCGAGCGCTAATGTCAGAGGTGGATTTATTCATATCTGCCCGTGTTCGTCCTTCTGCCTCATTGAAGTGGAGACGCACACTACCACCGGTGCCAGTGAGGTTTCTATCATAGTCTGAGAAAGGATAGGCGTTTTCCGGCAATATGGAGGAGATGTTGAGGTGCGGTGCAGGTAGACCATGGCCAACTTTTGACCGTACCCATTCCCCCTTTACGTGGCCAGTGACATTATGGTATACGGCAGTATAGCTGGAGTCCTCTAGGGAGCCGTTTAACGATGCCTCGGTTTGCGCCCCTAGTAAAGCCACCGTTTGTTCCCTCACTCGCTGCTGAACAGGTTTAAGCAGACTCCAGGCTAGCCCATCGTCATGTCTAAATCCTGTCAGATTTAACCAGCTTCCTTGTTCAGTATCAAAGCTTCCGTAATGGGTTTTGTTCAGAACATCTAGTGCGTCACGTTCTCGAGCGATGGTATGATCATACCGAGAGTGGGAACCGAAGGATTGTTGCTGCTGTTCTGGAGAATTCAAAAGAAATATGAGTATTAAGAATAGAATAAAGGGTCGAGGATCCCGAGTGTTCGCCATCTATCGCCCAGATTCAACGTCGCTAGCCATAGAGAGGGATGGAGGAGAGAGGTGAGGACAATGTTGAGCGCATAGGGAAATCCGTAAATGCTGGGCCTTATTACATAATACTCTATCTTATATTTCATTGCAAGACTCAACCACAGTCGGAATTTCACACAGAAGTATTTAAACAATACTAAGTTTTCTAATTTGATTTCTGCATTCAATACATGTACTTAGGTGTGCTGAGAGGAATTGTGGTAGCCTTGCTTCCAGCGGACTGAGGGTTTCCCGAGAAGCTGAAAGCCAAAAATTCCAAAGCGGACTTCGAGTGATAGAGGGAATACCATCGCCGAACACCAACCCAATGCCGTTAAAGACTCTAGAAATAACAGAAGTGGCAAAGTTTATACCACGGAAACAAATCCCTTTTAACCGCTCTCCATGTCGTTAATTACCATACATGGCTGCTAAGCCAGGTGGAGACCCTTCGAGATCTACTCGTTCTACGCCGTGCTTAATGTCATTACTGCCACGAACGAGATTCGCAAAGTACTTCCTCGCTACTTCTGCCTCCGTCCTAAATTTAGCTGTTTCTTCCTTCTTGATCTGCAGCTTCTCTACACTTCGCTGCAGGCCGATGCGAAGGTCATTTGCAGGTCCCTTAAGCGCCCTGCGGACTTCTGAGCTGATGCGCAATGCGTTTGTATGAGTATAGTCAAGCACAGCGAGTTGGGTAGACAGTTTAGCACTCAGCCGACGGGGTAGTGATCGAGGTATAGAAGTCAGTGCGTAGGAGACCCCAATAACCACTATAATGAAAGTTAGCCATGAACACAAGACAGAAAAAGTACCCTCTCACTAGTCGCTATAAGGCCAGGAAGGATTAGTCTCCGCATGTTGTTAGAGCCCATGATTTTCATGGCACCGAGAGCACCATCAAGCCAACCAACGCCTCCGACCATCCTACTGCCAATGACGCCCGCAACTGTCATTGCCATGCCTGTCCCTGCTACCTTTTCCTGCCGCTCCCACAAGTTTGCCACATCGAAAAAATCCCATAATTCAACGTCTACGTCAACTTGTCGTGCGAGAGCATGCATAGGCTTCCTAAACATCCTTTCAGGAAGAAACATAATGTCAGCGTATAGTTTGTTACCGAGGTGGAGAATCCCCAGGCTTTTGATTCCATTGAAGCCTTGCACTGCTCGATTGCGGGCATGCTCTTCGCACAATCTCACAGTCTCCGAAATTTCTTGGAGCATAGCGTCTCTGATATCTTCAGCGTACTGATAGGCACTCAGTAGACCAGGGTAAGGTATTCCAAGGTCCCGTTCCGCAATTTGTTCAATTGAGCTGTTGAGTGTGTCCCTAGTATACCCGTAGACCTGGGAGGTAACTTCTTCTACCGTATGGTCAACAGCCTCGCCAGCTTCAGTCCTCGATTTCTTAGACTGTTCATATGCTGGCTCTAGTTCATCCAGTTCCTTGCGCACGCGATCCAGCTCTCCCTGGGCAACATCCCGATTGACCGAGGCAAGGCTGTTAATGTCACTGAGAACGTTCATAAGGTACGTTTTGGCAGGGGCCAATTTTGACCGTGCGCGTTTCTCGAGAACAAATCGCCGCAAAGAGGCCTCGAGTTCTTCAAAGTCCCGTATTTTCTCACGCTCCTTGCCTTTGCCTTTCCCTCCGGGGGAACCGGGCTCACCATGCTTGCCCTTCAGCTCATCATCGTCATCATCGTCGTCGTCTCCATCATCAGGTTCATCACTAAGTCCATTGAAGCCAGAGCCAGTGGAGCCAGAAGACCCGCCATCACCTCCCTGAAGACCCGTTGCGGCGACAGGAATGGCATTGCTAGAAACAAAGTGAACAAGTTCGGCGGATTCTTTGAACGTTGCGGGACTCAAATGTGCCACTTGTTTTAATATCATCTCCTGGCATCTCTTTTTATCTCTGATGTTGTCAAATCCGTTTACCACCATGAAAATATAAGCCTTTTCGCGGGCAGCATTGAATATAAATTCTTTAGCAGATAAAGTGAAGTGATTTGCTGCAGAAACCACGAAAACAACGACGTCGATCTCTTCCTGCCTAGCGAATACTGCTGTGGTCTTCAACGAGTCGTTATTTAATCCCGGGGCGTCGATAAGTGCTATGTCCACGACGCCATTGTTAAGCAGAGATTCGTCCACAGAGCGTATATCTTTGACATATATTTTGCATTGTGAGAAGTGTTCATTGTCCGTCACAATTCTCTCGAGCTCATTTAAAGAGAAGACCGTGTAAGTACTCTCGTCATGCCGATTATACACGGACCCGATGGGGACCGCGTGAACTTCTTCAATACTGCCGTTCTCCCTAAAGTCAAGCACTTCACAGAATATGCTGGTGCATGGTTGTTGGTCCTCTGGAAGAACCTTCCTACGCAGCAGAGCGTTACAGAACGTCGACTTTCCAGCGTTAAGGTCTCCAGTTACGAGGACCTTACTTGAAGTGTCTTCAATTCTTTCCTTTAGAGCATATAGATGTCGAATACTTTGTTGGATTTGGCCATCAAGCAAGGATGCTATTGAGCCTTTTTCTAGCGAGTGAACAAGATCCGTCTGGTTTCGGCCTCCCATCTTCAACTCTAGTTTTAAAACTGAAAAGTCATGGGCAAGCTGTGGGGAAACTAGTCTGGGTTCTGTAACTGGTTTTCGAGCCGCGGCAGAGCTGGATTCGGCGTGGGTAGAGTCCTCGCCAAGAGAAGTACCTGCACGCCGGGGACCTGGAGGCCTTGGTGAGCCCTGCTCTAGATCAAGGTGGCTGTTAAGTGTCGATTGGGTGTGGTGAAGGTCGGGGCGGGGGTCGTTGCGTGATTGAGATAGCGGTGAAGGATCTGTTTGAACTGAAGGGTAATGTGCAGGCCACTTTAAGTTCATATCCTGGAATTTCCTTAAGGTATCAATAGTGCCGTGAATTGCACGGCCCAGTGCTGTCTTATTCTGGTTGCTATTTTTGGTTAGTATGTACGAGAGAATATCGATTGGATGGAGGTGACCATACTAGTAGAGTTGTAGAACATGGCTCGCAACTGTTCGTCTTTCGTTTTCAACTGCGAACACATTATTAGTCCTAGCTACATAAAATTATTATTATGGGCTGTATATGCGTACCGCTAGGATTGTTCCCACCCGGCAGAACGGGCGTATGGCTTGGTGTTGGCCGGTCGTTCGTGAGTCCCGGGTGCCACCCTCGACTGAGGCTCTCCCCGTCTGCCAGACTTCCTCCATACCCAGAATCATCATCAAGCATCGCAACAAGGCGTGCCGCAGCTTCGGGGGTCGAACCTGACCCAACTGTCATGTAATTGGGACGACTGGGTGCATGATGAGGAAGAATAGAGCCTGGTTGTGGGTCCGCGGTGCGGCAGGAAGAGCCTTCTGGGGCATGACCATCATCTGAATGGCGATCTGAGTTCATTGCGACTGTAGCGGAACATGCGTTGGGGGGTAAAGATGCATGTCGTGAGATGTGGAGGGAGAGAGGAATGCGGGATTGATGATGCGCGGACGTTTTTCGGTGGCGACGAATGCCAAGGCGACTTTCGCGGCTGTACGCTTGGAGTTATGCCGCTATCCTTACGAATGCCACCACAAACTAAAGGGCAAGCAATCGTTAATCTAATAAGTTATAAATATAATATAAATACGCTAACATAACATCTTTGAAGATATCTAGAGCTCTGTGTTAAGAGTTTGAAAAATTGCAGGGCGTTCTAATTTGAGCTTAGGTCGGTAGGCCATTAAGAAGCAAGCCCTCCGACTTATCCTTGTCACCGCAGCAAGCCACCAAACCCAATACCACTGCAGTTCAACACATTGGATATACCCCACACATTGCACCTCCTGCATATTCAACATCTGAAGCTTAGGCAAGATGAATGTCAGGATAGCGATCTCACTGCCTTCTTGATCAGCCTACTGACGGTGCCATCAGATCGTTGAGTGGGCCTTTGGCAAGCGCATGACACCAGCTGAGCGGCTGCGGAAGCATCAGAGAGCTCTTGAAAAGACTCAGCGAGAGCTGGATCGAGAAAGGGTCAAACTAGAGAATCAGGAGAAGAAGCTAGTCCAGGATATCAAGAAGAGCGCAAAAAATGGACAAATGGGACCTCTCAGAATTCAGGCAAAGGACTTGGTGCGGACCAGAAGGTACGGATTACGAGTCGCCAGCGCTTTCGTCATACTAAAGGCATTCATTTCTTTGGACACCATGCTTACAATCACTGTCGCCTCTAGGTACATTCAAAAGTTCTATCAAATGCGGACCCAGCTACAAGCAATCTCGTTGAGGATACAGGTTTATATCTTCAGTCCCTTTTTTTACGAAGCAATTCTTATTTAATTTATAGACGGTGCGGAGCAACGAACAAATGATGCAGTCTATGAAAGGCGCTACTGGTATATCATCCACTTGTTCGTTCAACTATACTAATGCTAATACCGTAATCCAGCCTTGTTAGGTAGCATGAACCGCCAAATGAATCTCCCAGCTCTTCAGCGAATCGCTATGGAATTTGAAAAGGAAAACGACATTATGGACCAGCGACAGGAGATGATGGACGACGCTATTGATGATGTCACAGGGCTAGAAGATGAGGAGGAGGGGGAGGAAGTTGTTAATCAAGTTCTGGATGAGATAGGGATAGATCTTGGGCAAGCCGTACGTCTGATGGCGTTCTTTATAATCTCTGTGCTGACAAATGTCCTATAGCTCGGAGAAACTCCGTCTGGATTACAGAAGACCACCGTTGCAGATGGAAGAGTGGCACAGGTTGTTGGGGGAGACCCAGGTGACGATGACCTCCAGGCCAGGCTAGATAGTCTTCGACGATGAAAATATTTTGAAGTCACGTTTAGTATGGTAGGCTTGCATTGGAGCCATGGCGTTTAGGAGTCGAGTGGCAGCGAAGGGTAGATCTAAGTCGACAGCTGGAAATTTAGAAAGAGGCTTTCCCAGCTTTCTAGGTCTTGACTTGATGATATGCTGCGTTTGATGCGCAAAGAAACATGTGTTGCTGCCTATCTATCCGAGACCTTATATAGCGGTTTTAGTCGAATGCTACAAGGCACGCTGCACGTACATTGTAGCGCCACAAGTGCGCCTGCATCATTTTAAGTTATATCCTGTTATTTCGTGCTATAGGGGTGATTCCACTACGATACTATATTATGGAGCCGAGCTGTGATGGGAGAGCAACAGAATACTCACTGTTCTGCGACAGGCAAGATGTATCGAAGCCTGCGGGTTTTGACCTTACATTAAATTGCCCTGAAGCCACAGGATTGAAAACCGAAGACGGGCACTTCACCTTGCCCGTGGAACAATGTCAGTGAATCATTTCTTAATTGCGCTATTAGCGCGGATCCATGACATGAACCGTTGCCGTATCGTTAGCCTGCCTTTCAGCAAACCTGAACCCGCGGCAGATGCCTGAAAGCCGCCTGCTGCATCTCTCAAATTCAGCACTGCCACTTTTCGGTCTGTCTTTGTCTGCCTTGGCCAATTCCTGCTAGTACTTGGTTGCACCGCCACGAGTTGAGGCTATTCAGAGATCTTAACCTCCCCACTACTCGCTCTAAGGACCAAATCCTCCCAGGCCCTTCGCAACCCCTCCTCCATCTCCTCAGAACTGCACGCGCTTTGTCAACCGCCCATTCGTCAACTTCTACAATAGCCCTCCCAAAAAGTAGACGCAAGAACTTGCGCCAGACTGCCGCTCTGCCATTCTCCACACCCTTCAAAGTGCACCACCTTTTGCGTACGTCATTTTGCTAGTCCCGGATCTGCAGTGCAGGGTCCGTCTTCTTGCTATTCCACGTCCGCCACATAAACCTATTATTGTCTTAGGGATGCGAAGCCTGCCTTGATCAAATTGTTAGTTCAATAGGCTTGCAAACACCCCGACGATTTGCGTGTTGGTGGAGCCTGGGATTCCGCGATAGAGCCTTTGGCCGTTCTTCCACTTCCTTGCATACCCTGTGCATCGTCATCTCCGGCCTCCGTTTCTCGCAAAATAGAGACCATTCTGATGAACCCTGCTGACTCTATTCTCCCAAATAGACATACAGCTTATTATCACCTTTTTCGGAGTGCCCGCGTCCGACGACTCTTAGGCGCTACAATCTGGCCGCCACCGACGTAGTAGCCTAAGCGCGTGTAGTTTCGATCTACGGGACTCAAGCAGAGCTCTATTTCAGAGTTATCAACCTGGCAGGAAGTAAGCGCAGGAGTTTCTCCAGCCAAGGGGGACTGTTGAACAGGATGTTTGGCACCTCTGCCACACCTGGAAAGGAAGATGAGACCGCTGTGGACTCTACTTCCATAACGGACGTACAAAAGCCACCTAACACTGTTGTTTCCAATGACCCAAATAATGGAGGTGAAAAAAGGTCCAGCGGTAGTGGTAGTCCCTCGAGTCGGAAAGCAAATGATGAAAGCAATCCCAGCGGTGAAAAGAAGAGGAGGAGTAGTGGAGTCTCACGAGCGAGGGATATGCTTTCTAGTGCGAAGCAGTCGCTTCATCTCCACGGATCTTCTCCTACATCGCCGTCCAATAACTCAGACAAAACTCCGCAAACGCCCATACAAAAGCTCGGCAAGTCAGACCCTGCACTCAGTGTACCTCAGGGCTCTTTGAACAACTCTGCAGGCGAGTCGGCACCTGGCCCAAGGTCAACGTTCAGGGTTGGTGTGACCGAAGATAAGAACAAGAAATGTCGCAGAACCATGGAGGATACTCATGCATATCTTTACAACTTTTTGAGCACACCCGCACCCGCCTATGGCCCAGACATTGCTTCTAGGAGTAGAAATTCGGTTTCTGACTCTAGTTCCAGCCTATCAGATCCTGCCGTACAACCGGTTGTGGAGACTGATAATGGCTATTTTGCGATTTTTGACGGACATGCAGGCACTTTTGCGGCAGACTGGTGTGGGAAGAAATTGCATCTTTTGCTAGAAGATACTATTCGGAAGAACCCTAATACTCCAATTCCCGAACTTCTGGACCAAACTTTTACCGCCGTTGATCAACAACTTGAGAAGCTTCCTTTGAAAAATAGCGGATGCACCGCAGTGATAGCTGTTCTTAGATGGGAGGACAGGGTCCCGAATTCTCAGTCTAGCACTGGGTCCATTCTCTATGCTCCAGCAGCCGTGGCAGCAGTTAGGGGTGCTCCTGAGTCCACTGGGGCCCAGGCTTTAGCATCAGAAATACCCGTCTCATCTCAAACAAACCCTGATATCACATCTGCTACCCCTGCCCACCCAGAATCACGTATTGAGCATCCTTCAGAAGCAAAACTTCGGGACAGCGCTAGCCGTCAACGGGTGCTTTATACTGCTAATGTTGGTGATGCGCGCATAGTCCTTTGCCGTAATGGTAGAGCTCTTCGACTGTCCTACGATCATAAGGGTAGCGATGAGAACGAGGGACGACGTGTAGCTAGTGCAGGCGGCCTAATCCTGAACAACCGCGTGAACGGTGTTTTGGCTGTTACACGAGCGCTTGGGGATGCCTATATGAAGGATCTTGTGACTGGACACCCGTACACTACCGAAACAGTGATCCAGGCGGACCAAGATGAGTTTTTAATATTAGCATGTGACGGGGTACGCCTATTTCCATTTATTCACCTAGTTTGGTGTATACTAACACCTTACCTATCTAGTTGTGGGATGTTTGCTCCGACCAGGAAGCTGTAGATTTGGTTCGCCATATTCAGGACCCTCAAGCCGCATCAAAACACCTAGTTGATCACGCGCTTGCACGATTCTCTACCGACAATTTATCATGCATGATAGTACGATTCGACAACAAAGCACTGAAACAACGCAGGAATGAATCATCTATGGGGGTCGATGGGGATCAGTTCAGTACGAAAGGTGGCATCAGCGAAGCAGACGCTATAGTTTCGCAAGCAAGGAAGCAGCTAGGCGACTCTGGTGAGACCGTTGAAAAGGTTGTCGCTGATATGATTATGGAGGAGGAATCAGAGCCGGGGCCTGAGCTAAATGCGGAGGCTCTAAAAACAGCCCAGAAGAGTAGCTGAGGCCTTAGTTTGGCGCCGGGCTGTTTCTCTTTCCTTCTTCCTCTCTTGATGCTGGAATTTTCTTCGCTTCGTGACTATTTGCAGTTTCTGAGATTGGGTGTCACAGATATTGACCTGAGTTCCTTCATAGTTATTATGTCTATCCATGCATGATTTATGCTAAAAGGCCGCCAGATTTCTCGACTGCTGTTTAAGTTTTCCTTTGTTTTAACCAATTCAGCGTTCAAATTTGTTCGGGCATGAGTGGGGCGTTGCCAGGCTGTACGATGCTGGATTGTGGGGCTTCACATTCGCTGGAATAAGTGGTATCTTGGAGATGGATAGGAATATCAACGGGTTGTTATGTGTGCTTGAAATGACGGTGTTGAGTCTTTACATACCTTATTGTGACCCACAGTCCCTCCTGTATCGGAACTATCCCATGCGCCGTTGAGAAAGGTGCTCCTTTTACCAGAGACTCTAGATTCTTGGCAAAATGAAACCGTGGATTAATCAATTAACTGCAACTTAGTATTATGGTAATAAAGCTTAGATATTATATATAATTTGACTCTATTGTTGCTTGATTCGATCGAGGTGTTCCTGCTAGCAAGAGGTTGTAGAGACGATTGCTAATGTTTTGGTGTTCGCGCATGGGCCACATTTGAAGGAGCACATGGTTAAAATCCGTAATCAGTGGAGCGCGGGCTCAGTTTTCAATGGTTACGATCGGGCCTAATACCGCGGAGAAAATAGCCATGGCATATGAAGATGGATTAATTGTTTTATCTGCAATTTATCTTATCCCATGATGTTTGGTGTTCGCGCACGGGCCACAAATCGTGATAGCGCCCAACGGCGCATGAGATAAATCAGTTACCTCAGCAAGCTCAGACGTGATTCCAGTGGTTCGGATTTTTAATCGGTCCGCAAGCGGACTAACTACGTTTGTGCGAAACCACTGGAATCACGTCTGAGCGTGTTTTCCAAGGTTTCTTAGGCGCTCCGACAATACCCATGATATTTCCTATATTCGCGGTCGAATTACTCAACCACAACGGCTTAAAATACTACCAAAAGTTCATCGATTAGAGAGATGACCCGATATTTTATAGATATTAGGTCTAAATTAGCCCACAACCCCCCAGAGTTAAGATCATTTTCGTTATAAAAAAAAAAGCGTTATTAGGAATCCCGTAACTACATATAACTTTATTAAACGCTAACTAATATATATAAAACCCGCATAGATCTATAATAGCCACCCTAAAGAACCTATTATAGCCTAGCGGACATATAGCGTCTATATTATAGTGTATAATATACTTACTTAAACCTCATTATGCGCCGACTACTAAATTATAGATATTTAAACTAACCTATAGTATATTACTATAAAAACATATTATATAAAAAGGTAAAAGGTTAAATAAGATACTAAAATAGTTGCTATAGTATTAGGTGCTGTATTACAGACGTGTAGAGTACCTTTGGTAGTTATTGTTTGGGTAGGCCGTACAGACGAAGCTCTGCACAAAGCTCTGCATACGGAGGCCCTGCCCAAGCTTTGCACAAAGCTCCGCACAAAGCTCTGCGTACGGAGGCTCTACACGAAGCTTTGCACCAAGCTCCGCACAAAGCTCTGCGTACGGAGGCTCTGCACGAAGCTCTGCACGAAGCTCTGCACGAAGCTCAGCACGAAGCTCTGCACGAAGCTCTGCGTACGGAGGCTCTACACGAAGCTTTGCACGAAGCTCCGCACAAAGCTCTGCGTACGGAGGCTCTGCACGAAGCTTTACACGAAGTTCTGCACAAAGCTTTTATATAGAGCCTCCGTAGTAGAGCCGTCGTACGTAGAACCGTCGTACGCAGAGCCGTCGTACGCAGAGCCGTCGTGCAGAGCCTCCGTATACAGAGCTTCGTGCAGAGCCTCCGTACGGAGAGCTTTGTGCGGAGCTTCGTGCAAAGCTTCGTGTAGAGCTTCGTGCAGAGCTTCGTGCAGGGCCTCCGTACGCAGAGCTTCGTGCAGAGCTTCGTGCAGAGCCTCCGTACGCAGAGCTTTCGTACGCGGAGCTTTGTGCGGAGCTTCGTGGAGAGCCTCCGTACGCAGAGCTTTGCGGAGCTTCGTGCAGAGCTTCGTGGAGAGCCTCCGTACGCAGAGCTTCGTGCGGAGCTTCGTGCAAAGCTTCGTGCAGAGTTTCGTGCAGAGTTTCGTGCAGAGCTTCGCACAGAGCCTCGTGCAGAGCCTGAGTAGTCGAATCGCCCGTTCGGCGGCGCTTTCTGCTTGATATCGCGGG
>Ga0307507_10001964_pt1 | contig 44619 bp, 43 predicted proteins | sample 7_EM_MG_FD_207223 | JGI IMG/M metagenome (GOLD analysis project Ga0307507, IMG submission 207223) | Populus trichocarpa ectomycorrhiza microbial communities from riparian zone in the Pacific Northwest, United States - 7_EM | ecosystem: Host-associated > Plants > Roots > Unclassified | place... | reverse complement strand
GGGACGGGTGATAAGCTATGAAGGAATTTTTGGAGCTGATAAATCTACTTGTTGACTTTGGAATATATCGTCCACCGGCCCCTGGGGAGACTCCTGACTCCTGGGGAACTAAGAATGTTGGATAAGGCGCACCGCCTAGAACCCTGCTATTGCTACAGGGATGAACGGTTCAATTTTTGATATCCTACGTTTGGGTTGCGATTTGACCTGATAATAATAATGCCTTTCAAAATCAGAGGGGGTTATGAATCTTATATTGTTATGATATACTACATAGTGTTTTTATGAAATATAGTAGTGGAAGAGGTACTTGTTGTGTTGAGAGGGGTATCATCGTCGTTAATATTATTATTTTGGTTCGTGGTTCCCGTTTCCCTTGTATTAGAGGGGGGATTTGAAGAGTAGTTTTCCCATACAGAGAGTTTACAGGGGACTAGGGTACGGGTATTTGACCAATTCCTGCTCTCCCTCTATACGGTACGATAATACGTCCTCCCGCTCAGGGTCCGGGCCTCCTTGCTCACGTGAGAGGAGTAGCTAGAACTCACTGGGATTTGTGTTCTGGTGTAATTTACCTGATAGCTGGAGGACTTGAAATGCTCTATCATTGTGAAGATCTTGTATATTTTTCATCTCACCAACCAAGAGATTAACTTGGGAAAGAGCATATGTCCTTGATCAAGGGGATATTGCTATTCGTGAAGTAGGCCACTTTGTGGACGAGATATGCTCCCGGTAAGAAAAGATTTGCCCTCCCCCGCAAACCAACTAAATTCAATCTCGTTATCTCTACCAGCAAGCGCACTACCGTAAGTGGTATTGATTGGTAGAGGTGTTTAAGGAGAAGAAGACTGCTCACTACTGTAGCTGAAGAACGTACACCTTGAAGCAAGAAGAAAAAAACCCCACTTTAGTAAACACATGAGTTAAGAAGCAAGATGCACACTTATAAAACCATCCTATAAAGCATTTCAATAGGGCTACGTAACAGAAGTTTTTTTCTTCATTCTTCATTGCTTTGCGAGGGAGATGGTGAAAGCCAGTGCTTGCTTGGTAGCATATCTCCCTTGGAAAATGACCTCCTTTGTGAAGAGAATATGCTGTTCACCAAGTAATCTACTTGGTTGGTGGGATAGAACATATATATGTAGTTCATCCGGCCCTGTGAAGGATTACTCGGGTGTAGGAATCCTTCATGTTAGGAAATACCACTAGCGAGAACTGAAGGCACCGGAGACATGAGACCTCTGTGATAGTCGATACTATGTACATGCGTAAAGTTCTGTGCTTGTGGTGTGGATGACGTACACACCTAAGCACCTGACTGATCTCACTGCGAGGACCATACCAGAGCAACCGTGCTATCTATTAAAAAGCTGCTCAATGCTTTTTACCTGTCTTTAACTTCTACACATCATTCTTTTTCTTTTCTTTATCTCGTTTTTAGTTTCTCAATAAAGACTGTATTCTCGTCCCAGTAAGCCTCATAGTAGCCGAACGAATCTCAACACTTCATGAATAAACCTAAATGCATGTTCCATACCTAATAATGCTGGTTAGGAATTGTGTGAATGCTCTCGGTATGCCATGGGCTCACGTTTCCTCTGACGATTATACTATACGCTCAGTGCTACGGGCAATGAACCCAAGTGTCCAGTCAGTCCCTCCTCAGGGGCCCTGGCAGGACGGGCCGCACTATCTAAGGGACGATTGGAAGTATTGACAAGCCAGGCATTTGTGCTGGCCGGGCCGACTGACCTGGGCTTTTTCGGAAGCCGGATTGGCCGGACTGTGGGCTTCCGAGCGATCCAGCATGACTACCCTGATCTTTGGGGAATTTTTGGGACCTGTGTATATATTGATTGAACACTCTTATAAGCAAGTCAATTCAAGTACCGTAAGAACTCGAATAATTGGACCTCATGCTAAGACGTCCGAAATTCCCTCTCTGGGATAGGGGGGCGAGCGCACAGCGAAAACTGGCCCCTCGGCCCAAGCTCAAGATAAAGGAAAAAAAAAAAAGAGCCTGACCTTATCAGCAAAGGCAGCTCAAACGCCCTAGCGTGAGGTCCAATTATTCGGGTTCTTATGGTACCGCAAGAGGATGATAAGTCAGACCTTATGTTCTAGAGAGGCTAATTGGGGCGAGGGAAAGAAAGAATCATAAGGTATCGTCCTGGGTAATAGCTTGAAATACCTCTACAAACCCACAGTGCCAGTAATCCAATCCACAACTTGCTAGTTCCCTGCTCGCCCCCTGGAATCAATCCCTGTTGAATGTATATAGTCTTCCTATATACTATTAGTTCGTTGCTATAGAGACTAGCAAATGTAATAAGTAAGGTACGATTAAGTTTTATACTGCTTACTCAAATCCGCTAACAACTGGTCCACTCCTGAAGTTCACAGAGCTAGCCTGAGGTTTCTATAGGTGACTTCCCTCATCGAGACCCTTCCCTCAATTCCCAGGTTAGGGAACCATTCAATTAGACAAGAGGCAGTGAAGCAGAGTGTCAGGGATTTGAGGCCGGTAATGGTACTTAAGTGGTGGGAGAAAAAATATCTTGATAATCAAATAGTAAGTGAAGGTGTGATCAATTTACACACATTGTTAGAAATATATCGAGTGATAGGAAACCCCCCAGCACCGGCCCCGCTCCGATGCCTTAAACCTACTGGGATATTTTCAGCTTCCATGTCTATCCCAGGTCTAAAACACAGGTGGAGATCTTCACATATTAGATCTTGTTGGCAGGTATTTGCGGATATCTGAAGATATCCGCTAAGTTACTTGTTGACGACGTATTTACTAACCACCTGGGACATGCCCAAAGCCTGCCGGCACCGCTAGGCACTCTTGAAACCTGCAGGCTTCGGAAAAACCTAGGTCGGTCTCACTTCGACGCCTGGAATGGTCGCCTGGGAACACTACTTTCAGTGCTACGGGTGATGAGCCTGAATGCCTGGTCCGTCCATCTGCCTGTCCGTCTTCAGGGTTCTTAAGGGGCGGACGGTACTACCTGAGAGGTGCCTAGGACCGGACGGGTGGGCCCCCTGTTTGCTTCCAATGGCCAAATCTACCAGTTCCCTATAGGTGATGGGGGAGAGTTACTCATAACTAAAGGACGGCAGGGGGACTTGTCATCACCTCCTTGAACTTGTCATCACCCCCTTGACGATGGCCTTTCTAAAGGAGGTCCCATCCTGTCCTGCGGTTTGGGAGGCCATGTTCAAGGCGGCAGACACTCTCGAGATAACTGACTAACGGGCTATGGAGGATCAAAATTTGCTGGCATCCAACTTGTGTGTGTATTGAAGAAGTGGTTTTTATCCTCTGCAGTTGGAGTTTTATGAATATAAAAGAATCCAGGTAGGAAAGTCCTAGCATTCTAGGAAGCTACCAGAAATATGAGAAATTACAAAATTAATGAATGCTAACCATTCGAGAACTGACGTAGCTGTTCTCTCTAATATATTCGGGTCCATGTTACCGTATTGGGACGTTCCATGAACCAGGGTAATCCCTTGACCGCATATAAAGCCTTGCTGTGGCTGATGCTTTGATACAACGCAGGAGGTTTTATGGATTCACCGTTAGAGATTGTTGGCTGTGGGTTCGACAATAAGCTAGACGCGGCTTGCGCTATCATACTCACTTAATGAATGACTTCGGCGGGCCGAGCCTAGGCGGTGTGACTTATAGCCTTATACAGCCTAAGCCTAATATACCTAAATACTACTAGGCCTAGTCCGTGAACATTCCCAATGATATTGTATTTTACCAATGAGTGGTCCTTTCTGGTATGCAGCTAAGCCTGTCGATTGCAAAAGGGAAGAAATTCCGTCAACGCCTTATGGTTTACTATTTGCCGGAAGGGGTATTATACCCACGGTAGTTTGGCCAATACGACGGTGTTCACGGACTAACTTCCCCCCACAGGAGTACAACTCATATGGCGTTCAGGCGAGGATGAGACATCCTCGGGAAATAGGACACCGTCTCAACATTGCGGAGTAGAGTGAAATGTCATGATAACCACTGGGTATGAAAGCTGCACCGCCAGCAACACGGCAGTGACTTTAGTGCCCGGGAGTAGCTTGTGCAGTTGATAAGATTCCAGCTGAGGAAGAATTTTGGGGCATTATAGTGTTTTAGGATGGGATTTTGCCGTGATTCGGGGATTGGTTAGCTAGATTTATAGATATAATACTTATATAGCGAATTATTTATTTATGGTTCAGTCGCTCGGAATTCTTAGACGATAGAAGACGAAAAGCAGGGGGGAAACAAACTGGGAAGAAATTTGTCTTTGCATAATAACAGTGATAATAGTAAGAACAACTCGTAGCTGTTACGGCATCTGCGCTGGTTGTGCACAGTACTTCTTACTGCCAGGTCTGGTGGGGTTTCATAAAATAAATCCATGGAATTCTGCCTACAGTACTGCATAGCGCTGTGTAGTACCAGGACGGCACTCGCCTGACTACCTGTAGGTTTCCTGATTTCGCGACCAATCGCTAGCCTAGCACGTTGGAAGCGCTGAACCCGAAAACGGTCTTGTATAACAGAGAAAGTGTTTTCAATAAAACTACTTTTATGAAACCAGGGAAAATTGAAATGTTTTACGGCAGTCCCGGTGTTCCGGAAACCTAAGTTTTCCAGCTGACATAAAGTTCCCGTTCACACCAGATAAGCCATAGGGATGACTGAGACTCTTTTTTTCTTTTTTCTTTTTTCTTTCTGCGTCCCAAATTATACAAGTAGCTCAAATCCAAATTTTAGGCAGATAGCTTATCACCTCTGGCATAAAGCAAAGGCGGACAGTTCCACAAACCACGGGCACCACAACACCACACAGCGATGGTAACTCGTATTCGGAGCGCGGTATCTACCCTATCAGCGTCCGACAGACCATCCCAGCTGCGGGACAGCTTAGTTGGGTCTTGCATCATAATAGAATACTGGTTTCTTCCAGAAAGGCTAGGAGGGGAGGGTCAATTTCAAATAATCAACTCACTAGGAAGTTGCCGAATACCGCGCGTGATTCAAATATTCAGGTTCGGTTCGTTCAGAACGGCGCAGAGGTTCGTCCCATTCTTGGGAGAGAAAAGCGTCTCCGAGCGGCCGAAATATTAACGTCCTATAGGTCGTAATCGCGCCATTGTAAAATTCAAGTAATAGCATTGACTATAAAAGTGGGGTAGTACTTTCCCTCACGGGCATGAGAGCGCCGGTATTAAAGTTATAATACTCGGGAGTATGATTAGGAGATAAATACTTTCGTCCATTTATTGCGCTCTCGAGAAGGCTGTCGACACCAATGCTAATCCAGAGAAGTAGGATGCGAGAAAAAGAACCTCTAGGCTGCCAATTATTTTTCAGCCGATGACGGAAAGTGTAGTCTACGGGATGCGGAGTAGGATAGTGAGTGATGAGATGTAGGAAACATCGGTAATGCTCATAATAAACTGCGCAATTAAGAAAGTGTAAAAATTCCCCAGAGTTAAGAGAGAAATGCGAACTTTTGTTTTTTTTCCCTTCCTTCCCACGATATCCAGTTATTCAGAGAAGTGGAGGAGAAGACTTACGTATCGTACCACCTTTCATAAATCGAGGTCCGGTGACCCCTTGGACCTGGGCAGCTCCCGTTTGGAGGAAGTATGTTTATTCTCTGAAGTTAATGAGATATGTGATAACCACAACAACCTTTGCCAAAATGCTGCACTGATAGTGGTTACCATCCGGAAATCCAACCCAATGAGTTGAGCCTTCGAACGGGAGGGAGAGGGGATGAGGCCTTAAAGTAGCAAATCATCAAGCAGTAACCACAAAATGATATCCAGTAAAAGTACACCGAACGCGCACTGACGTATGCTGAGATTTATTTGTATTTTTTTTCCCTCGCTCACAGCATGGGAGCGTGCATGGTGGGTATTCTGTACGAGCCATATATGCCAATGAACTTCACCCACCGATCCTGCTGTTCTTAGAAAGAGTTCGCTGCGGAAACTGCGCATGCTTCACATAAGAGGGGGGAAGAGATTTTTTTGCGAGATAGGAGTCCTCACTTGTGTTCTTGAGAGTTTTTGTTTATCGTAGAAACGGGTTCCGCCTTGTCCTATATCCTCGAGTTATATTACCTGCAGCTGTGGCAAGATATTCCAATGAGATCTGAGGCCCGGTGAAATCGAGTTGTCGCGAGAGACGTTGCATGTTGCACGACACTTTTGTCATTACTGCTAATGTATCACAGCATACCGGGACAGTGCAAACGGATATAAATTAGCGTCGAGCACAGTTCGTGAATGCTCTAGAAGCGCACGTGTTTTCTCATCAAGACAGATGCCTGTGAGGTAGTTTCCTGCGATATCATTTGTTGCGCAGTGGGTAGTAGTTGCGCCTTTCATTGAACCTTGTTGTTTATGATGTTGTGTCTGCATCCCGTCCAACACATGCCACAATAACGGAATGCTTCCTAAGAGAGTGAGATTTACCGCACAGCCTTTCACCATTGCAACGGAACCAGTGGATCCCAAGTCGTTTAAGATGTAATTACGTGCTACTTGAGTTGTTGTCATTTTACAGCGCTGTTATTGTAGCTCATCTCTTATCGATGCAATTCTTTGTGAATGGGTATGTTTATACCTGAGTAGCGTGTCGAGCATGGATGTGCACCTACTGTGCTAGAACTGCACAGCCACTAGGTCAGGCGCCCACTTTCGCAACAGTGCATCTTGAGCAAAACACCACGTGAATATTAGTATAATATACACCGGTGCCTGCAAAATACGCTGTCATCTAGCACATCCAAAGTGCAGACAGCTTACTCTACAGCACTATACGAGTACAACTTCCCCGAACCGTTTATCGCCTGTGCGCAAGGCCAACTGGACCATTGGCCGAAAGCTGTAAAAATAGTCGGCCATGTTCCACTTACCGCCGAGTGGGGCAACCCAAAACCTCCATCCCAGTTCCGGGTTTCGGTAAGTCAGGATCTCCCCGGGCCGATCCCTTGATAATCCTTGAGAGCACTAGAAACCGTATCAGAGCAACGAGCAGCCAATAGTAGTCGTGTTCCACCAAGCTGCACTTGTAGCTCGCAATCTCGTCCGCCAATACTCGAGTACAGATTTCCTGCACTTCAAAAAAAGCACCAACCAAACCCATGCCGAACCCCACCGAGTGACCCTCCATGAACCAACAACAGCACGCGCACGAACCGGACCGCACCATACATGGCTTATCCACTGCACTGCAAAGGTTACCCCACTCCGCTGCGAGCAGAAAACCCCGCCCGCCCCGCCATCCCAATTTGATTGAGCAATCCTTCACGCGCAAAGCACTGAGCACAAGCATTCTAAAAAGGGCCCCTTTTGTATAGGAGGATCCTCATCCGCGAACCGGTGCTTCCCCTCACCCTCCTCCTCCTCCTCTCCTTTCTCTCCCTTTCCCCTCCTATCAAATTTATTTACCCATATATTCATTTGTTCTCTTAATTTCTCTCTGTTCTTACTGTGGTGTCCTAACTTTCCCCGCGCGCTCCTGCGTGCTCCGGTAGGAAGTTTATTTACTAATGCATTTTGCCAAGATCGTATAAACATCGAACACACCACAGAGAGCGCACGGGCCAGGTTCCCCGAGAGAGAGAGAAAGAGAGAGGTTGGTATTTTAATATTACCATAGAAGGAGAAACGTTTGCAATTTGATGATGGAATACTAGCGTAAATTTTCGCATGGTAAATACTTTTTAATTAATTCGTACAAGCGAGTGAGCGTTTGCGAGGCCAGCCCTAAGAAAAGAAATGGTATTTTGTGCAGAGCAGGTAGCGGGAAGGTAGGTAGGTAAATGAGTTAGGCGGGGTATGCAAACATAGGAAATTTTGGGGGGTTGAAGAACAGACTGCGACATGGCGAGGGTGGTATATACAGTCGAATTTTTTTTCCAAAACGAGAATTAAAAAGTAATAAATGGTAACCAGGCGGGTAGGGGGGATGTTCGTACAAATGAGATTGAAGGGAGGGGAAAGGAAAGAAAAAAAAGGAGGCTTTTAAAATGTACAAAGAATTTTGCTTGGCTTGAAAAAGAGAGCTTGTTCAAAGAAGCCATTTTTCATGATGAATACAGGGGAGAAAGCGGAGGAAACAATCTAGGTTGACTCCTGTAAAATCTCAACTAAAGTTGCGCACTGAAGCTTGAGGTATGATTTTAGTTCGTCCTCTGATCGATATCTTGCCCAGCTCTTGCTCTTGGTAGGAGGAGTTTCCACCCTGTAGTGCGAGATCATATCCTGGACATTTACAATGGATTGAATAATCTGCTGTCGCCTATCATTCTCTCCTCTCTCAAGATCAACCCTTTCTGCTTCTTTTCGCTCCGCAGCCCTTCGCATAGATTCTCTCCATTCTGCCTGTCGTCGCTCAGCATCTTGTCGCTCCAGCTCCTTCTGTCTCGCCTCCCGTCTCATCTGGCGCTTCTCCTGCGCCACCTTGCGAGCAAGTCTCTTGGCCTCTTCTTCTTGCCATTGAGCTTCCCGCTTCTCCGCCTCCCGTCGCTGGTTTTCCCTCCTCTCCAGTTCCCTTCGCTCCGCCTCTCTCAACTCCGCCTGGAGGACCTCAGCCTCCCTTCTCTCGGCCTCGATCCTCTCTACCTCTTTCTGCCTACGCTCCCAGAGCACCTTAGCCCGCTCTGCACTAGTGCGCCTCGAGCGGTCCAATTCCGGGCCGAGTATTTGCTCCGCATCCTGACACCGTGAGGAGGAGCGGCGAGTCGGAACAGCGTCAAAGGAATCCCGTCGCTTGGATGATACGTGTGCGTTCAATGCGCCAAAAGAATCACGGGACTTTGACGACGAACGTAGCGGCGTGCCATCATAGGTATCCGCACGTGGCCTAGTTGAGCCGCGCGGGATATCGAAAGGGTCGGGTCGAGATTTTGATGAGGAGCGGCGGATATGAGGCGGTGGGGTCGTTGGTGAGGTGTCGAAGTGATCACCACGGGGTTTTGATTGAGAGCGGCGAATATGCGGTGGTGGGGTTATTGGCGAGGTATCAAAAGTGGGATCACCGCGGGATTTTGATGAAGAGCGACGAATGTGGGGTGGTGGAGTCGTTGGCGAGGCGCTGAAGGGGGAATCGCCAGAGGGTTTTGACGGAGAACGGCGAATATGCGGTGGGGGTGGGGTCGTTGGCGGGGCGTCAAATGGATCACGACGGGATCTCGACGACGAGCGCCTAACATGTGGTATGGTGGGTGTCGTATCAAAGGGGTCGCGGGGCTTTGACGACGAGCGACGGGGTGAAGGTGGGTACGATTCACGGGATTTTGAGGCGGAGCGACTTGGGGCTCCGTCAAAAGTATATTGATGCCTCCTTGGCTCGGGAGTTTCATATACTGACTTTTTGTTAGTTGTGGGTACGGATGTCGGGGTTTTTGTGTTGTTTACCTGGGAATGAACTGGAGCTCTTGAGACTATATCTTCCGATTTCTTTGTCATATTTTCTCCGCTGCTCTGGGTCGTTCAATACTTCGTATGCTTCCTTGACCTTGATATCGCCGTATAAGCCATTTTACTCGTTTCTTCCAAATTTGCTCCCAATTAAAACGAAATATACCAAATGAAACCATCCTCCCCACTTTCACCAAACAACTCCATGGAGACAAATATAAATTCCAAAACGTACCTCAGTAAACTTCTCCGTAGCACTCTGCACATTCCCCGGATTCTTATCGGGATGATGAGTAAAGGCAAGTTTTCGATACGCTTTCTTGATCTCAGCGTCCGAAGCATTGGTAGTGACACCAAGGACACCATAATGGTTGGCACGCTTAATTGGGGTCGTAAACATCTCAGGCATGTTTGCGTTGTTGTTACTGAAATGTACTGTACTGGTTCAAGGTCCCGCTTTTTCAAAACCCTTCCACCTCAAAGATAAACGGGGAGCTTATCGTTAAATTATCAAGAAAAAGACCGATTTTCTTTTTTGTTTTTTTCTCTGCCTTCCTAGATCAACTAAGAGGAGGTGGGTCGCAGAAAAGAGAGGAAGGGAATGAAATGAAATGGAATGGAATACTGGTTTGGTTAGGAAAGATAAATGATACGGTGGTGAAAAGGAAATGGTAGAGAGGGGGGGGGTAGTAAAAATAATAGGATATACAGAAAGGCTATGAAGCAGAATTACCCCTGAGCCCCCCTACTTTATGTTTACTCGTACGGATGGGCTGTTGTGTTTTTTTTTTTTGCCTGGTGATGGTGGAATGTTAGGCAGTTTAGTGTGCGAGTCAGTGTTGTATAGGATATTCGATACTCTACCGGTGCTATAATAGATAGTTGGATGGATAGTGATGATCGACCCCTGCGATTTCCCTTTCCTTCTTGCTGCTACTACCCTAGGAATAACCTATAGCACCCCCAAAACGATATTGACCAAAGAGAAAGAAAAAAGCAACCATACCAGTTCCTCCCACCTTCTCTCTGCCCCCTCAAAAAAAAAAACTCGTGTCAGTAGAGCTCTTCCTCCTTGCCTACTGTATGTTCGACACGTCCCCGATATTCTTCGCTGAATACTTCAGTACGTGCGTGGCGTGCCGTGACTGGGGAGGTGGGAAAAAACGAACATCACAAACCATCTTTGTAACACAACTGGGACAACGTGTAACCTATCAGGCGGGAGATCAAGAAACTCGAACAGAGCCAAAAATCAAATGCCAGTCCAAGTCGGAACAAGACTCCACCTTTTTCCCACTTTTACTTCCATCGAGGATCGGGAGCTTGCTGGCCAATTGATTATTTTTATTTTTATGTTTTTCTCACCTATCCTTTTCTTCTCCCATTTTTTTCCCCACTTAGCCATCAGCACATCCCCCATAGTACTATCATAGGAGATCACTCTTATGTATTCAAAACAAAGTGGGGTTGGTAACGGTTATCGCGCTGCGAATGGGGGGGTTAAGAGAGTAAGCCGTCGAGCTAGCGAATAGGCTCAGGCCGTTAGGATGACGATAGAGGGTTTGAATGTCGAATGACTGAGAAGCACAGTACCGGTATGTTCGTTTCAAACTCAGCTTAATTGGATTGCAAGATGAGCCCTTCGTTTCCGACAAAAATTTTTTTAGCCCGCTCATCCGACACTCACGGTGGCGATGAAGGGGCAAGAGGAAAAAAATGCTATGTTGAACTGGTGCGATCGATTGACATTCCATGATTAGAATTACATCATCTGATCGTCCTACGGTGCTCGAGCAATCGCACTGTACAGTACGGTACTGTACAGCGCAGCAAAGCTCACCCGCCTCCACAAACTGCAGGGGAGCCGGAGGGAGGAGCGCTCTATTCTTCGGAAGTAATACCAAAAAATTACTAAAACCGGGTGACGGAAACGGGAGGTCATTAGGGACAGCACGATCGTACTTACGAGACAGATTGTTTGCGGGGAAGGAGGAAAGGGGCGAAGAGAAGAGAAGAGAGAAGAATCCGAGGAACATCCGCAGCTGGCATAACCAGCGGTAAGTAGATGCGCCGCGAACGTATTTACGGAACCGTAAGTTATCTGAGAGGCAAGTTACCTAGTACAGAATAGAGGCACCGAAATGGCACATTAAGATCTAGCGGAACATCGAGTGTGAAAAAAAAAAAGGCCTTGCGAATCGAGGTAATGACGCAGAATTCAGATTATCGATGCTCGCGATGCCGATTTTTATATTAGTCCTAGGTCTGACGCAGAGGGGTTCACACATACTCGAGTATTGCGACTGAATTCCCCGCCTAGACTTAGAAAAAGAAAAGAAGGTAAAGTAAGGTAAGAAAGTCTTAGTTGTGGGGAGATCGAAAAGGGTAATAATAAGTAATGCAGCTTTTTTGGGTAGGAAGTAAACAAAGGTACTTGTAACACGGGGTCCGGAATATCTGCGAGTGATCCGGGCGAGATGGAGAATTAAGACTGTAGTTGCTGGTATCAGACCAGGAGTGAGAGACGCTGGCCAGCAAGCAATGAGCAGTAGCCGTTTCCGTGCTCGATGACGTATCAGATTATAAAAGTGAAACATAGGTAATTCAATAGAAAGAAATTCCTCTCCAGAAGTTCCCAATATCGAACCATATCACTGACATCAACATGCTCGAAATCGTTTCAGTAATCCCAGGGAGAAAGAGAAGGATAAGTAGCCCGATGAACTCATTTGCACAACGGAGAGGAGAAAAAACATCCGATTGAGAGAACTCAGCAGTCGTCAGAGATTGGGTCTAAGTCTGGCTTCTTCCAGCAACCCAATTGCATCCCCAAGTTTGTATTTCCGAGCTATATCAAGAGCTGTTCTCCCGCACGAATCCTTCAACCGAGCGTCTGCACCCTTCTCCAAGAGCACCTTCACGCACGCTAGAAAGCCCTTTTGAATCCCCGAACAGGTAACGCCAGGTCCACCACCGAAAGTCCTCCAAATCCCTAACTCATTCTCCATCCTCCTTCCACCCGCAACGCACTCGAATCCATGGACGGCAAAATGCAACGCCGTATCATTTGACCGCCCATCACGAGCATTAACTTCCGCACCATGCTCCAACAACAGTTTTATCGCGGCCTCCTTGCCGTAGCGGGAAGCATAGTGCAACGCCGTTAGCCCGTCCAGCCGACTTTGCACCTCAACCACACCGCTATTCAGTAATTGTCCTATGATGGCTTCGTGGCCGTAGGCTGACGCTTGGTGCAGCGCTCCCCTCGCCCAACCAATGTCCGTGCATTCTGCCTTCTTGCGCTTCAGTACCAGGGTCACTAAGTCCTCGTAGCCTTCGATTGCCGCCCATTCCAACGCCGGCAGTCCATCCTTGTCCTGGACGGCAAAGTCGTGGAGAAGTGGGGTAAGCACGACGGCTAAATGGCGGTTTGCGGAGAGGAAGCTGTTTAGGTCTCTTGGGTTTAAATGCTTCGCGATGAGGCGGAGAACCTCATTTGGAAAATCGAGGAGTGGCATTGTCGTATTGTGGTTTTGTTCATGGGGCGCTCCGTTTTTTGCGGGGGCCTTTTGTTTGGGGGCAAGCGAACTCCCACCGGTGGATTGTGGGGGATGGAAACAAGAGAGGAAGAGGCTGGGTTATTTTCCCATGCAGAGATCACTGGTGGCTTTTCCGCCACTGAAACTCGTAAATTTACATATATATGATACGTGCTAAAGCAAATTATCCATAATACCCCGAAGTTAGTCCGAACTGAGATTATTGCAAGCTCTTTTTAAATAGGGTAAATCATATAGCACAAGCGTACGTCCCTAGTGGGGCACCTGCCTTATAAAAACATACTGCACCATAACGAAAAACTTTCACATTTTTAAAGAAATAAAAAATAAAGAGGGAGATCCCACTTTCTATTTTTTAATTTTTTACGTATAGTACAGAAGTTTACTCTGTTACAACAACGTCCATTACAGGATAGCTACCGTAGCTCACCGCCCGTGTGGGGGAGTTTTTCGGGGTAAATGCCAGTACGAATTGCTACGTGTATGTACTCGTAGCTAGCTCCGGCGCATGGGTACATGGAACTAGTCTGTAAAAGTTCCTGAGTCCCAATTAAGCGCCAGTGCCTCATCTGACTTTAAGAAACCTTTGCTACGTATCAACGGCCACGACTCTTTCTCTCGAGACGCTCTTGGGGTTGGGTTCTCTTCAAGTGTAGTGAAGGCATCAGTCAAGATGCAAGACCGTGGCTTGGGGAAACCTGTGATCTGCATTTACCACCCCATCGGCAGAATACTGAGCCGGGGTGTTTTCGGCTCCTTTTCAATAGAAAAATGCGCGCTTACCTAGATATCAGCATAGTTACAAAAGATCCTCGAGCGTGTTGTGAAAAAGTGAGCCACCTATGAGATGTGTGGTAAGAGGGATTTATTCATGATGAATCACTTTGTGTCATGGACGGTCACTCGGTAAATTTTATTGACGCATGAATTTTTACACTAAGTCTTACAAGTCAAGTTCTTATGTGCAGTCGTGGGTTAACACCCGAGAAACATGATCTACGAGGAATCCTAGTGCGCCGTAATACGACCGGGGAATCTCAAACTATTACTGCAAATCATGTGCACTAAGCGATAATATTATGAAGTTTGAAATCAGAATTTTAACTTCAGTGAATTAGAAATACAAGGAGCCAAATTACTATCCCTCCCACAGGAAAGACCGACTTTCATCACTTCATTTTGATACCGTCGTCAACTTAGGCCCACATCTCTCAAGAGCGTCCCTCAATTTCCTCCCCATCTCCTTCCTTGCTCTAATCTCCTCCCTAGCCTCCTCAACATCCAAAGGGTCTGCTAGGACCAGCACTGGACTCGCCGAGTAACTAATACTTGAAATATTATGATCGTATGACCTCAATTTCTCTGGGGTCTCAAATCTTTGGGGCGTTTCTCCTCTGAGAGTCTGGTTCGGAGTTAAACCTCTAGGCTTGCTCGGTGTGGTAGAAACGCTTCGAGATTTGATCTTGATTCGTCTCAAACGCTCTTCAAGATAATCGATATCTCCGTTCTTTCTCTCAACCATTCCTGTCAATTTCATGATTGTATTCTTGACTGCTTCCACGGTCGGCGGAACCACGGCCCCAGGCCTATCCCTGTCTCGGGACGCGATTTTGGCCTTGAGCTGCGTTACTTCCTTTTCGGCTTCTTTAAGGAGCCTTTCTACCTTTGCGTACTCTTTCCTGAGCTTCCGCTGTTGTAGAACTTGTTCTGGCGTAAGTGGTCGAGCGCGGACAATTGCAGCGGCCTGAGCATCGCTGTGAACAGCAAGGAGTCGTTTAATTTCTGCATCTTTAATGTCAACTGCCCAATTTCGTTAGTTGTATTCTAAGCCGCAAAAATAAAGCGGAGCAGTGAGAAACCAACGCTTAATATACCCTTTGCTCGCCGCTTGATATTTCACTTCCAATTCGTCGTTTCCCTGGTTTTCGTCTCTTACACTAGTAAGTAACTGGCCAAGTATTTCCTTAACTTGGCCCATTTCACAAAACCTCCAGTCTTGTGAATGCTTCATATCTTTTGCTGCCTTATGCTCAACATCAGGGAGTGGGCTCTCTTGGCCGAGATGGTAGGCTTTGAGCCCTTGAGCTGTTAGGCCAAGCCTATTAATCATCATGTTACCGCTAAGATAAATGGAATCAAATACTGCATTGAAATCCTAAAGTTTGAAATGGCGATTTAGTAGAGTAGCTTTAGGCGGACAGAGCAGGGAGCTTACACTTGCGACCTCAACCTCCCCATTGCGCCTGAATTTTGGCAGCTCTTGGACAGGCTTCACGTCACTATTCAACAACTTATTCCGCACCCGGTCCGGATCATAATCGTCATATTCGTTATCAAAGTCCAGATCACTCTCCACTTCCTCCTCTTCTTGGACCTCCTCCTCTCTTTCCTCTTGGCTAGCCTGTTTCACTTGCAACGCTGGAGCAGCTAACGGGCTACTTCCAGTTGGTTTGTTTATAGAGTGAAGTAGGTTGTCTGGAGTCAAGGCCGCTGAAAGTCGGAAGGGAGAAGTCCCTTGAGGCTTGCTTCCAGATGCCAGGAAATCGGGCGGAGGAGGCGCATTAAGTACTTTAGAAGTGTCAGGTTTCTTAGGCGGCCTATTGAACATGCCCCCTCGACTCAATACACTGTTCCTCTTTTCTTTATTTTTGGTTGACGGGGGGCCAACAGGCTCGCTTATAGAGCGACTTCTCAGACCCGAGCCGGTCGGTAGCGAGTTACTTGATCGATCACTGTCACTGTCATCAACCGGGGGGCGGCTTCTAGCGAAAACACTGAATGGCGCGTTTTCTTCGATACCTCCACCAAACGTCTCCTTATAGCTTGTACCGGCCCTGAAGATATTAGATGTGCTAGGGCTACTTGATGTAGAGGGCAGCTTTGATTTAGGTTCGTGTGCAAGCCCCCCAGATGGCAGGCTATCGTTCCTTTCGCTGTTATCCTCATCTTCGTCATCTCCATCCTCATCTTCATCTCCTCCTTCATTGTCTCTTTCATCCTCTTCATCATCTTCTCCTTTACTCTCTTGGTATCCATCGTTATCATCATCACTTCCGTCTAGCGAGATGACTTTCTCATTATCCGTTCCCAAGCTCTCGGGCGCCGAGGAAGGCAGGCTAGGTAACTCACCAGCCCGAGCGTCACTTGATTCTTGCACAGATTTAGGATCTGGAGGTAACGGTATCGATGGTATTTCTTTAGATAATGCAGGCCTAGGGGACCCATCTGCTGGCAATGCTGGAAGTGACTCGAGGCCCTTCTCCACAGGAGCCAATGATGGGTAAGGTGGAAGCGGTGGGGGGGGAGGTGAACTAGTTACTGGTGCTGTCGTTGCTGACTGAGTGAGCTCGGGCCTTTTTTCAGGTGACTGAGCAAAGGCCAAAGGCCTACCACTAAACGGGCTCGAGAGTCTTGGTATAGTTGCAAAGGGGGACTTTGGCGGTGGAGTACTCGGAGCACCAAAAGGTGTCTTGAGTTGTGCCTCCCAAGTACTAGAAGGTAGCTTCGAGGAAGGGCTAGATACGGAGCTGAAGGGTGATGAGCTTTGATTAACTGATGCAAACGAGCCGCTTGTGAATGGGCTGGAGTCTGCTGCTGCTTTCGTGTTCGAGAAGATACCGCTGGGAAGGCCTGGCTTTGCAGGTGTTGAAGTGAACCCGGCTTGGCGAGCTTCTATTACCCCAGGAGAAATTATGTCACCATCGTCACTTGGTTCATCTGGCTGCTCGTCGCTATCGTCCATGCTTGCATCTCTGATATTCTGATCAGATACTCCACTTGGAGTAGGCAGTGATGAGGATAGTTCAGGGCGAGAAACAAGAGACGATGAAGAAGTAAGCGCATCCCCTAGCCTCATTCCAAAACCGCCAAAACTACCACTAGAGGAGGATGGTTTGCTCTCAGAGGTAGATAAAGGTTCTGGCTTGAACGCACTAGACATTTTGAAAGAATCGGTGCCCCCAGAGCCAAATGGACTGGGTACATTATTACTGCCTCCGAAGGCTGTGGGCGTGCTGTCAGAGCCTAGGCTCTTACCTGTGCCCCAGATAGGTTTACTATCTCCGCTACCTGCAGCTGCTGCTGCCGAGAATCCTCCCTTATTCGCATACGCACCAAACGCACTTCCGCTTCCGAGAGCAGACCCACTTCCAAACGGACTTCCACCAGTAGAGGGGTTTCCAAGGGAGGAAACAGCACCAAATCCAGCAGCCCCGGGCTTATTCGCCCCTAGAAGAGTAGGTGCCCCGAATACTAGCGCAGTAGTAGCTGATCCTAACGGCGCAGGTTGACCAAACGTAGGCTGTACACCAAAAGCAGCGGTCCGGCCAAAAGCAGGTTGACCTCCAAGAGTTGCAGGTTGACCAAATGCAGGTCTTGCTCCAAGGGCCGACGGTTGACCAAAAGCGGCTCCTGAAGTTGGAATAGTTGTGCTAGGAGAAGCTCCTGAGGTGGAACCCCACAGAGATCCTCCAAGAGCAGGAGGTTTTCCAAACGCGCTTGCCCCACTCGTGTTGATGCTAGAGGGTTGGCCGAACGCTGGTGATGCCGCAGGCTGTCCAAAAGCACCGGTTGCAGGCTTTCCGAATGTATTTGGGCTTCCTAGGCTTGGGGACTGGCCAAATGTGCCGTTGCCACTAGAAACTGGTGACTGTCCGAAGGAGCTCACCCCAAAGGGAGGACCGGACGTTACATTCTGAATTGGCTGCCTCTGAGACGCTGGCTGCTGTGGTGTTTGCGGTGCTGACTGTAATGACCCTCCCTGCGCTACGTAAACCATCATTCCACTATATCTTTCGCCCCGTTCAATAGCATCGTTGTAAATAACATTCCAAGCACTCAGTAATCCTTCGTGGTTGAGCACCATAAGAATTGGTAACGGTCCTGGAGATTCCTCAATTTCCTCTCCGCCCACAGGACGTTTCACGTTTGTTTTATTGCTCAAATCCAGAGCCATTCCGACTGGTGATGTATCAATGCTTTCATCAGATAAGGGCATTTGGGCTCTCCGAGCATCATCGCCGATGTTAGCGGTGATCCAGCGATCTGCTGGCACTGCAGGATCACCAGCCAATGCAGTAGAAAACCGGCAAACAAGGCCAACGTCCGACGAGCAAGTATTGGCAAATATGACTGTATCTTTTATGCCTGGAGCATATTGCCGAATCATGGAATGGAAAAAGTAGGGTGGAGCCCGGGACTCCATCCCAAACGGCGGAACAGGATCAGGAAGTTTCATATATTGATATGTACCATCTCGATCTCGTGCCAACGCGTGAAAAACGGATTCGTTGTTTGTATCACCAGACGGGACCGGGGTATGCGTAGTGATGAAGGAATTGTTCTCGACCCAAACAATCGACGAGATAAAGTGATTCTCTAGGCCCGGGACCGATGGTAAAACAGCCTTTACTTCACCCCCGGGGGTCATCTGCCATCCAGTTCCATCTCCCATCCCACAAACAAGTTGTTTTCCCTTTTGACTCCATGACACCGTTGAAGCTTCTTTCTTCAACACCACATCTCCACTTGAGCTCTTCTCAAAACCCCTTCTATCTATATTGATTATTTGGACCTCTCCTGCCGTGGTGACAATAGCCACTAGCTCTGGCACTGCGGGATTAGGCTTTAATTCTCGCAATGAAACACCATCTGTGCCCAACTCAAACACAGGTTTCAAATCGCTCCCAGCAGATGGAAAGTCATTAACCAGATATACCGCAAGACCCCCAGAGGATGAGCCTAGCACAAGATGAGATTCGTCCGCTGTAAATGCCACATGAGAAATGTTTGCTGGTAAAGAAAGGGAGGTTCGAGAGTTATAAGATGCAATTTTTTCGGAGGTGTTAGTGAAAGCTTCGCGAAGGGACGAGGTGCTTCCAACGATAAGATCTAGAGGGGATTAGCAGCTTGTTCCATCAGCGCAAGAAAGATGCCTACTGGAAAACGCAGCAGCTGCAAATAAGCCGCGCTTATTGGCAATAGCAAATAGAGATGCACTCGGGATAGGCAGAGAGTCGGTATCATAGCCTTGAGCAAATAATTTGACTTTGGTGTCTCCATTCAGGCCCAAAAAACCCAAGTTCTATAACACATCCGGTTTGTTAGCAATCACGAAATTAACACAACCATCCTTGCTACTGACCTCAAGTACAACCTCGATCGGTTCATTTTCCCCGACTAGCTGAGCTTGTGGCAGCCCTTCTTGGCTACCTTTCACAAGAGCTCCAGAGGGATTGGAATCCCTAAACGCCATGTTACCGTATCCGACCACGGTCCAAGACTAGGAAGTGGGAAAAAAACGAAAACAAAACAAAAGACAAAACAAAAAAACAATGATATGAAAAAGACCTTGCAGAAAAATGTGTGGTGGGAGAGAAGGTCGTGGGGAAGTGAATGGGAGGACTACCGGTGTGAGAGACGCGATGGCTGCAGTTCGTATTTAGGCGTTGGTTGGGTTTGGCGCCTGTTGCCAAGAATTCTCTTTGAAACATTTAGAAAGTGTTCGGACAGCCCATCGTACCAATCTTTGGGTCAAGGTGTCTGGGCATATGAATGGGCAGTATCATACAACACAGCTTTCAGAACTCTATCTATCCTCGAAGAGTCAGCTGCTGGCACCAGGAGTTTGGCCCATTTGTGCCTAAAATGGTATGATAACTTCTGAGCCTTTATCACCTCCCCTGATTTGGCGGAATTTTGCTACTCGGGCATTGTACGAAGCTGGCGATAAAGATCACCAGTAGAATGGCAAGCAGCAACCCAAACCAGGCTACTTCGCACTTTCCATTTAATACATCCTGAAGCTGAAGAAGATTTAAAAATGACAGTATGGTCCAAAATTCCTTCAAATATCTCCCCAAGCACTCATAGATTATTAAAGAATTGTTGGCACTTTGGCATGCAATATTATAATATTGAAGTTAAGGTTGAAAATAGTGTCAAGCCTTGCTGTTTCCCATACAAAATAGTCAGAAGTTGCACCAAGGTTAATGTACCAACCACGACTTTCTTTGATAATTCCTTGGCCAGTTTAGATACAGAGTTTTAAAGAGTTGGAAAGCAGAACCCAGGGAATTATTTCGCATGTGAATGGATAGGCTCTACTAGAGCAGTGGTTGGAAGGTCGTGAATATGGCTGCTTTTTCAGTGGAAAGCCTTGTGACACTGTACTAGTACACTGCCGGCGATTTTTGTTGCTAGCCTCGTATCATACAAGCATCTTGCACGAGTACTGGATTAGTACTGTATGGCAAAAGGGAGCAGTTATCAAGTCCCTTAAAAGTCACAAAAGTCACAAAAACCCAAAACTCTTTTGTAGCCCCAATTCATGTCATTGGCCTATTAACAGTGTCCCTTCCCCCCACAACCGCCGATCTACAATCTTTCTTTGGCAGCGACCCATATTCTATGCTTAAAAGCTGAGCTGTGAACTTCGGCGGCAAATAAAGAGGTGATATCACACCAGAAGTTGGTAGTATGATGACTTTAACGCTTTCCATACCACGAGTACCGGTACAATTCATCCTATATACTGGAACAAGTGCTTGATGCTTATATTTACAATACGGTAAGCTACGTTTTAGCCTACTGGCATTTCACCATTGAAAGTAAGCCACGGTACCTATGGAGCGATAATGGCCTAGTTATCATGTATTGCATTCAATAGAGATGACTAATTGATTATGACCTTAACTCTCTAAATGCCATACCCATAGAAGTAAACCAGAGATAAGAAGACAGATTTCCGGGAACCCTTAGTAAATACCGGTACCTAGTTATAGTATGTCTCTGAAGTATGGTACGTGTGACTATTTTGGGGAGCGTTTGCTTTACATTATCAGACGAACTTCAGCTACCATGATACCTATTGGAGGAGGCTGCATATTAAAAGAATAATTCGGTCTAGTAGTATAATAGAAAAGCCGGGGATAGTGATTAAGTTAATTCCAGAGCGGGAAAAAAGAAAAGAAAAAAACTACAGAAAACCCAAACCACCAACTCCTTTCATGACCCTAAGAGGGAGGATTATAAACACTCGCCGATCCAAGGACTCAAACGATCTCTCCATTCTCCATTCTCCACACTACCGCCCCTGAACTCAATCTCCACACCGACTTCTTCCATACTCTGAAAAGTAAATGGACCCTCGCCGCCTTCCCCCAACCACTCCTTCTCATCATTGCCCTCACCATCGTCCTCAACGTCCAAGATTCCTTTAGATCTTGAAACTCTTATTTTCGTGATTTCATCTTCGAGAAGTCTCTGGATTTTAGATGGAGGTAGTGCCGTGAAGGCATCGCTTTTGTTGCAAGCAACTAGCAATTTTTTAGGCTGTGTCGTGGTTGATGAGGTGGCAGAACTTTGTAAGGTTAATAGAACATCATAGAGATATCCAGCTACCGCCCGGACATCGGTGAGGGAAGAATCAAGGACGAAAATAACTCCACGAATTGCTGGGGAGGAAATCCGAGTAAGAGCTATGTGACGTAGCTTGCCATGCCCAGGTGTATCGAAAAGAAGGAATTTTTTGTGCCCTTTGAGAGAAGGATCATTCACGGATCTGTACTTCGACGTCCCAGCGATGGATGCAGGAATAGAACATTCCAGGGAAAGTGGTGCCTGACTTGTGCGTGTTTCGGCGGGAGGCTGACCAGTCTCAGATTCAAACTTTAGGAAGTTTTAGCAGCAGCTCGCGAATCATTGTTGCAGAATACTCACTGATGTCATAAGAGAGGTCTTCCCGCTCGCCGCGGGCCCAACTAACAAGAATGTTGGAAGGCTAATAGAGGAACGAGAGCGGAACACAATGAAGTGAATGAAGATAGGTACGAAGAGGATAGCTAGAATGGTAGCTACTAGAACAGTCGGCGGAGGAGCGAACATAGACGCTAGTATGGAATCGTAGAGCGACGTGGATGGAGATATCGAGGACGCAGGATCTGGTGAAGGCAAAGTGGAATCCATCTTTTGGATTAGGAGTAGTAGTAGTTCTGTGGCCCCGTTGAGTCGTAGGAAGAAGAGAAATAGAATTTTAGTTGGAGCTGCTGAGAGAGTAGAAAAAGTGCACGCCAAGGCACAAACCCTAGAAAGCTGTCCTCTAGGAGCTTCAGGGATCAGAAGACGGCGACAGGAAAAAGTGAAAATCCTCCTCGAACAACCCAACGCCAGGAATTACCGGACAACTACAGAACAGCATGCGGCTAGACGTGAAGGTAAAACTCCTCCCTGTTATGTTATTAAGCCCCAGCAAAACAGAAAAATATCAAAAAATCAAAATATCCCCGTGTTGTGTTGGGAATGGCAGACGAGCGGAGTGGGGCGCATTAAGGAGTCAAGGCTGATCAACATGGCTATTAAGAGAAAACTTTTCGCCCGCTCCGACAGAGTGAAGGGGATTGATTTCCATCCCACAGAGCCCTGGATTCTAAGCACTTTATACAGCGGTAAGATCTAACTTGGCGTTCTCGTAAACACTACTGATAGTTTGATGCCTTCCAGGCCATGTCAACATCTGGTCTCATGAGACCCAGACTCTAGTAAAAACGTTTGAAGTTACAGATGTTCCTGTTAGGGCTGGTCGATTTATTGCCCGAAAGAACTGGTTTGTGGTGGGCTCTGATGATTTCCACCTCCGAGTCTTTAATTACAATACCTCGGAGAAGATTGCTGCATTCGAGGCTCATCCGGATTACATCCGTTCCATCGTCGTGCATCCTACCCAGCCATTTGTGCTCACTGCTAGTGATGATATGACTATCAAGCTATGGGATTGGGAGAAAGGATGGAAGTGTGTACAAACTTTTGAAGGGCATGCGCACTATGTCATGAGTTTGGCAATCAACCCAAAAGATACCAACACCTTCGCAAGTGCATGCTTGGATAGGACTGTTAAGATTTGGAGTTTGGGTGGCGGTGGAAATGCTAATTTCACATTGGAAGCCCATGAGACGAAAGGTGTCAACCATGTTGACTACTATCCAGCAGCCGATAAGCCATACATCCTGACCACCTCCGATGACCGAACAATCAAAATTTGGGACTATACCACGAAGTCCCTTATCGCTACATTGGAAGGACACACATCTAATGTATCCTTTGCTTGTTTTCACCCCGAATTGCCAGTTATTGTTTCAGGTTCGGAGGATGGAACTGTCAAGATTTGGCATGCCAACACCTACCGCCTCGAGCAAACACTAAACTATGGCCTTGAGAGAGCGTGGTGTGTTTCATCACAGAAGGGGAAGAACGCGATTGCGATGGGATTCGATGAAGGATGTGTTGTGGTTAAAATGGGAAGAGAGGAACCTGCAGTCAGCATGGATGCGGGAGGAAAGATAGTGTGGGCTAGGCATAGTGAAGTCCTGACGGCTGTTATAAAACCAAGTGGTATGGAGTTCTCTGGTGATTGTTTCCGCCCATTCACATACTGACCCCCCATATTAGATGTGTCAGCCAAAGATGGTGAACCTCTATCACTTCCTTCCAAAGATCTAGGGTCTTGCGAGATCTATCCTCAGTCACTCCTGCACTCCCCTAACGGTCGTTTTGTTTCTGTTTGTGGTGACGGAGAATATATTATATACACTGCTCTCGCATGGCGAAACAAGGCCTTTGGGCAAGCGTTGGATTTCGTTTGGGGTTCTAGGGAAAACAGCAATGATTATGCAATCCGCGAGAGCCAGACGAGTGTAAAACTGTTCAAAAACTTCAAAGAAAAACCCGGAGGATTGGATGTGGGCTTTCCCGCCGATGGGCTGATTGGTGGTGTTCTATTGGCCGTTAGAGGGCAGGGATCAGTTGGACTCTTTGACTGGGAAACTGGTGGGCTTGTCAGAAGGATCGATGTTGCCCCACAGAATGTATTCTGGTCAGATAGTGGTGAGCTTGTGGTGCTTGCATGCGAGGATACATTCTATGTCCTTCGGTTTGACAGAGACGAATACGTTGCCGCTACACAGAATGGGACTGTTGAGGAAGATGGCGTTGAGGCAGCTTTTGAAGTCATCACGGATATCAATGAAACAGTTCGCACCGGGGAGTGGGTTGGCGACTGCTTCATTTACACCAACTCTACAAACCGCCTGAACTACCTCGTTGGCGATCAAACCTACACCATCTCTCACTCCGATCACCCTATGTACCTCCTTGGATATCTTCCGCGCGATGGTCGCATCTATCTTGCTGATAAGGATGTTAACGTTCTTTCCTATGCCTTGTCGCTCAGAGTAGTAGAGTACCAAACCGTGGTTCTGCGTGGCGATATGGAGGCTGCTGCAGAGATTCTAGATGATATCCCCGAAGACCAGAAGAACAAGATTGCTAGGTTCTTGGAGGGGCAGGGTCATAAAGATTTGGCATTGGAGATTGCCACAGACCCTGAACACCGGTTTGACTTGTCACTATCGCTTGGAAACCTCGATACAGCCCTAGAAATCGCTAGAGAGGCTGATGTAGAACACAAATGGAAGACTGTGGGTGATGCCGCGCTACTGGCGTGGGATTTGGTCCTTGCGGAGGAGTGTTTTAGGAATGCTAAAGACATTGGCTCACTACTTCTCTTGCACACTGCGACCGGCAGTCAAGAGGGTCTGAAGGAGCTCGCAGGCTCTGCTGTCACTACTGGGGCCAACAATATTGCTTTCGCTGCTTTATGGCAAATGGGTGATATTGAGGAATGCACCGAACTATTGGTAAAGACAGCCAGAGCCCCAGAAGCGGCTCTCTTTACTCAAACCTATAAACCTTCATTAACAACGGAAGTGGTGCGCAAATGGAAAGACAGTCTCAAGGAAAACAAAAAGGGAAAGCTCTCCGAAGCTATTGGAGTTCCTGGCGAGGACGAGGAGTTGTTTCCAGAGTGGGATGAGTATTTGAGATTGGAAGAGGAGGGCGGAGGAGATTTAATCGATGTTGGTGAGGAGGAGGGTGGGGAAACAAATCAATAGATCTCTTGTAGGCGGTGTCTTCACAAAAGGTTATTTTTCTTCTCTGTTCACTTGTTTTTTTTTCTTTCAAAAAATGCTTGTGACTGGATGTCTATACAACACGGATTGCATGAACGTTGCTCCGCTCGATATCTGGTATGATAGTAATTCCAGTTCCGCTAGAAGACCAGTCTATCAACTCTATTAATGACAATATCTCAAGACCGATTACTTACATTTCTTATTGTGAGCATACAGTAAGTCTGTCGAACTCTGGTCTGGTTGGACTATCATGCATGCGTGTGATGCGAATTATGCGGCCAAAGCTGCCAAATGCGCTAATTTCTAGTAAAAGAAACAAGTCTCTAAGCACAGTGGCTAGAGCAAGCACTATTGTCTAAGTGGTCGAGAAGGCTTCTTAAGAACTTCGACAGGCTTATGATACCCAGGTACTGTACAACTACTCGGGTAGTGGATGGAAGATTTCAGTGTACCTTCCCATTTCCCACGAAGGCCGTACTCGGCATGCCATAATAGAATAAATACCTTTTTTTTTTTTGGAAAAAGTGGCATATTTTCTAATGTTTAAAGCCGACTAACTTCGAAAAGAAATGGATACCATAGTCCGATAGCAGATGCTCTTTCACTCATACTGTCTAAAGGGGAATGTAAATAGATACCTATATATTGAATAGCAAGGAAAATCGTAATGTTGCAATATATTGCATCTGTTGCCCCACCATATTTTGCAACATCACAAATTTTCTAATGCCTCCACTATTAGGCCTCCAATTTATTTCTCCATTTCACAGAATAAGCAGAAGAGTACCCGCTATCCGACTATAGTATTTATTTTCTCTGAAGTTAGGCTACTTTAGATCTTGGGAAGTATGATATGATATGTTTTATTTTTGTGGTAGCGTGCCAAGGCCCAAGGCCCTAAAGGTATGATACCCACTTGCTTATGCAAATTTTATTATGATAATATGAGTGTTTATCAACTACAGGTATACTCAATATAAATGAAGAATATATTGAATAGGTCAGAGTACTTGTAAGATATCCATGAAATCTGTCTTCTGATAATCTTTTTGTGCCTAAAAAAATATCCCCAGGAATGGTTGAGGGACGCTTGGCGTGGGCATTTTCATAGAAAGTTCCTGCCATCAGCAAGAATTGCCCCTATTATTTGCAAAAACATGTTCATCGAGCCCGCGAAGTGGAATGCCGGTACTTTTAATAAAGCCGGGCGTGGGGGCCAAGAACTTCTACCCGCTAAATTTAGTTGTGACCATCGTAACACTGGTGGTTAGGTAATGTCCTAAACATTTATGCACATTGTGGGAGTGTGGCGGCTCTGCTGTGCCCGTGCGCCCTACAGGCTTGGCGATTATAACTTTTCAAGAAAATTGCCATTGAGAACAGACTTCGATTCCTATCAACACCAATTGCGACCATGAAGCGACCGTCCGATAACGCTGAAAAGCCGGATGGCTTTAACAAACGGCGTAGACCGAATAAAGTTACTGGAAATGGTGCTGGTCCAAAGTTAAACCCGGAAGACATCCAGACCCTGCGGCAATTACAGAGTCTATTCGGCGACTTCTCCAGGCCAGAGGAATTGAATAGCGGTGAGCACAGAGACCTCCAGTTCTTGCGAAATTTATTGATCGCAAAGTCCTCTAATATAGCTCAGGTATTCAGTGTTTTAAGGCTTTTCTGAATCGGTGCTCTAAGGGGGGAGAGGTTCCAGACGAGGTTGTAGATTTCAATTTGAAACTTCTGAAGGAATGGTTGGAGATGCAGAGCAAGCGGGCTACAGATGGCGATGCGGGAGAAAGCCAAATAAACGCATTTGGAGATATTTTACAAGTTTGGAGTTATGCTTCACAGGTGGGTTCACTTTTGCCTCAAACTCTAGTGTTTGCGCTAAGTCTAGAATCAGAAAAACACTCTTTCAGTACTATCGTCGGTTGTATCATCGTTGGCTTGGGTAGTGCGAATATGCTCACAGAATGAGGATCTAAGGCCCAGTGGATTTGTTCTTTGCAAAGCTATTTTACAGCAAAGCTACCTAAAGATCATCTACCGGACGCTGGTCTCTAACAGGGAGCATGTTGTGGCTCCCTGTCTGAGAATGCTTACGGAAGTTAACCGGTTTGATCATGGGAGCGCTTGTGGAATTCTGCATTCAGCCTTCGACTTCACAGTAAAGGATATTACGAGAAACTTAGAGGTCCGGGGCGGAAAGGTTGAGACAACAGACGATTCGCGGAGACCTACTATTAGGACAACCTTCCTAAGATTTATCACATCTTTTTTCCAGTACGGCAGCAGCAATATCAAGAATCAGATACTTGGCCTACGCACTTGGATATCACCGGTGTTCAAATATCTTAGGATAGACTCTCCGGTAGCCATCAATGAAGTAATAGGCGCATTGTCTAAATATGTTATGGAAGACAAGGAAATCCCAAGGGCCACTAAAACGGCGGTTTTCAATGAATGGGTGCTAGGCCATATAGCGGGATTATATGGCCGGCAAGAGAGGGTCACAATATCAAACGCCGGGAAAGAAGAGGAAAAATCTATTGCGGAGATTGCGCATGAGTTTTTGATGAGCGTTTGTACCACTCCTGGGAACGGCATTTGTTTCCCTAGTTCTGGATGGTATCCGCAGGGGTCGGTTGAGGGTGAAGAAAAGCGTCGGGGATCTGGGCCACCAAAGGTTCATAACCGTACACTATCGTTGTTTATCTCAGCCATCAGGCCCTATGCCGACACACTTCAACAAGACCTATTGCTAGCTATATTCAGAGCCTGCCCAGAGCTTGTTGCTAGCTACTTTATCTTGAATTCTTCCTTTAGTTTCGATCCTAAACTTACTTCTACGTGGATCGGATACTGCGGCTTCCTTACTACAGCAATTGAACTACCCATACCAGATCATTTCGGACTAGCTGAGCTATCCCCGACACCTCCCCCAACAAGTGTGGTTATTGAGAATGTAATACCGAAACCATTAACGAAGGCTGTGTTGACAAAATGCATTTCTCATGAAAGCAGCTGCAATCTAATCAAATTTTTAACGACTCGCCTCTTAGTGATCTCGTTTCAAAAACTCCGGAAAGTTCTGTCGGCCCTCGACAAGGCTTCGGGTTCTATGGTAGACCCCTCGACAAATTGGCTAAGGATGCGGTTTGAACTTATTGAGGAATTCTGCAAACGGGTACCTGATATGTCGATAATTTCGGGCTTGATAAAGCTGTCACCCGGGCAAGGGATGCTGCAGAAGGAAGCCACCACTAGATTGCTCGCCGACTACTATGAAACATTACCGGAGGTCGCGTTCGCAGGCAACTTCGACATCACGCTGACTCTAGGGACGCTTCTCGTATGTGAGGAAGGACCTGAAGGCCAGGCTGCTGATGGGAAAGGATTGAGATTTCTCGAGATACATCATCTGCTGAGAGTTGCGAAAGATGCCCCAGATATCAAGTGGTGGCATAAACCATGTATTCTCATATAATCTCGTTGCTGAACCTGCTTGCTGACTCTGAAATACAGCTACGGTGTCGTTCTCGCCCTTTGTGTCTGTCCTCAAGGTTTGCTGTGGGCCAAACTCAAGGTTCCCTCTGCGGCAGATCAAAACCCTGCTCCATTCATTCGTCGCCCCAAGCCTCTTATTCCAAGCCGAAACATCAGTGTCTCCTCTAGAAGCACTTCTAGAGAGTCTCTCAGTTATTGCTCAGCCGGCTACTTCTGAAGCAGCTCTAGCGTTCCTAGACGAGTCTATCTCAAGGTGTATCCGTACTCCATTCAAATATATCGACGACTATGCTGAGCTTGTTATGAATATATTAAAGTCTCAGAAGAAAAGGCAAGGGCAAGGCACCGCGGCTGTGAGCCCTCTAGTCATGACAATAGTTGAGCAGTTCAAATTCTTTGCGGAATCAAATGCCCCTCATGAAGTGAAACTGGGCGTTTCAGCTTGGTTGGCAAGGTTCATGGGGTCCTGTGCGATTTTAGGAGAAAACGGTCATGTTCTCGCCGCTTTGTGCAATCGCCTTGTTAAACTCTGCGGATATGACAAGAGAAGTGAAGGTATTTTCAAATTGCTAAAACAGGATCTGGAAGGGGAAGGGGGATTCCAACTCGTTGGTAGAAGATCACATGAATCAACGTCGAAGAGAGACAAAAGAGGAATAATTTTAGGAGGGGAACACCCCCGAGATCTGTTCAAGGGACTGAGGAGATTGGATACTAAAGTTATTAAGAATTTGCTATGCCATTATCAAGATGCAGGAGCTGAAGTTTCACTCTTTGATATCGCGGTGGTATGCAAAGCGGTGGGTGGTATATTGGATGGTAGCACGATAGGTGAAGACGATGCTTGCACCGCTATCTCTAAACTATTCGGCCTTTTGAATGCTCTCTTCGAGCGGATACCTAGGGACGATGGGCTTCGTGACCGTTATAAAGCAATGTTGGCCCAGGACAGTGTTTTGGTTCAGTCTTTTCTCCGTGTACCAGTGGATCTAGCAAGAGTTCCACGATATATCATTTTCTCAAAAGGTAATTGCTCTCTATGCCTGCCCGACGAATTAGAAGCTTGCTAAAATATTTTTGACTCTAGGATTCTCCCAGCTTCTTTGCTCCGCCTTCGATGGCTTTGAGCCGGTGTTAGAACCTTTTATTAAGAGGTTCGAGGCGTCTGTGGCTGACGTCGTTCAGTTCCTTGCTGGCGACAGCATTAGCAATCACAGGCAGAGTGTGAGCTATAGTTACCCCCATCAAGCCCAGAAACCGTAGTTGACTGTTTTCACAGATTTCTGTCGTATATGAAGCTGTAATTCTTCAAATTCTGTCCCTGGAGAATCTCCCCAACTTGGTCAATGCAATATTGAAGAGCGCCAATGCAAAAGGGCTGAAAGAACTGCAATTTGATCTCCTTAGACTTATTCTGGAGCGACTGTCTACTGTGGGCGAGCAGCTACCACCTCGGCTCTTAAAGGACATTCTGGCGCAGCTTCAGAGGCGCCTCCCTGACCACGAGTCTTTCAATAGGGCCTTGGGGAAATATCTGCTTGGCTTGCCAGAGCAGAACATAGATATGGATTCCCCTTGTCTTAACACGTTTGTGCTAGATCTTGAAAAAGAGCATTCCGCAGCAAAGGTAGGGCTAGAGTGTGCGCTTATAAGAAAAGTGGATGCTATGCGGGAGCTCGTTCTCTCATCTTTAGCCGCCACTTCTGACTTCACCAACGCCAAGGATATCTCGCCTTACTTAACGGCACTACTCGAATCGTTTTCTATGTCCGGAAAAGACATTAGTCGATTCGAATGGACAGGGAGGGTAAGCGCCGAAATCCGAGATCAGCTTGATAAGACATTTGCTCGATTCCAAGTAAATCTTTATAAGAATTACCTATCTCCAGAGCAGGTCAGCCTCCTTCAACGAGCTGCATCCTTACTTCCATCCCTAGACAAAAAGAAAGCACTCCAGAATATAATACAAGACAACAGAAGGAACAACCTCACGGTAAAGACTATCGACCTTATCGACTCTTTAATTGACCCTCGAGAAACGGTAGATATTCGAGGCTGGGTTTTAATAGCACTTGACTTCCTAACTCGGAGATTTGCGGAAGATGGATCACTGTCCGAGGAAGTCCTGAGGTTTACAAAACGGCTGGGAGGACTATTTGCACGGGAAAGGATTGACCTGTCAACATCGGCGCCGCGAGTTGCTCTAAATGCTGTGCTTGAGTCTGGTCTTCAAAAACGCATTGATACCCCAGAGATAGTCTATTTTGTTTCGGCCATGGTTTCACAGTTGCCTCCTAAGGTAGACCGCAGAGCTCATTCTCCAACACCTATATTGTATGCTAATGCCGCAATTAGTCACTTGATGCTGGGAAGCTACTTCAAATGGTGCTTGGACATAGCAAGAACCCCCTCCTATTCCGCGATGATGCTCCTAATGAGATCTCACACCATATGGCTTTCATTATCTATTGCCTTTTTTCCGCTACCAGACTATCTCAATCTACAATAACAACATTGGACGGAGTATTGGGATTATATCGCGGCACCAACGATATTATAGACACTGCTTTGCTAAACATTATATGGAGTATCGAAGGGCATCTGGCCCAAAGCTGCGCCAATAGGATCGCCGACTGGTTAATCTTGGAGAGGGTAGAAGGGAAACCATTTATTTCACGGGTCCGTGGCCGGCTTTTTGTCGCTGTGGATTCTAGGAAACTTGCCAGGAGTGTTTTCCAATATTCCCCTCGCAAGGCGATCGTATCCGATGTAGATCTAAAAACATTCGAATTGTTTATGGTTGCTCTAACAGAACGGAAGGAAACCGATTCCCGGACGTACAATCCTGAGTTCTTGCTTCCTGTTCTCACATATTGCCTACTATCGGAAAATATCATCATTGATGTTCAGGCCGCTGTCGAAAAACATACTCTGGGTTTTGCTATTATGGATCTTTGCTCTTATAATAAGAGTTCGAACAGCAACGCGCGTAGCTACATCAAGACAGTGATTTCAAAGTTAGAGGTAAGATATTTCCGTTGTTTTTCCCATCTTCTAGCACTCCGATTCTAACACCCCTAGGCGTCAACATATCGGGAGAGAACTCAAATCTTGCATCTTCTCTGCGCCATCTTAGCCTCCTTTACAAGCTACGAAAAGTTGGATGCTCCTCAGCCCCTGCATATCCCGACAGTTGTTGGAGTTTTCTTAGCCCAAATAGTCCAAGTCCTCTCCAACCCAAGCCACTTCCTCTATGAAAAAGTTATGGAACTCCTACTTCGACAGCCATTGTTGAATTTGCATGATGTCCCACACATGGTATCACTCTCGAATCTTGGAGAAGAGTACCACAAAGAGGTTCTTTGGATCTTGAACGTGCTGGAAGCAGGTCTAAAAACTGAAAAGGTTGATATCATTCTAGATCCGTTAGAAGTTTCTGTTACTGATCGCCTACGTTTCCTAGGACCTCGATCTATATCGAAAACGGAATGTATTCGGTAATTGCCTAAACGTCTATAATTCTCCTTATACGAGCGATAAGGAGAAGGAAAAGATCATCGAGCTACTTTGGAATGCTGCTGGGATCGAGGGAGGTGGTACCACACTCATCACTCGTAACGGAATTATCTCTTGGACAGAGAGCCAGTTGTCCGAGACTCTCTCGGTGGGAAACAGAATTCTAATGAAAAGGCTCGGGGCTAGGTTGTTTGAATCCTCTGCTAAGGAGTATATTAAGGAATGGAGTAAGGGCGATATTGAATATCATCTGCGTGATGGTATATTAGTAAAATAGGCTATTGCTTTGCGTTCACGTAATTTTTTCATTGTACATAATTCAAAAGTTGTGGTAGATGCTTCCCAAGATGTATTAAATTTACTTGTATAATGGTAATTGCGTGTAGGGCGCGGCTGGTGGTGGTGAATTTTGAATAGTGCTAGACTATTCACAAAACACATTATGCTGGTCCAAGCACATTACAAGTGCTGCCTGTGAGAGTAGTGGAAGATTGTCTCCCCAATTACAATACTATTTCCGGAAATTATAATTTTTGCATCCACTACACTGGCGCCTCGCGCATCCCAACACCCCGCATCACCAGGATTCCCAGCCCTGATCCGTTCCAACACCAAAACCACCAATCTTGGCATTTGTGTCGCGTCAACCTATCAGCAGTTGCATCATACCTACCACAGTCAACTTCAACTCTCAGAAATTTGATTATCAGCTTCCTCTCAGTCGCCCTCAGTTTTGGTGCATTCCGCGGGCTTTGGTGACCTCTTCCAGTGGTGATGGATGGATACCAGCGGCCACGTCCAGGCGGAGGAGGGGGAACCGGTAACGGATATTCCAGCTATGGTGGGTACGACTATGGCGACACTCGAGAAAGACCCGCATATGGGGAGAGGGACAGACGGGGGAATGAGCGGGATCAGGATAGAGGTGGATACAGTGGTTATGGGGGGAGCGATTATGGCCGAGATGCCAGACAGCAGCCGCCTCCTCGACCACAGCAGCGGGAGCTCGCTTCCAACTCAGAATGGGAGAACGACCAACCAGGCTACTATGGAGGTGATAGGAGCAGGGAAAGAAGCAGGGAGAGGAATGACCAGGGCCCGCGCGGTAAACCAAAGCAGAATGGGGTGAAAAATTACGGTCCTGGTACTCGGAAGCTCGAAGGTGCGGGGGAATTTCCCCAACTCTTTTTTTCCCTTGTGGGGCCGAATGGGGTACTGAGTTCTGTCAATTCTCTGTGTTAGATATTCTCCAGCTTATCGAGAAGGATTGGGATTTCATGACACTTGACAGCTGTGTTCCCGTCAAAGTAGCTTTACAGCTTATGGATACGAGCTCGTTAGGCAGAGCGTACCAATACGACGGCTACCGTCAAACACATAACCAGCTCCAACACGCACTACAGTCTATCGTGAACGGTACGTATCCTCTTCCAGAATCACCCCCAATAGTTTCATGGACCGGGACTGAAAGAGAAAAAAATGGAAATATTAGATCACCATCAGGGTTTCAATAGCTCCATAGGGACGTTCCACAGCATAATGAGGAGTATAACAACGTCGCAGGCGAAGGTTAGAGCACTGAGGGAATCGCTAGTTCAAGCAAAGACAGATCTTTCAACCTCAAAGCCGGAGGTTAAAAATATGGTGGAAACATCTCAGACCTATGACAAAATGCTACGGACACTCAACTTAATGTTTGCTTTTCCATGATTTTTCTTACGGCTTAGATTTGTGACTGGGGAGTTTTCCAGGCTGATTTATTCAACAGAGAACAACTCAATGGCGTACCGGAAAAACTAGAGGCACGCATATCGGAAAAGCGGTTTTTGACAGCCGTTGAGGTCTTGTCTGATGCACTCAGGGTTATAAAGCAGCCAGAAATGATGGAGATTGGCGCTTTATCTGATTTAAGAACATATCTAGGCAGTCAAGAATCGGTATATGATTTCACGCCCTAAATCTTTATTATTTATGACATCGAGCCTCGCTGATCGTGTGCTTAGTCTCTCGCCGACATTTTAATTGAGGAACTACATAACCATCTTTACCTGAAGTCACCATACTGTATGGATCGATGGAAACCTTACTCACCACATCAGAAAGACTGTACGATACTCCATCTTTTTAGCTACTAAATTGGGGGCTAACAAATAAGTGACCAATAGCGATATTTCCACAACTGACCCTGCTGAAAAGCGAGCTTCTATGCCTTGTATGACAGCCCTTTCATCCCATGTTTTCGTTTGCTGACTCTGACAAGCATTAATAATGAAAGCTGGAGGAAAGGGGCCACTCCAAGTGTTTCTTGACTCTGCAGATTTCACCCAGCCGGTAAATCTCGTACTTTTTGTCTTGATGCCTGTCCCCGCTGACGCACTCAGATGACAGAAGATGCAAATGCGAATAAGAACCCGGAGGCTGACAGTCTCTGCTATATAAGGCTGCTTCTGGAAGCATTAAACCGCCTTGGGCACATATCTAACGCCGTTGGAACTGTGAACCAGCGTCTGCCGGTTGAGCTGTTTAAACTTGTTGAGAAGACTAACAATGAAGTTGATCAACGGCATCCAAGCTCCTTGACCGGCATTGCTCGATCTATTGGAACGTTCACTAAAGCTCTTGACTTGGGCCTGAGCGATAATGACGTTCGGGTCACTGTGATATATGACTTGTTATGGACTCTGTACTCTAAATTTGCAGCTGTTATGGAGGGTCATAGAGTAATTTATGATGTCGTTAAGGGCATCAGCAGGAGAGGCGGTTCTGAGGATGTAGCCTCCTTAGCAGGTGGTTTTATGGAAGTCTGGCAGCTGATACAGAGCGAGGTACATGACTATCACTGAAGATCTTATAGTATTTACATGCTAACATTTGTAGATGCGATCTTTACTCCACGATTATCTCACCATGACCGACAGTCGGAGCGTGTCAAGTGCCCCTAAAGGCCTCCATCACGCCATCAACAACATAGTCACTGGAAAGACGCCTCGAGACAAAAATAAGATCTTATTTAAGTTATCAAGCACCGACAGCAACTCAACTTCTATTAAAAAGGATCAGGACGACTTGGAATCTATTTTAAAGGCCTCTGTACCTGGTCTCGTTTCCGAATCTCTTCGACCCGCCGCAACCTCTTCGGATGTGAACACATCCTCTGATGGTGCTGCGACTGGACACAAGCTACTAATTGAACCAAGCGTTTTCAATATGGGGCTCCTTCTTCCCCCATCACTCGCGTTTCTCAACCGTATCAAAGATATCGTTCCTCCAGGCTCTGGAATTGTGCTTAGCACTCTGACTTCCTTTTTGGACGATTTCTTGGTTAACGTGTTTCACCCTTCATTAGAAGATACCATTCGGGACCTCTTCAATCAGACAACTAGTGACCTTGATGCTTTCCAGCAGGATCCTCAGTGGGCATCAGTTGCAAAGAAGCCGGTTATGAAGGGCGCGACAGCTTTCTTTGGGCTCATAACCGCGCTATGCAAGATGCTTGATACCATTCCTCCTGATCAAGCTTTCGGACAATTGACTATTGATTTGCTTAACTCGTATTATGAAAAGTGCCATGAATGGTACAAAGGTATATCTTGACTCGTTCCCGATTACTTGGAACCTGTTGTTAACAAGAAACGAAAAAACCAGAGCTCGTTGCGAGACATCGGGCTGGCCCAGAGGATGGAACCACGCCAATGCTAGATATGAAGCGAAGTGCCCAATGGGCACGCGTGGACGACATTCGTTCTGCTATGCATGATCTTTGGACCGGTAATGAAGAGGCTGAAGCCCTTAAAAAAGTTTGCAACTCTTCAATTGTTGAGTAGCCTGATTGCTCACCATTGCTATAGGAGACTGAAGTTGAACTTAAGGAGCAAGAAGGCAAAACACTAACTCTTGCCGATCTCATTACTGATCGCAAGGTTGCGAATTCCTTGTGCATTCTCTACTCCAGCATGAAATGGTTGGCCAGCAATGTTGTTCAACTTCGGCATGTGGAAGATACACAGAGCTTTTCTCGGCAGGAAGGAGGGCTCTCGGGGGTTTGCTCGGCTTCTAACATGGGCAGAACCTGTTGCTAATTTTTCAATAGCGCCGGAGGAGACATTGGACTTTGATCTCCGGAGAATCTTCAATGTCTCGCGATGAAACAACAAAACCCATATACCTCCCTATGACTACCGAAACCGTTAGGTACGAAAACCCCTAAATTTTGGAACAGGATGAAAAGGCTAACCCCCACCAGTGGATTTGACGGTGTTGTAAATTCCTTCCAGGAACTCGCCAATACAATTCTTTTCACCTTACGTGCCGAGGCCCGGTGTCACGTGCTACATTATCTGGACATATGCATGAAAGAGGGAAACTATTGTCTCGACAGCCCCGTAAACGCCCCCGATCCTAACATTCTAACCCTCAACGCGGACCTGGTTTGGTTTGACGAAGACATCTCGCACCTCCTCCGTGACAAAGAAACCAAGTAAGTTCAACTCCGCCCCCCCCATCCAGTCAGCATAGCCACTAATCCAAGCTCCCATCATAGGTTTTTAGTCGAAGGCCTCGGCGCAATGATGGACCACCTCCTCGTAGCCAACGCAAACTGCATCAAAATCATCAACCAAGAGGGCGTGGAACGCATGCAACTGAACATCCTAGTCCTCCAACAAAACCTCAAAAACATAGAGACAGGCGGAGAGCTTGCACGGGCCTCGGCCTTTTACGCCCTCTACGCCGGCGGTATGGAGGTAATGCAGACCAGATTCCCCAAGGCCCCACTAGTCTATTCGAGTCAATGTCTAACCCCCCAAACCCTATATTAGAACCTGATTAAAGCCGCAAAAGAGGGCAAGATCGGCTTCAGTTACGACGATCTAAAAGTCCTTGTGGAATTATACTTCTCCGAGGCCATGAGCAATCGCCGCGAATCGGCGTCAGCTTTGCAGGCGAGGAGGTCGCTGAATGAGAATTTGTTAGCCTTGTCGGAGATTATGTGGACTTTGTGATTTTAGGCTGTCTTAGAGCAGAAAAGATGGGCTGACTGACTGATCTGCGCTGTTCGGAATTTTACTATTTTCCTGAAATCGTTTCTCCTATATCTAATTTACACATACCATTTCTGAGTGGAATTATCGGGGTTTTATTTTTATTTCTATTTTGCTTTTGCTTTATTTCCATAAACAGTGAGTTTGTCGGGTGTATTGTGGCAATGACGAGATGTCGGGTTGAGGGTTTGAGCGTGTTCTTGTTTTTGAAAGGGAGAGGGGGAGAGAGGGCGAACGAATAACTATCACGTCTGATGGGAATATCTTTAGTAATGTTAATAAAATGTGGAGGTGGTACATATCATACTCGTACATGAGCGGGGCGTAATGGAGTTTGGGGGTGGATGTCACTCGGTCTCGAGGCATTGTGGAGTTTCCGCCTGAAATCTTAAATGAGTCCCGTCCCGCGATTATTGCTTCTACCGCTGCGCGCCTTTATAAAAGACCACCCGTAATAGTTGATTATTCAGAGTTAAATATGAACACCCTTTTTCTCTTGCCCCTACCTATTACAGTTACCATCCAGCCTAGTGCATTCTAGTGCAACTTTTCACAGACTTCTCACAAAGGAAACGGCTTCATCTTGACTATTGTGCTGTCCCCGAGTGAGATATGATGATATAAAATGTTTGCACAGGGAACCAATCTATAGAGAAACTTTAATTTCTATGAATATGCTGTGACAGCATAGCCCTCTGTAAGCCCGCAAATTGCATCTCGGGGCGTCGTCTCCACTCCTGTCAACAGATGCTTTAGGTCCGCATTTACAGGATGGAGAGTTCGCCGAATTTTTCCTAGAGAGTTGGTCGGTCAGCCAGTCGACGAATGCATAGATAAGAGGGGGGGACAAACCTTGTACCCAGCTGGCATCCAGCGGCCCTTAGAAGCCATCTCTGCGGTCCGGATATCGATATCAGGACCGGCCTTGGCGACGTCGTCCTGCAGGTAATAACAAACACAGCGGGTCAGTAACCATACAATATTTTCAAATATCAAGAATCTCCCCCCAAGTAGCTATATATAGCGTAAGAGGGAAAACTACAAACGTACCACCGTCAGGTCCTCGAACGGCCTAGCCTCTTCGATATTCTTGAGGGTCTTCTCCAACTCCTGCAACTCCATGTCGACCTTGCCCTTTGTCGCCTCAGCATTTTTGATGGCCTCGGCCTCGAACGCCTCGATGGTCTTGAGCTGCCTATTAAGGTCGTAGGTGGCGGGCTTGAAGGAACTGTACGCCTTCTCAATCTCGGCGACGACGGCCTGGTTCTTGAGGATGGCGCGGTAATGACTGAAATCGACTTCCTGCGGGGCTTCGGAGAGGATGGCGACCTTGCGGCGAACGTCCTCGTGGCGCTTCTTGAAGGCTTGGAGGGAAGCGACTGTTTGTCCCTTTAGGCCGAGGGAGGTAGTGATTTGGGCCCAGTTGATTTTTAGGGCGGTGCGTCCCTGCGGGCTCTACCATCAGTAACTAGCGGGCTACATCAATTGTGCAGGGGGGTGATACTGCTGGAGTAGCCATTTCCTGGAAAGAGTGGATGAGTGGAGAATTGGTGAAAGGGGGAGGGGGTTTCGATAAGTTTGGAACGTTTTGTTTCTTTTCAAGCGGAGGAGAGAAAGGGAGATACCGGTACGGTATTGAAGGTTTCCTGGGTTGTACAAGTTACCCGACCTACACGGATCCCTATCGCAAGGGCGCTCTGCTAATCCGCCCCTCCCCCACCGCCTCCACAATCAAGTTTTGCCGAAATTTAAACCATCGAGTTTCACCCTCCCAAAGCTCACTATCACGGGTGCAATTCCCTTCAACGACCCTCGAACTGAAATGTCCCTCTTAATACCCCTCCGACGCACAGTGTGCCTGGCACCAACCTGCGTGAAAAGAACCCTCACGACCACCGCCTCCCTGCAAGATGTTGGCCCCGAATCCCCCCATTACATTGACATGCCGACATCCCCGATAGTCCGATCATACCGCAAGCCCCCGCCGAAGGGAAAACTCCCCAGGCCACGTCCGATCGCTGAAAACGCTGAGTCCACGATTCCCGAACCCCGCGAGCCCCGTCAAGCTGACCCGGCGGCAAACGAGGAGGCAAAGTCTTGCATTGAATGGAAAAACAAAATGTCCTCCATGCGCCGCCGCAACCTCCGCGAGGGATTGACGGAACTGAGGAAGAGGGCGATGCAGACGGCCCAACGGAGGCAGGAAGCACTCGAGAAGAGGAACAAAGAGCGCGACGAGCTGCTGAACACTGCGATGCGTGAGGACGTCCGGTTGACACTTCCTTCTGTTTTGTCCACACTCAGGAGTGAGGAAATTACCGTCATGCACCGTATGACACCAGAGCGGATTGAAGAGAAGAGACAATTGAGATTGGCCAAGGAGCAGGAAAAGAAGGAGGAGAAGATGGAAATGTTGCACGAGCTCTACTTGAATGCTAGGGAGTTTTTACTCACGGAGAGCGACCTTGACGAGGCGATTGCGAGGACTTTCAAGCCGCAGAATGCCCTAGTCAAGAGATATCCGCCTACCATGGAGGAAATGTTAAGGACTATTGAAGGTACTGGGGCGTCGTTTGGAATAGACAATGACCCGCGCTTGATTGAGGTAGCTGGCACGTTGACAGGAGGGAAGCTTCCACCGTCGAAGAGAGAGCAGGTGGATAATTTCAAGCTCACTCGGTATTAGTATTAAGGTGCCGATTCTTGTTCATAGATCACGGAACACTTGTACAAACTGTCTGGGGATATTAAGTACCAAGCGTGTGCGCAAACTCTCTCACTCTCTCAACATAAGGTCCAGATACACAACTGGTTACGCTGCCATAATACCGACATACCCTTCACTATTATTAGCCCCCCCACATGCCCTGGAGCACGGATAAAAAATGCCATTCTTTTACTGTTTAGAAGCATAATATAGCAGCGTATTATATAATACAAAAACATAAAATACCACAAGCCCAGAAAATTCAAGAGGTTTCCACCAATGACGCCCTACGATCTAATATCCCAGATAGAAAGTCAAACCCCGAATCTACAGTGGAAAGCTTTTTTTTTTTTTACAAGAAAAACACTCCAAGACCCCAGTCGCTAAGCTAGAACAAATCGCACTTAGCAGTATGATACATTTCCATGATAGTACGGTTAATACAATTAGGCGCAATAAGACCGCTATGTAATGCATCAGCATGTTGTCCAGCAGGAAGGGAAAGGCAGCATACTTATTAGTGATAAAGCAATCAACTGAACCACTTTCGATGTATTCAGAGAGAATAGTTGCAGGTCGGCACCTTTCAGGATTATATGCTGCAGAAACCAACACAGTTAGAAGAAATCGAACCAACACAGAACTAAAGTGGATCTTACGAAGTGCAATATCTGGAGGCCCTCGCTCAAGGAGTCCGTAGGGACCAAAGGTCGTCATGGGGCAGAACATATGAGTTCCAGCAACAGTATATACCAGCTTGCGGTGTTCTTTGGCAACCATCAAAACACTTGCTGTCCCTGTAACAGCCACCATGCCTGCATCCGCGAAAATATACCGGGCTGCGACAATCACCTTGTCAACTCTAGGCATCAGGTTCTCAAGGTCATGGTACATGATAACCATAATCTGAATTCCACGATCCTGTAGCGATTTTCTGGCAGCAGCCTCCTGGTCGTCCCCGGCTTCCTCCTTGCTCACTGGCCTATTCATAACAGCAGCGCTAGCCTGTTTATTGATATCGGCTATCTCATCGACGACCACAACCAATGTGAACTCTCTCTTTTGCGCAGCGCGAAGGAGAAGTTTATGAACGGATGGCGGGAGCCCATAAGTCAAAATCACTTCGTTCTTGTAGATCACCTGCGTTGCAAGTTCAGAAATGTTATGTTCACAAGAATCAAGCTCTTCGAGGAGTTCCTGGATATCCTGTATCACAGCCGGGCGAATGTCATATTGGACAGCTCGTGCTTGCGGCGCCTTCTCCATCCCGGTGGACGGGGGTGTTGAAGCTGCGGACGACCCACGGGATGAAGAAGCAACAGAGAGAATCTCAAAAACTCCAGTCACAGAGCTCGATGGGTTTGCAAATGAGGCATGTCCGGTAAGCTGAGCTCTAGTATCGGCATTCTTTGCAGGGGCATGAGAAACCTGGGGGAGTTCCTCTAAAGGGGAAGACTAATCAGCATATGGCCCTGATACTGAATAATGAGAAACCATCCAGATAAATAAATAAATGAATAATTACCTGTTTCCAGTGCAGCCTGGAAAAGATCCCCCATACCGTTATTTTCGGCCTCCTCACGGATAATACCAATCACCCTTCGAGCCATGTTTCTAACAGCTAACTCACGGGGGACGGCTTTCGAAAGCTCAGTCCCAATCGAGGAGATATGGTCCACAAGATCGCCTATGCTAGAAAATGGGTGGGCGTAGATCAGACGGAGGAAAAGCTGAGCTGTTGCTATTGCTGCAGCTTCGGGACCCTTAACGCTACGACGCTTGAGAGTACTTCACCAACAAAGCGCATGTTAGCATATAGAAAATATTAACTGTCCAGGGGAATCACCCGACAAACAAATCAACCGAGACATCGGGAGCGAATGCTGTGTCAAGATGATCGAGCCACCATTGAAGATCAGGTGTTCTAAGTGTGACCATTTGGGAAGTCATTTTGGGAGATCTTCACCGCCAAAGGTCCTTCCGACTCCTTCGTGCAGATTGCGAGCTATTTTCTGCAGAACGCAAATGAGGGTTGACTGACAAAGAGAAAAGGTGCTTGGGATGTTGGATCAAACAAACAAAAGTCAGTACAACACCAAGAGTCGAGAGTGGGGCTGCAACTATCATACAAAACTTTTGGTGGGGTAATGAGTACGGTAGGACCTTTGATTCATGCTGCCGGGTAACATATTGCCGCTGTAGTGGGGATGCGGCTCCAAGATCTCATTCATAAACTATCACTCGCACAACCCAAAGAATGACTTGTGCATGGCAGGAACTTACGTAGCGCCCCACGTGCAAGGGGAATAGCAATAACGGGGCTGAACCCAGAACAGTGGTAGAGCCAGGGGAATGGAGGTGGAGAAGCCGTAGGCCGGGCGAGCGGATATCAGCATGCAGTGCAAGCTGTTGATAGATGACTGGCGGGTGCGACGAGCCAACGCTGCGCTCATAACAGGGTTTCAAGAGTTACTCTATGAGATCTTCACCGTACTCGATAGCTAAGATTACATGGCCTTTTTTTATTCTCCAAAGGACACTGAAACCACTCTATGCACATTGGGAAACCCTCGTGTATATATGGATTTGTTATTGTTGCGAAAAAAAGAAGAATGACGCCCACGACGCGGCAAATAAGGGAGAGAAGCCGCTCGCCCAGATGAATCAAGTTTTATTTATTTAAACCACCCAGTTTTGAACATTCAAAGCAGAAATAAAAAGGAAAAACACGCTTATGCCTAGAGTGGAAGACTGTGTCAGTAAAATCTATGACAAGAATAAGCTCCCTCCGTACCCCCGCGGCGGACCAGCAGCAGCCTCCAAGATCTCATGCCCGGATCTCATGCATCTCCTCCAGCACACCATTGCGAATCCCTCCAGCCTAAAACCCCAAAGCAAATTAGGAGTGCAATCCCACCTTGATAGCATATTTCCTCTTAGGGAAATGCGTAAGTTTCTTCTGCTGCTTCAGAGTCTTTAATCCTCCCTCGTGCTTGGTCAACCTTCTCCTAATAGCGCGGGTCTGCTTGGGGCGGAGGTCGAGGGGCAGGTATTTCTTTCCCTTGTAGAAGATCCGAAGTTGCTGACGTTGGGTAGCATTGATGACGGTCAAGACGCGAGCGATGGACTTGCGAACATCGTGACTAGATTTCTCATTAGTTTTAAGGTCTGCAGGGATGGTTCCGTTTTGTAAGATGGCAAATTACATCTTGGTAAGCTTGGATGAGGCACCGCCGGCGATCTTCTGAACACGAAGGTTGGCAAGCTCCTGCTTGAGCTCCTCAAGTTGCTTGTTGAGGTCGGTCTTGGACTTGGTCCACAAAGTTGAGGTCTTGACTCCGGGCTTTACATTTCAATCCATCAGCATTTCGCTCCTCTCCTTTCTTGATCCCGGATTGTAACGGCGGAGGGAAGTTGACGTACCATAGTGAAGGCTGGATGTTAGAATCTGTGTCGGGTGTTGGTTGGCTCGTCAGGGGATTATTGTCGTCGGTTGTGAATTTGTCAAAGATGTGCCTTGTTGCTAACCTTGAATCGGTGGTGCTCAATTATTATTTTTACGTGGGAGCAGTCCATAGAAGATTAGGGTTTGCCCTTGCCGCCTTTAATTAGATAAGGGACGATCTAATCAGATGGATGGGCGCAATTACACTGCCACGCGATGAGATGCGATGCTCAGACGGGAAGTGACAAAACTAGGGAAAGACGTACGCCTCATATGAGGGACCTTTCAAGCAAGGGCTCTCTCTACCACCCGATCTATTCATTCTTCAACTACCAACAGTATCATTCATGGCGACCTCTACTTCAAGCAGCTGGGCCCAGCTCAGGCAGCAGGCCCGTTCTCTAGAATCTCAAGTTAGCCGAACTCTATACTTTGTGTGAATAAAGGACCTCGCTAATATGAGTACAGACTGACAGCCTATTCCACACCTACTCTTCTTTCGTCTCCAACCCTGCGGCAAAGCCTTCTGAAGCGGAGCTCCGAACAGAATCTCAACTCCAAGAAATACTCCAAAAGGTACGCTGATCTTTCCTTCCAGACATCTCCGAAGCTAACGTCCCCAGCGAGAAACTGTCGTTTCCTCTCTCTCCCGACTGCTAGACTCCGAAACGGCGTTAACTTCCTCCGCCACCAAACTTCAAAATCTCTCTCTGCACCGTTCCACTCTCACAGACCACCGCCGCGAGTTCACCCGCCTCAAGGGCACCATCTCAGAGTCCCGCTCACGCACACATCTTTTATCATCCGTCCGCGACGACATCAATGCATTCCGATCGGCCTCTAGACTTGAAGACGGCAGATCGGAGGCGGACTACATGTTAGATGAACGTGACCGCATTGATAACTCTCATAATATTGCTGATTCTGTTCTGAGCCAAGCTTATGCTATCCAATCTGATTTCATGGATCAGCGGCAGCTACTAGGAAGTATCAATCGTAGGATTGTACATTCCGCCAGCCAGATTCCAGGGATCAATACTATCATTGCGAAAATTAACACCAGGAAGAAGAGGGACAGTGTTATTTTGGCGGGCCTGATTGCCGCTTGTTTCCTGATGGTTTTATGGTTTCGATAGGGCGGGTTTTGGGTGGTCAGCAGTTATACAGTCGTTGCCGTAAAAGGCATAATTGGATGCCTCCCATCTGTTCACTCCAGGTCTCAGCGCCGGTCGTGTGCAAGGACCAGCCGTTTTTTTTTCCTTCTTGTGGGTTGTAATGGCGCTGGTTTGGTTATTGTACATGACGGAAGGAAATTATAACAGAATATAATGTTAATGATACATTTTTTTCTATCTATGTCTTTACCATATTGACCCCTTCTCCTTTTTTATTCACCGGATCTCACCTCACCAGACCTCTTTTTCGAATCAGC
>Ga0307507_10001963_pt1 | contig 44634 bp, 7 predicted proteins | sample 7_EM_MG_FD_207223 | JGI IMG/M metagenome (GOLD analysis project Ga0307507, IMG submission 207223) | Populus trichocarpa ectomycorrhiza microbial communities from riparian zone in the Pacific Northwest, United States - 7_EM | ecosystem: Host-associated > Plants > Roots > Unclassified | place... | reverse complement strand
TTTTTCCGTCCCCTACATCAACGAGGGTTTTCTTCCTGTCAATTTATAAGTTTCCCTTGTGTATGGAGTAGTCTGCGTGGGCCTAGATAGGATCCGTATCAGACGTTAATCAAAGATCTTACTACTATATCCGCAAGTTATAGATCCGTAAGTTATAGATCTGTAACCTACCTAAGTAAAGACCTATGGTAAGGAGCTAGCTAACCTAGCTAAGCTCTATACCGACGAATCTAAGTACAGCAGTGAAAACGATAATTTTAACTTTAAACTAACTATCTTTATGGACCTCTGTCAAAAGGCTAATATCTCTAAATAGGAGTTCAGCTAAGCCTACTCTACCATACTACGCAGCCTAGCCCTTAACCACTATTATACTAACCTTAAGAGTAACCCCCTTAGTGTTCCTTTTAATAAGCTATGCGAAGCTACACATAACTACTTTAAATGTCAGAAATTAGCGATAAGGTGCTAACTAAGCTCTAGACACATTGCGAGGTCAAGTTCTACATGCAATCTATATAGACATCAACTGTATCTACTGCATCACGAATCAATCAATATTCATCGTCTGCGTCATCTCTATCATCAAATAGACCCTTAAGACACCTCCGCTGTGACCTTATGACCTTATAATTCCAACAGGTTATAAGCCCGGGTAGCAACACCTCTCCTAACTTAAAAATTAACCCCGAAAATAACCTTCTCTACCTCAACCTTAACGACACCTACATACGATCACAAGGCCGGTAAAATTATTATTTTTAATGGAGATAACTTTGCAGACTAAAAGTGTACCTACAAGGCAGCCCTAATCATATTAGAGGGCTGGGATTTTATTACTAGTACAAAGGACCCAAATCAAGTCAATTTAGCTGACGGAAGAAGAAGACGAGGGGAAGCAAACAAGATTATCTACAATTTAATAGGAGACAACCGTTAGGAAGAGATACGTGCGATAATAAAGGCATACAATATTTAAGGAATATGGGAAGGAATAAAGAAGTTTAATAAGGCTAATAACAAGGTCTATATCTCTAGACTCCATAGAGAGTTCTATAGCACTACATTTAACCCTACAAAGATGCAAATTATTAAGTTCCTCTAAATACTTAATCAATTTAAGATTAATCTAGCCTTAACGCCTTAAGCACTTACCAACAATAATATTAAAGAGCAGCTTCTCTTGGCCCTCCTAAGCAATATTATATAGTAGAATACAAAGACCTGGTGTCTATAAGACAAACAAGACCTTAAGAGCTACATTACCCTTCTTTAGAAGCAAGAGACTGCTCTCCCTACATAAGTATAAAATGCAGCACTTGCATATAAGAGGAAAGACAAACCTAGGGGGAGAAGGGGAAACCAAGGTCGAGGTTAAATAAGGGGCAAAGGCCGTATTAGTAGATTCAATCATTCCTTATCACGTCATCACTATAGCTCGTTGTCTTGAGTAAGCAAAAAGCCAAGACGACCAGAAAGAGACAAGTATAGAGTATGCTATTAGAAAGGTCACTACTAGAAAGACTATCCCCTACTTAAGCAATTCCGATTTAATAATGCTAGGAAGATAGATTAAGGTGCTCCTAAGGTAAAGGAAGTAGGGAATATAGTAATAGCTAAGAAAGAATTTAACAGTAATTTAATCTACCTTAACCCTAACCCTAAACATGCTATGCTTACAATAACGTCTCTAGCTTGGGCTCTCGACTTAGGAGCAACTAAGTACTTTACTAGTAACCAATCAGACCTAATACACTTAAAGAGATAGAATACGCCATAACAGGTCTGTACTGCGAATAGGACCGTTATCCCTACTATAGGCTACGGTTAAGTTTAAATTGGTACCCTAAAGCTAAAAGACGTCTAGCTTATACCTTTATTTAAGTCAATCAAGCTAATCTTAGTAAGAACTCTTACTTAGGAAGGCTACTCAATTATATTTAACCTAGATAATCGAGCTACTGGCAAGCATAAATTAGGTGCAACGTTTAAGGCCACTATAAGGAACAACCTCTACGTGCTACAAGAGCATTAGGAAGCATTTAATGCGACAGCAGAAGTACACAATTTATAACCAAACATCAGTAAAACAGATGCTAAGCTATAGCACTGCCAAACTAGATATATAAATTACAGTAACCTATTTAAGCTATAGCACTCCTCACTAGGCATAAAGCTCAAGAAGAGAGTAGTACTAGTTAGCAAGAGCACGTGCGAAGCTTGTCTAGCTAGAAAGATGCGAGAAATACTAAGTAAGAAGACAACTAAGCGCAAGAAGATACCTAGTTAAGGGCTACACCTAGATACTACGGGACGAATTAGTATATTAATTAAAGGTTATAACTACTACCTCCTAGCCCTAGACGACGCCACATGCTATACTTAAGTTATTCCTCTTAAAACCCTCTAAACTAAAGAGGTACTGCCGCATATTAAAGAGATCATTACAAGGGCAGAGAGGTTTACTAGTAATAAAGCTACATGGATTTAAGCGGATAATAGAAAGGGGGAGTTTGGCTACAGATTTTAAGACGAACTAATACCCTAGGGTATTAACTTTAAACCTTGTCCGCCATACAAGCACTTATACAATGGCGCAATTAAGCGCGCGATTTATACAGTTAACTGCAAAACAAGGTTACTTCTATTTTAAGGAAATATACCAGTTAAACTCTAGTGCTATATAGTTAAGCATACTGTCTAGATTAAGAATTAAGTACCCACCTTAGCACTTCCATTTGACAACGAGTATAGTGGTGCTATTATACCCTATAAGGTATACACCTAATAAGTTCCTAACTTAAAGAATCTAGTTATTTTTAGGTGTTACGCCAATCTAATTAATACGCTTAAGAAACACCCTAGAAAGTATAATTCAAGAATAAAACCTAACTACGTTTTTATAGGGTTAAAAGGGAGTAGTTAATTTAAGATAATAAACCTACATACCCAAGCAATTAAGCTATTTGGAGATGCTAAAGTAAATAAGTATAGGTTCCCTTATAGAGCACCTTAGGTACAAGCTACAAGACATAGTAACCAAGTAGGCCACTTAAATTAAGTAGGAAGCCTAGGTTAAGATTAAGTGGGACGCTTAAATTACGCTATAAGCTAAGCCGCGAACCAACCTATACCTCCCCCTACTACCTTAAACGCGCTAACAGAGACTCTAGTTATAAGAACTATAAGTAGGCCAAATAGTGACCAAGTAGGCCGCTCCGAACAAGTGGGAAGCCTAGGTTAAGACCAAGTGGGCCGCTCTAATTAAGTGGGAAGCCCAGGTTAAGATTAAGTGGAATGCTTAAATTAAGGTAATGCTAAGGGTGGGACGCCTATATAAAGCACATTAATACGTATTCCTTATATGCAGAAAACAAGGTCTAGAAGGTTACCAAATATAAGGGTTTTTAACAATATAGTGGTTTAGTTAGTAATAGCTATAAAAGCTATTTACCTAGAAGCTGAGAATACTACCTCTATAGGAGCACCTATAGCACCTTTTAACACTATTAAGTTAGATTAGGCCTTAAGGGAGGACACTTCTAGCTAGATAAAAGCTATCTTTAAAGAATTCCTCTTACTTAAGAGGATGCACACCTATACTATTATAAGGGGGAGAGTACTAGAAGGAAGGTCATTACTCCTAAGCAAGCTAGTTTTAAAGCACAAGTACAATGCCAAGGGAGAAGTAATTCGCAAGAAGGTAAGACTGTGCATTTAGGGAGACAAGCAGACCCCCAATATTAATTATTTTAAGACATTTACGTCTGTTGTATAATACGACACCTTCAGGTTCCTAATAGTAAAGGTAGCAGCTAAGGACCTTAAGCTTAACCATATTGATATCGAAACTGCATTCTTAAACCCGCCATTGCAAGAATAGATTTATATACAGATTTCTAACCTATTAAGAGACTTCGAACCTAAGCTTAAGGGCGTAAAAGATGTCTACTTAAAGCTAAATAAGTCACTTTACGGCCTAAAGCAGGCACTAAGAGAATGGTTTTAGATAGTTAAGAAGTTCTTTAAAAGCATAGGTTTGAAAGCAGCTAATACTAACCCCAATCTCTTTATAGGAAATGAAGTATATATCTTGCTATTTATTGACGATATACTGATTATAGGAAAGTGCCGATACCTCGATATTACAAAGACAAGAATCTTAAGAGAATGGAGATGTAAAGACCTAGGTCCTATAGAAGTATTTATAGGCTTCTAAATTAAGCGAGATTGTACGAACCGAACCCTCAAGCTATATTAGACGATGTACACTAAGAAGCTACTTAAATGGCTAAAAATAGACAACTGCAATCCGGCTAAGCTACTAATACTAGTAGGTACTGTCCTAAAGCCTAATATTGAAAGCCTCCTTAAGTATAACGATGCGACAGTATACCGGCAGATTATTAGCTCTATAATCTACCTCTTAAACTATACACGTCCTAATACCAGCTACGCTGTCGGTTAGTTAGCTAGGTTTATAGCAGCACTAGGAGAATTACATTACCGCTTAAGTAAGCAGCTACTACAATATCTAAACGGCACTCTCAAAGCAGGAATTACCTACTTAAGTTAAGCAGTCTACCTTCCTCTATGCAAGCTTACATTACCTACTGGTTACAATATCTTTACCAATGCTATGTGGGGAACAGAACACGATCGGATATCATTCCAAGGCATAGCAGTTATACGCTATAGGGGAGCAGTGATCTGGATAGCTTAAAGGCAGAAGTCAACGGCATTAAGCTTAATAGAAGTAGAGATTATGGCGGTATTAGAAGGAGTAAAGTTAGTAATATAGTTTAAGAAGCTAACAAGAGATCTAGAAGAGAGAGATAACAACAACCCTTTTATCCCTACGCTCTACTGTGACAATAAGGGTATAGTTAACCTTTTATACAACATGAAACACCACTAGAAAGCTAAGTATATCAAGACTTAATACCTCTTCGTACAAAACAATATGGTTCAGCGAGGTTAACTTAAAGTGGTATATATACCAAGCAAAGATTAGCCGGGAGATATGCTTACAAAACAGCTACCAATTAACCAATTTACGAAGCACTGTGCAACGCTAGGAATCGGTAACTGACGGAGACGGTAATGGACGGAGACGGGGCAAGTTACGGAGGTTTTTCGCCTACTATAGGTTTTCCCTCTGTACATAGGCCAAATGGCACTTATAAGGTATTTGGGAATAGCTTTATAATTACCTATTTGGGACAGACGAGGAGAGCGTTATCAGCATAGGGGAGTGTCAGAAATTAGCGACGAGGTGCTGACTAAGCTCTAGACACATTGCGAGGTTAAGCTCTGCATGCAATCTATATAGACATCAACTGTATCTACTACATTACGAATCAATCAATATTCATTGTCTGCGTCATCTCTATCATCAAATAGACCCTCAAGACACCTCCGCTGTGACCTTATGACCTTGTAATTCTAACATTAAAGGACCGGAATATAAGCGTAATATCCTTACCTAATAGAATGCAACTAAGCTACAGACCGTAATTAACAAGAACACCAAAAAATCGACTATAGAGTGTCTGCAAATCCTTATTAAGTGTAACGGAACCTTGTAGCTTAGACTACAGTAAGTTCTATTATTAGGCTAGGTATATAGGTACGATAAAAACAACAATATAATAATAACTGGTGGAGTAGTTGCCTAACAGATTAACTCTAATTGTATTCTAAAATTCACTACAAGGAGAGAACTATCTACGGTAGGGACTAAGGTCCTTTAAATATACAACTATACTCCTAAGAAATCCTCTCTTATATATAAGGTACGTGTTATACGTGTTATATATAGATGTACACTATATATACTCCATACACCGCGTATAATATTATATAACTCGCTTACTATTCCTTATTATATAGTTCCACTAGATCCATCTTAGACTATACCTATATTAACTAACTAGCTTCCTACAACTCTTCTCCAAGTAGTTATAACATTATACTTAAAGCGTCCGTAATACTATCTCCCTTCTCTTTATCTTTGTCCTTAAAGATTCCTAACATCTCCAAGTCGTCTACTAGAGGTGTAATGTCCGTATAATTAGTCTAGTTAATATCTGTACTTATTATACCTAAAGCTTCTTCTTCTTTGTAAGCGTAGCGCTATACTCGCACCATAGCTGCCATACTGTTACTTAGTAAGATAATGTCGTCTCCATATTCTCATTATGTAAAAGCAAGGTTAGTATATATCGCGTTAATAAGTCCTTCGTCTTAACAACCCTTGTCTTGCTTAGAGTATACTAAAGCAAATATTTAATCATCCTGTAATGTTCGCTCTATCTCTAACACTAAATATACGCGTCCTATTACTCTTAACAGTCTTTAAGTTCCCTAAGTAACTTATTATAGGGTCTTATATTCAATCTACCACTATAAAACTTAACAGTAAGCTCTTAAGCGCCTTAGATAAGCTTTATCATTTATAGGAAGCGGAGTAGGAGGCTACAGCTACTTAACAGCATGCCCTTAAAGCCCGTCTATTAGCCTCTGCCCATCTTCTTCGTCTTAAATATATCCGTAAGAAGGTCCATTCTAAAGAGTGGAAACTTATTCAACAGGGTTTATCTAAGCTAGGTAACAAAAAAATTAACTCTCCTCCTACAAGGGAAATAACTCCAAGTAGCTTAACAATTACTCCTCTTAGGTCCCCCTTAGGTAACTCGTTTTTCAGCAATTCTTCTTTATTAATATTACCTAACTTACTTTCTTTTAATACTCCTATACCTTTCTTATAGCGTTTTTTAGGTTGCTTAGTAGTTCCTAGGTAGTCTTACTATAGCCTATTTACTTTACCTTATACTATATTTTGTTATCTATATCCTCGTAACTAACAATCTTTAAAACTTGCTATTTATCTTCTTCCTGTCCTCTATATGTGTCTACCTTATAGACTAGTAGCTCAACATTCCCATATACTGGCTCTAGCATTACGATATACTATATAGGGTAGATTTTTATTTTAGCTAATAGGTTTAACTTATACGTAACCAATAAAATCCTTTACTTAACTTTAAAAGGTCCTAGTCTAACATAGTCCAACTTCTTACTTAGTCGTCAACTCTTAAAATTTTTATATAGTAGCTACACTTTATCCCCCTCCTTAAGATCTGGTCCCTCAGATCTCTTAGCATTATAGTACCTTTTCATTTATTCTTATACTAGTTTAGCTATTTCTTTAAGGTCTATATAAAGATTCATTAACATCTCCATTCTTTATTTAGCTGTGCTACTCGTCTTTTTTACTTAATATGGTGATAATGATATTCTTAGCTCATATCTATAATTCGCCTTAAATAGTAATGTCCCTATTCCTTCTTATAGTGTTATATTATATGTAAACTGTATAACTAGTAATAACAATACCCAATTATTCTATACATAATTAATATAATGCCTTAGATACTATTCTAGTGTCTAGTTTAGTCTTTCCGTTTATCCATCTATCTGCGGATAATATACTATAGATATTACTGCGTAAACCCCTTATTCTACCAGAAACACTTTCTAAAATACTACTATAAATCTTAGATCTCTGTCTGATATAATCTTATCTAGTGCTCTATATCTTATAAACACTTCTTTTATATAGATTCTAGCAACATCTTCTACTAATATCTCTTTAGTGTATGCTATAAAGTATCCCTACTTTATTAGCTTATCTACTATTACTAAAATCACGTTATAATCTTGTCCTGTAATAGGATCTTTTAACTTTAGTAACTTAATAATAAAGTCCTATAATATAACTTCCCATGGTCTTCCTGGTGTCTTAATAGGTTATAGCCCTCTATACGGCTTATACCTCGTCGGTTTATTCCTTTAGCAATCTAGATATTCCTTTATAACTTATTTTACTAGTTTCTAGATTCCTTAAATAATATATTCTTTTTAAAGTCTTAACACTAAGCCTGTAGCTCCGTTGTGTCCTTATATTATTCCCTTATGGAATTCCTTAACAAATTCTTCTGCAATAGACTTAGGCATATATATTACTTCTCTATTTTTATATTGCTCTAAGTCTAAATCCTCTACCTATACTTCTTAGATCTTCTATATCCAATTACTCTCTAGTAATTTATAGATCTAACTTTCCTTAGTTGCTATAATCTTTAGATAATTATACCTAATTAATCTATCTTAATCCCTTCGTAATAAAGCTCCCAATAGCTTTTTATTACTTTATAGTTTAGCCTTTCTACTTAAAGCATCTGCTTATGTATTATCTATACCCTTGGTATACTAAATTTTAAAATAGTATTCTATAAGCATCTCCGCCCATTTAACCTATCTCTAGTTAAGTTCCTTTATTATTAGGAATCCTATAAGGTTCTTATAGTCTATTTTAACCATAAATAGTTTTTCTGTACCTTATAAGAATGCTCTCTATTCCTTAAGTGCTGTAACTATACCTAACAACTCCTTGTTATAGATGTTATAGTTTAACTCTAGTGGTATCATCTTCCAACTATAGTATACCACTAGGTGCCATCTATCTTAATATTTCTATAAAAAGTACGCCCCTAGTATAAAGTCTAATACATTTATTTCTATAACCGTCTCTAGACCTAGTTAATAGATCTTAAGAACTAGCTCTTAGGTAAACAACTCTTTAATTCTTTTAAATAGTTCTTATTATTCCTTTCCCTATACCTATAGTTCTTCTTTCTTTATTAACTATATAAACGGCTTAATATCCTATAACCATTGCGCTATAAACCTTTTACAGTAATTGCAAAACCCTAGGAATAATCTTAACTGTATAATATTCTCTGGTTTTTACTAATTTACTATAGCCTTAATCTTCTTTAGATCTATACTAAGTTAGCCTAGTTTAATAATAAATCTAATAAAATTAGTCTTCCTAGTAAAGAACTCGCATTTTTTAATTACTATTAGTATCTGTTCTTCTTATAGTCTCTTTAAGACCCATTTAATATATTCTCTATGCTCTTCCTTACTCTCTAAGTAGATAATAATGTCGTTAAGATATACTATAATAAATTCATCTAGGTGTTCTCCTAACACACTATTAATTCGCTTTTAAAACATTACTAGTACATTTATAAGTCTAAACTATATAACTAATAGCTTATATAGTCCTTTCTTTAACCTAAAGGCTGCCTTCCATTTATCGCCTTTCTTAATTCTAATCTAATGGTATGCCTATCTTAGATCTATCTTTATAAAGATCTTTACGTTGCCTATTTTGTCTTAGATTTCGCTAATTAAGGGTAAAGAATACCTATCCTTCCTAGTAATACTATTCAACTATCTATAGTCTATACACATCCTAAGTTTTCCGTTTTTCTTTAGGATAAATAATACTGGATATTCTACTAATAACTATAACGGTTTGATATATCCCTTTCATAAGTTCTCCTAGATAAACTCCTTAAGCGCTACTAACTCTATTTCAGTAAGCTTATAGATTAGAAAGAACTTTGGACTTATTCCCTTTTTTAATTCTATCTTATAGTCCTAAGCTGCATGCTCTAATAGCTTTTCACTTTCTAATAACCATAACTTTTTACCATACTTGTGGTATCTCTTTGGTATATAACTTAAGCCTCGCTTAGTCTCTTTATATATTACTCTAACTTAGTACTATACCAACTTAGTTTGCTATTGCACTTTATATTATTATATATTCTTAATATCGACTTAACCTATAACCTAATTAATCTTTAGATTGTACTCCTATAACTAAGGTATTCCTAGTATTGCCTTGTCCTATCCTAACAGTAGGATATTAAAAGACATTCTAACTAGTCTCCCTTTAATAGTTATCTAAATAGGTCCTGTTTTAAGATTAATAATACCTCCTCTATAGGCTATCTAATCTCCTAAAATTATTATAAGTAGATATAGGTATTCCTTCTATCTGTATAATAACCCTATCCTTTCTGCTACCTTTGGTAATATATAGTTCCTTATTACTCTACTATCTACTAATACTTTAAACTACTAATCTTACCACTTAGCTTTTAAATTTAGGTATTATCCTTAAATTTCTTTAAGGGTTTAAGGCTCTAATACTAGTTCCCTCTAATTCTATACACCTCCCCTTTTTCTAACTGTTAGCTACTAGATCCTACCTATACTTAATCTAACTTTAGCTAATACTTAGTTTATTTCTTTTCCTCTATATACCATAGACAAGTGTTCTCTGGGCATTCCCACCACTATTATCTATCTAGGCATTCTTCTATAAGGAATCTTCCTAGTTAAAATATTAAGTCCCCTTAACCTTATACTTCTACTAGGTGCTAACTATATATATACTTAACATTCCTAAACCGCTTTTCCTCTAGTGCCTAATATATCCTTACTAGGTACTTCCGGTTCTTATCTTTAGGTGCTCTATATATATTATATATATCATCTATACAAGCTATCCACAATAGTGTATAATACACTGCATATTTTAGGTTAACTCTTAGTTTATCTTTATTTTTAAGTTTAAACCTATACCTAGTTAACCTAACCACTAGTATCTCTGCTACGGGTACTAAGATTTATTACTTACTTCTCTAGTCCCTAGATCCCTCTTCTAGGTTCCTTAACATTATAATTAACGCTCCTTTAATATAACTTATATATTTTTCCATAATAGGTTAGTCTTAAACAACTTTTTTATCTAGCTATATATAAAAGTCTTCCTATTTATTATTATGTTATTGCCTATACCACTTTCCATACAACTGGTTTAGTGTATATAGTCTATCCGTTAGAAAGTACCTTGTTATCGCTGCATCGTAATATCCTTTAGTATGTCTTTCTTTAAACCTAGTTAGAATATCTAGATCCTCTTCTTGTTTTAGTTTATTTAACTACTTTACCCTAGGTGTCCCTACACTTAGCCTATTAGTAACTCTTTATACAGGTACTCTATCCCTTATATAACCTAGTGTAGCTAATCTTTTATCTAGCTTTTACTCTTGCTATACAATAATTCTTATCCTAAACTTATCCATAGTTTCTTATTTTCTGCGTCTTGCAGTTAGATCTTTATAGTTATCTTGCTTTTTAATCCTAGTATTAACTATTTAATCTTTAGGCTAAATACTATATTTACCTAGGATTGCTAACATTCTTATTTGTTCTCTGAACTTATAGTTCTTAAACTTGCGTCCTATACTTATTTGTTTGTTACTAAACTAAGTTACTGCCCTTTCCCATTAGTTTTCGTCCATTGTAGGTCCTTAAGTGTGTCTTATCTCACTTTAAGAATCTTAAGCTTCTTTTATCTCTTCTTAAGAATCTTAAGCCTGTGGCCTTTTACCTTTATTAAGTAATAAGCTAGCACTAGCAGTTATCTACTTACTTAGTTTCTTTTAAACGTTACTCCTATTGTCTTATAAAGCGATGGAAATTGTATCTAATGGTGTCGCTATACCCATTACTAAACCCTACTCTGTAATGGTCTTAGTCTCTACTTCTATTTTAACTTCTTTAAGGTCTGCATACTCCCAGTAAGCTGCCTTTATTGCCTTATTATCAGTAAATGCTTCGCCTGTGTTAAATTTATCGTCTTTAATATCTAATTTACGAGCTAGTTTGTTAGTTCCTTTAAACTTAGATAATAATAGCTCCTATAGCTAATAGCTTACGCTATACTTAGCGTCCTCATAAATTTAGCATGCGTTGTTGTAATAATACGCAAAACTTTTAATTAAACACTCTTTTATTCCTTATAGTACACCATTATCCCTCTGTATGTATATACCGTCTGCTGGTCTAGTTCCCTTTACCATATAGTTACTTTAACCACCTCTACAGTCTCTAGCAAAATAACCCTGTTTTCTATAATTTATGCAAGCTCTATCTTTAAACCATTTTTCTTGCTATAGAGTCCGCCTAAACATCTTCTACTACTAAAATCCCTAGTTTGGCCTCTACTCCTAAGTCCTTTAATTACTTAATCCTCAACCTCTAGGTTTCCATAGTTTCTTTTCCCATCTTTAGGTTTCTTTAGTACCGCTTAGGTCTATTAGCTCTGCGCTATTCTATAGTTTTTAACTCTATATCTATCGTTGCGTACTCTACGCCTTATATAACTATAGAACTCTGTCTTGCCCTCTCTTAGCTTATTCCCTTTAGTAGATCCTATTATTAATCTTTATTAACTAATCTATTAACTCTCTTAGAGTATCCGCATCTTCTATTAGGATAATTATATCTTAGACTTTAGCCTTAAGTCCCTATTTATACTGTGCTATAAGCGCCCTATTATTCCACTCAACCTATGTGGCTAGTATTTAAAATTGTGTTATATACTTAATTGCTAAAGTGCGTTATACTAAGTTCTAAAGCTTTTGTTCCGCTATGGTTATAGCTTCCGGGTCTCTAAATATCTATATTAGTTACTCTGCAAACCCATTCCAATTGGTAAATATATACCATACACCTTAGTTAGTAGTTATTATGCTATTAGCCTATATTTCCGTAAGATACAGCTTAAACCACTTAAGTGCCCTCCCCATTAGGAACAATCCTATATAGGCTACTTAGTCTAACAATATTACTAACTTCACTCCTTCCTATACTACCTTAAAGTGCATTTATATAAGAAATCCCTTAAGCTTTAACTTCTCTCCTAAGAATCGTTTAATTAAAGGTAACTTAATCTTTACTACTCCAATTCCATTAATGCATTCTTTAAGTATCCTATTATTATCTTATAAGTAATCAACCATTTCTTATAACTAACCTTATATAACCACTTAAGAATCCCCCTCGTCTATACTAGTATTACCTAGCCCTAAGGTTGTGGCTGTTGCCGACGCCGTTGTGACTAGTACTACTCTTAGTGGCATATTATTCGAGTTTGTTCCAATACCGTAACCTTAGTAGTGAATATATAACAGAACCTTGTAGCTTAGACTACAGTAGGTTCTATTATTAGGCTGGGTATATAGGTACAACAAAAACAACAACATAATAATAACTGGTGGAGTAGTTGCCTAATAGATTAACTCCAATTATATTCTAAGATTCACTACAAGGAGAGAACTATCTACGGTAGGGACTGAGGTCCTTTAAATACACAACCATACTCCTAAGAAATCCTCTCTTGTACGTAAGGTACGTGTTATACGTATTATACGTAGACGTACACTACGTATACTCCGTACACCGCGTATAACATTATGTGACTCGCTTACCATTCCTCGTCACATAGTTCCACCAGATCCATCCTGGACCGTGCCTATATCAACCAACTAGCTTCCTGCGACTCTTCTCCAAGTAGTTATAACATTGTACTTAAAGCGTCCGTAACATTAAGGACCTTCGGCATCTATAGCATGGCCTTAACATTAAGCTCTAAATAGATAACTTCCTACACAACAAACTTATTACAGCTTGCTAGGAAGTAGAGCCTTACAAATATACCTACTACAAGCCTACAGATACCTTAGCCGGCCTTATTAACAACCTATAGTCTTCTATTATAACATACAAAGTCTTAAACCTACTAGGCAGCACTCAAACCTTTACTACAGATATTTAATATCCACAATATCCGCAAACAGACTTAGACGCCTACTTTACAGACCGCCGCTACCGCTAGCAGTATACGTATTAACCAAGTCCCCGTAACCCCCGCGGCAACCCCCGTATAAAAATATACCCCCGCAGACAAACCAGCCAGAAGTGCTTCATGTGCGGCAAGAAAGGATATTGGTCTATAAGGCATACCTAGGAAGAACACAATAGGTCTAAAAAGAGATTTAATAAACGGATTAACCAGTTCATCTTAAAGTATAAAGAAGAGGAAGCAGAGAAGTCTCTTAACAAGTTAATAGAAGCCCTTATAATTAACTTTAACTTAGACACTCAGGAATAGGAGACCTTAGAGACATTCCTTACCACTTTTAGACCTTTTACGGACAGCTAAGCCTTTAATATTACGACCATATTAGCCAACCATTCCTTTGTATACTTAATTGCGCCCAAAAACTAATCCATAAGTACCCCTGTTATAGATATTATAGACTATAAACAGGACCCATTTGCATATATCACCACAGAACGCTATACCTCTAGGGAATTCTACGGTGTTATAATTGACACAGGTGCCTCTAAGAAGTCTACTATAGGCTATAGACAATATCTTGCATATAAGACCACCATAAACGATAATACGGACATTGATATTACGTAAACTGGGGCCATAAATATCCAATTCGGCATCGGCTTAACCGCATTAATTAAATCAGTAGCAGTTAAGACTCTAATTAGCCTAGTTAACTTCCATATAGTAAAAGCAGACACCCCTTTCCTACTCTGCCTTACGGACATGGACAGATTACAGGTGTACTATAACAATATTACAGACACCCTAATTGGCCCCGCAATTACCCTAGGAAGCAAGTATATCACCCTACCAATTACACAACGATTTAGACACCCGTTCCTTATATAGGGAGAGACTTTATAGACCTATATTCAGGAATCTTTTAACTATAACCCATGCTACCTTACTAGTACTAAGATCTACCGCCTATACCGCCGTTTCGGCCACCCGTCAGCCAAAAAGCTGCATAGAGTCCTTAAACGCTCTGGACATAACGACGTTAATAGAAAGGCAATTAACCACCTAACCAAATACTACTCCTTCTACTAGAAATACGGACGTTCCCTAGGCCAATTTAAGTTTACTCTTTATAAAGACCTTAATTTCAACCACTCAGTATATGTAGACATTATGTACATCAACGGCAGCCTAGTACTATATATAATTGACAAGGCAACCCACTATTAAGCCGCCCGTTAGTTACAAAATATATCCATAAAACACACTTAGGATATCTTACGCACCTGCTAGATTAACATATACATTAGACCCCCTAAGTATATTACCTATAACGCTAGCAGGAACTTTATTAGCAAGGAATTCCAATAGTATACTACAGCCATAGCTATTTCAACAAAAGCCGTTCCAGTTAAGGCGCATTAGTTAGTTGGGCTTATTAAGCGAGCTTACCTAGCTTTACAGAGAGCTTACCAGATCATTATAGACGAGTGTAAGGACATCTAAAAGAAACTGGCCTTATAGATAGCCGTAAAAGCCATCAATAATACCGCTAGCCCTAATGGACTAGTACCCACCATTTTAGTCTACGGAGCCTACCTAAGGATAAGTAACCTAGACCCTCCTGCCCCATCTATCACGGAACAAGCAGCTGCAATACAGAAGGCAATAGCCGAAATAGTCAAACTGCGGGCCAAATAAACTGTCAACAGCGCTCTGTACCACTGTAATGGGCTAGACACAACCTTAGTTTATAACCTCCCGCTTAATTCTAAAGTCCTTGTATAGCGTAAAAGCGGCAATTAGACCAGACCTTACTGTTTACTAGCCGTAGAAAACGCAACGTGCTATATACAACTTCCTAGCGGACCAACCAGCTTTAGGAGCACGTCTATAAAACCCTACTTTTAATCCGAAAACACCTATAACGTTAAACTAGACAAACTAGAAGCACCTACCAGACCAAATAAACCAGAAGTACCCCTGCCTACCTTAGAAGTCCCCTAGGAACTCCCTAAACCCATTAAACCTGCTGTAAAGCGTAGCCGAGGACGCCCCTAAAAGCACCCTATAACTAAAAACCCTATAACAGAGAATCACCTAACCTCTATAGGCATATCCGCAAGGCAATCTCCATCTGCGGATATATCAGTTTTAGTACAGGAAACCCCTTTTACAGACTCATAACGCAAAGAGATCAACGGACTACTTAAAAAGGGCGTCTTTACGGTTATAATAGAGAGAGATGTTTTGTAAGGCGTCTATATATTTAACTCACGCTTTATTAACAAAATTAAGCACCCTAGTACTAATAAAGCCTTTAGGAAATTAAGGCTTATTATATAAGCTTATAATAACCAAGGAAAGGACTTAGTCCTTATACAATTGCCTACAATTTAACAAGTCAGTCAACGGATTATACTTACACTTATGCCTAAACTACAGCAAAGCAAATCTATAGCCCTTTACTTACGGGACATCTTATAAGCCTACATACAGTCCAATACCTACCTAAGTAGGGATATCTTTATATAACCACCCCGTGAGCTCAACCTACAACTAGGAACAATTTTACAGGTTATAAAACCTCTTTACAGAGTACTAGAAGCCGGAAACCATTGGTTTAAGACATACTACTAGCACCATATTAGTAAACTTAAAATAGAACAGTTAACCTATAACCCCTACCTCCTATACAGCCCATTAAACGGCCTTGGTATTATTGGACTCTAAACAGACAATACCCTCTTCTTAGCAGACCGGACATTTACGGACACTAAAGAGACTAAACTACAAGAAGCTAAGTTCCTAGCAAAGCCATAAGAGCAGTTAACTAAGTAGACTCCAATTAAGTTTAACGGAGGCTTAATTATATAAAAGGGCAACTTAATCTAGCTAACCTAGGAACACCAAGCTTAAAACCTAAAGCTTATTATAGCAAAGCCTACGGACCTCACCAGTTCCCACAGAGAGACCTATAAGACCGTAAATATAAAGGACCAATACGCTGTATAGCGTGTAAGAGACGCCTATATTACCACAGTCTGCTAACCCAAATCTGCTTATAACTTGTCCTTTGCGGCCCAGGCAGTAGATCCACAAAAAGAAAATATTAAGCAGCTTAATAAGCGTATTTAGTAGCAAATTAATAATATAGCAAGGGGACTTACTTTTATACCACTAGACCTAAATTCCCTTAGCTTACTAGTATTTATAGACGCATTCTTTGCCAATAATAGGGACCTATCATCGCAAATCGGCTTTATAATTATACTTACGGACCATAATCAGGACGCAAACATCCTATACTAGTCCTCAATTAAATGCAAATAAGTAACCCACAGTATACTAGCTTCCGAACTATATGCACTAGCTTATGGCTTTAATATAGCAGCTGCAATCAAATCAACAGTCTAGAAGATTCTATAACTGGAGCAGTTACCCCTAGTTTTATATACCGATTTAAAATCCCTCTATAACTACCTAGTTAAACTAGGTATAACACAAGAAAAGAGGCTTATAGTCAACCTAATATACTTACGTCAGGCCTATAAACAACGCGAGATTACAGAGGTTAAATAGATTAGCAGCAGAGACAACCTAGCAGACGCCATAATTAAGGCAAAGCTATATTAAGCCCTTAAAACCCTAATTAATACAAATAAGCTCAATCTAAAGGTCATAGAGTGGGTGGAACAAGACTAATAGAGCACTTACGGTTTATTTATGGCCCGTCGGAAGGCCATATGGTTCATCTACGGCCCGTCAGAAAACCGTACGGTTTATTTTACAGACCATAAGCAGGACTTACAACCAGCTTAAAGCACCGTTTAAAAAGCAGCCTAGACGGCACCTCGGAGGAGATTTCCTATATATTTTCTTATATGTTTTATGGTTCTATTAAGGCAATTACGGAGGCTATATATAAGTGGTTTCATTTTCCAAGTACCGCCAGTGTATAATTATAGCACCTGTCGTACCAACCGCGTGCTTACGCGTTCGGTACGCCGAGTACGCGTTTACGCGTTCGGTGCACCAACCACCCACTTACGCGTCTAGTGCACCCCTAAAGCACTAACTAATCAGGGGGGAGGTGCGTTAGTATATAGACTACATAGTCTACCTTAATAAAATCGACAGTCACCATCCAAATAAGCATACAATACTACATGTATTTCGTGCCCGTGGATACAACTCACTCGTGCTATTAAGTTAGTACAAACAATAGGACTTTATTATTAAATTACTAAAGTCAAGAGATCCTATTATAGGACAAGATTATAACGCGATTTTAGTAATAATAGATAAGCTAATAAAGTAGGGATACTTTATAGTATGCACTAAAGAGATATTAGTAGAAGATATTGCTAGAATCTATATAAAAAAAGTATTCGTAAAACACGGAGCACTAGATAAGATTATATTAAATAGAGATCTAAGATTTATAGCAGTATTTTAAAAAGTATTTCTAGTAGTGTCGGGAATTAGGCAAGCAGTTATTATATAACGCCGCGGCACTAGCGTGGCGAGGAGTCTTAAGCTCCTCGCCCTTCCTCATTCTAATAAAAGAAGCTATTAACCAACATCACTATAACCTACTCGAGTAGTCGTTATTAGTAAGTCACCCTATATAACCAATACTAATCAGTGGTTAAATATATAGTTAACCATAGAGCAGCTAGGTTATCGACAGAAAAGACAGTCTCGTGCAGGGGTTCCTAGCAATACTATACTACCTTAGGCTTGCGGAAAACCAGTAACAGAAGTATCACTAAGTACTAGGAGATACCAAGTTGCGTCCATTACGCAGAATAATCGCGTTTACAAAGATTTGGTCAAGTACTTTAGGTCAGAAGTGTTACTAAACCTAGGGTCCTAAGTTAACGTCCAAAACGCGTCAACTACGCCTTAAATTGCCTACCTTTTAATAGCAAACCTACAAGATCCTATAAAGCCGAAAATCCTACCTACCTTTAACGTACAACACCCTATCAATTCTACTCCTACTATAGCGTTAACCTACCCAAAGAAGTACAAGAACGACATTAACCCAGAGATATAGGATAAAGACATTGACCCTATAAACGCCAAGCAATAGGACCTAAACGGATTCTTACTATACTATATAGCACAATACACAGATGGCAAATACAACAATACTGTGCTATGGTATTGCATAAAGGAGGACTTTATTAGATAGATAAAGGAAATATAGGCCCTCGCAAAGAAGAATATTATATAAAACTTCCATAACTTCCTTTAGAAGAACAGAGTATTTATCCCTATAGATGGAGACACTATTAGAGACAATATTTAGGAGCAAGTTATTAACGTAAAAGAAGAGCACAAATGGACTCTATAAGAGATTAAGCACTAACTATGTAATATAAAGAAGCTTAACTTATAATAGAATCTAAATAATATACTAATAGAGATATATTCTAATTCCATTACTCTAGGCATAAGTTTTTACGTACTATACCTATTACTCCCACTAATTTAACCTGCAACTTTAACTACTACCCTTTAAAAGCAAGCGCAAGACCCCCTTACTTCGCGATTTAATAACCTTTAAACTCTGCTATAGGAAAATTAGGTACTATACTGTGTTCTATTAAGCTCTACATCTCTACTATAGCCTATAAAGCAATCCCTACCTTAATCTCTAATACAATTTTAACGTGGCCTAATACCGCTCGGAGGCACCTTAAAAATGCTTACAGAGCTTACGAAACTCTATTTAGACTAGGAGAAGAGGTTTAGCAGGGAACTATATAATATCCTTAATTTAAAGCTGCGTATCTTCTATAACTGTTGCTAGAAGGTTAGACTAGAACCTAACCAATATTATAACGCTTATTCTATTATACTTAAGGGCCGCGCCAGTACCTTCTATTATAATTATTTGGCAGGAAAAGAATACAATTTTAACCAAATAATATATAAGACAAGATGCCACTTTAAAATAGAAGAGAATAAGCAGCAGTATATATTAGAGTAGAGAGAGACTACCTTTCTAAGAATTATTACTATAAACCCAGATACCTCTCAACTTAACTATCTTTAAAAGCTCTTCAATCAACTTTAAATAATTTAGCATGGTTTATCCGAATTATATTAAGAGGACTTTAGCCTACGCGATTAAGTTATTAGCGTATGCTAAGGTGTTAAAGAATACAACCTTGCCCTTTTTAATCCTGCAAATACTTATAAAGGAGTGTATGCTTAATTAAGATCCTCTATTAGCACTACTCTACGCTCTTAAAAAGTATAGCAATTTAACACCTAACCCTAACCTACTTTGATTAACCCGACCGACCAACACGATTATAACTGGACTGATTGAATATATAGTGGCCGGGGTAGGGGATACAGTAGAGGGTACAATTAATATTAACTATAAAGTAATTATAGAGGTCCTTATAGAGGTTTATCTTAAAACAATTAACAAAAGAAATGCTATGTTTATAAGAAGCTAAATTGCTAGTTAACTAGGCACCCTTTTAATAGACAAAAGGAGGCATATAATAAGTTTCGCCAGAGCGCACAAAATGTTAGAAATTATAAGGTTACTACAGCCTACTTCCAAAGCTTCCTGGTTTAATATAAAGGCGAAGAAGATCTTAAGGGTAAGGTTAACAAGGCCAAACAGCTTCTTATAGATATAGAAATTAAGGACTACTCTCCCAACCAATACTTCACTAAGTATGGTAAGGTAGATGGTATACAAACTATTACTATTCTTAATAACCAATCTACGCTCTATGCTATTATAAAGTCAGACATCTTTAATAAGCTAAAGGAGAGTTTTACATTCTCCTTTAATAATAGATACTCGGCGAACGTCTTCTATAATATTATGCTAGATACTAGAGCCGCAGAAGTATCTATAGTAGGAGAACCTTAAGTTTAAGCTCTTTAGCAGCTTAATAGCTCTGTTTAAATCAACTAATTAACAGCAGGCCAATATACAATTCGTTTTAGTAAGGGTACTATAATCTCTCTTAGTATAATTAAGGTTAAAACCCCCTTAGGGTATATTACTTTCTATATTATTCCCACGAACACCCCATTTCTATTTTACATCAGAGATATAAATAAATTAGGCGTTAAACTTAATAACCTTAAGAATATACTCGTTTAGGGAGATAATTAGGTGCCTATTATACGCAAATAGGGTTACCCCTAGTTGCTCCTTTATTAACTAGAAAAGAGCGTTGCTTAAAGCCACTTAACTAAGTCAGAGCTACGTTAACTATACCATCATTTTAGCCACCTATCTGTTTACCAATTGCTTAGGGTTCTTTAGTAAATAGGCTATAAAGTTAAGATTAAGGTAATTAAGCATCTTATAAAGTACTGCTATTACTGCCAAATGAACCAGAAGTCCCCTAGCCGATTCAAGTTTACCCTTAAAGATAACTACAACTTCAACTTCTATATTATTATTAATATTATATATCTTAGCGGCAAGCTAGTACTCTAAGTTATTAACCTTTTAACCTCCTTCTAAGCCGCACGTTTCCTAAAGGATATATCAGCTAGGAACGCATGGGATACTCTTTAATTATACTAGATTAATATCTACCTAGGACCCCCTAATTAAGTTATTTATAACATAGAAAGGAACTTCTCATCTACAGAGTTTTAGTAATAGGTAAAGGCAATAGAAATTAAGGTTAAGGAAGTCCCTATTAAGGCACACAATAGTATTAAAAAAGTAGAATAATATTACACACCATTATAACAAGCATATAAGATTATTTCTTTGGAACTAGAGGGCGCTAGCAAAGAGCTTATTTTATAGATAGCTGTTAAGGCTGTTAATAATTCTGCTAGCCTAGATAGGCTTGTACTTATATTACTAGTCTTTAGCGCCTACCCTTAAATAACTAACAATTCTCTACTATCCCTATCCGTTACGCAATGAGTGGAGGCTATTTACAAAGCAATAAAAGAGGTGCAATGTCTCTACGCTACACGCCAGGTTAACGATATACTAGGAATAAGAAATGGCCTAAATACCTTAACTACGCTTAATCTACCACTCCAATCTAAGGTACGCGTATAGCGTAAAAAGGGAGGATGGTTAGGCCTATATAAACTTATTATAATTAATGGTTAGACTTACACTCTTTAAATACCCTATAGACCCACTTAATTCCGCTTAACTATTATTAAGCCCTATTATAGAAACAACAGTTCTAAGCCTTTATAGAATACCCTAGAGGATACCCTAAAGGAGAACTACAATTAACGTACTTTAGAAGGCGACTACAATCCTAATGCAATTGTAGTAGATATGCTATAACTATAACGCGGTAGAGATCGCCTAAAGGGATTATAAAATTGCCAACACCTTATCAATTTTAAAGAGCAATTTATTACCGCTATTAAGAGTAAAGACAAGTTATTAATGGCCTTTATAACAGCTAAAGAGAAGGCTGACTTTAAGCTTACAAAATAGCTCTAAAAGGAAGGCCATATTATAACTCTAGGAGCTCCTTTCTAAGTATTTAATAAGTAGGAGATCAACGGTCTTATTACAAGAGGAGTCTTTAAATTTAAGAAGTATAACCCTACCAAGTTTAATAGAGTTCGCATTTTTAAGTTAAGAATAGTTAATAAGATTAAGGGTAAAGCTACTAACACCCTATTTAAGAAGTCGAGACTGGTTATTTAAGGTTATAACAATAATAGTAAGGAAGTAATTCTTATACAATCCCCTATAATTTAATAAGCTAGTTAGGGAGTTATTATTACACTAGCTCCCTCCTTAATAAAGAATAGAATGGCGGTTTATTTATAAGATATTACTCAGGCCTATACCTAATTAGAGACGCGCCTTTAGTGCTTAATACTGGTATACCTTTTAGAGCAAATTCGCTACTAATATTCCAAAGATACAATTATAGTTATACTTAAGCCATTATATAGAATCACAGAGGCAGGAACTTATTAGTAGGCTACTTATAGCAAGCACTATAAAGAGAAGCTCTTAATAACTACTTCTATATTCAATCCCTGCTTCCTTATTATAACTATAGGAACTCCGTTCAGAATCATTAGCATACAAACTAATAATATAATTATCTTAGGAGACAACCAATTCTTAGCTCTTAAAAAAGATAAGCTAGTAAAGGCAAATCTTATAATAAAGCTAAAGGAAAAGCTTAATTTAACAACACCATTACTTTTTAATGGATGTATTCTCTCCCTAAATAAGGATTCTATTACTTTACGCCAGAAAGATCAAGGCAAGAAGATTAACGTTATTAATATTAATTCTCCAAAGCAAGGATACATAGAGCAACGCGCTCGCGGAGCTTATATTGCTTCTATCTATCAACCTAAGGCTTTATTTGATCTCTCTATTGCCGCTTAACACCAGGAACTAACTAAGGATAACATCCTTACCCTAAATAAGCGTCTTTTCTGGCAAATAAACCATCTCAATTAGGGACTACTCTATATGCCTATTAATCTTCCTACCGCTAAGCTCTTTGTATTTGTTAATAGATCGTTTATAAATAATAAAGATTTTAGCTCCTAGCTAGGATATAAGATTATTATTATAAACAAATCTACTAGAGAGAATAACTTTATAATCTACGGCAATCTTATCTATTAGAGCTTAATTAAGAGTAAGCACGTTACCCAAAGCATTCTAGCATCAGAGATATATAGAATGGTTAGCGGAGTTAATATAGCAATTGCAATTAGAACTACTCTAAAGATAATTACAGATTAACTCAAACTCCCCGTTATCCCTATAATTATATACACCGACTTATATTCCCTCTACAAGTGTTTAGTTAAGCTTAGTACCACAAAGGAGAAGCGTCTTATAATTAATATTATAGCACTTTGGTAATCCTATAAGTGTTAAGAACTCTTTAAGATCCAGTAAATTAATAGCCAAGACAACCCAGTAGATGCGATAACAAAGGCAAACCTAAACAAGGCACTAGAGACGTTCATTAACACAAATACTCTACGTGTACAAGTTAAAGGTTGGGTTAAAAGGGAGTAGAAAATATAGCAATTTAAAAGCAGCCAATTAGGATTTTCTATACCCGGCATAGAAAATCGCTATTAGCTCGCTTACAATTAGCGCCTTAGCGGCCCTAATATAATATCCACCCGCAACTCCAAGTAAGAAAGCACCATATGCTAAGAGGCAAATTTTAGGACAGCAAGACTTATATTACAGTGGCAATAGTAAGCGAGGAGGATCGATATTTGTTACGCTAGTTAAGCAGTATTTGTATATAGATGGCAACCACAAAAGAAGAGTTACCAGTGTCGGGAATTAGGCAAGCGGTCATCACGTGACGCCACGGCACTAGTGTAGCGAGGAGTTTTAAGCTCCTCGCCCTTCCTCATTCTAATAAAAGAAGCTATTAACCAACATCACTATAACCTACTCAAGTAGTCGTTATTGGTGAGTCACCCTGTGTGACCAATAGGTAGAATAGGGAGTTTGCGCAGTAACGTCTACAGTATATTATCCGCAGACGGACGGATAAATAGAAAGACTAAACTAGACACTAAAATAGTATCTAAGGCATTATATTAATTACGCACAAAACAATTGGGTATTGTTATTACCAGTTATATAGTTTGCATATAATATAACACCATAAGAAGGAACGGGGATATTACTATTTAAGGCGAATTACGGGTATAAACTAAGAACGTTATTATCGCTACATTAAGTAAAGAAAACGAGTAGCACAGCTAAACAAAGAATGGAGACGTTAATAAATCTTTATAAAAACCTTATAGAAACAGCTAAACTAGTATAAGAACAAATAAAAAGGTACTATAATGCTAAAAGATCTAAGGGACCAGATCTTAAGGAGGGAGATAAAGTATAGCTACTATATAAAAATTTTAAGAGTTAATGACCAAGTAAGAAGTTGGACTATGTTAAACTAGGACCTTTTAAAATTAAGTAAAGGATTTTATTGGTTACGTATAAGTTAAACCTACTAGCCAAAATGAAGATCTACCCTATATAATATATTATAATACTAGAGCTAGTATATGGGAATATTAAGCCACCAGTCTATAAGGCAGACATATATAGAGGACAAGAGGAAGATAAATAGCAAGTTTTAAAGATTATTAGTTACAAGGATATAGATAACAAAACGTAGTATAAAGTAAAGTAGATAGGCTATAATAAGACTACCTAGGAACTACTAAGCAACCTAGAGAACGCTATAGGAAAGGTAAAGAAGTGTTAAAAGAAAGCAGGTTAGGGAGTGTTAAAAAAGAATCGCCAAAGAACAAGTTACCTAAGGGGGACCTAAGAGGAGCAATTGCTAAGCTACTTGGAGTTGTTTCCCTTATAGGAGGAGAGCTAGTCCTTTTATTACCTAACTTGTTAAAACCCTGTTAAACAAGCCTCTACTCCTTAAAATGGACCTTCTTACGCACTTTCTTAAGACGAAGAAAACGGGCAGAGGCCAATAAACGGGCTTTAAGGGCACGCTGTTAAGTAGCTATAGCCTCCTACTCTGCTTTCTATAAACGACAAAGTTTATCTAAGGCGCTTAAGAGCTTACTATTAAGTTTCGCAGAGGTAGATTGAACACAAGACCCTATAATAAGTTACTTAGGGAACTAGAAGACTGGTAAGAGTTATAGAACATATATACTTAGCGTTAAAAACAGAGCGAATATTATAGGATAATTAAACGTTTGCTTTAGTGCACTCCAAGCAAAACAAGGGTTATTAGGATAAAGGACTCGCTAGCATAACGCACACTAACCCCTCTTTCGCATAATAAGAATACGGAGACGGCATAACTTCACTAAGCGGCAGTATGGCAGCTACAGTACGGGCACATTATTGGAACAAAGAAGAAGAAGAAGCTTTAGGCATAATAAATAAAAATGTTAACCAGATTAATTAGACAGATATTATACCTCTAGTAGATAACTTAGAGATATTAGGAATCTTTAAGGACGAAGATAAAGAGGAGGGAGATAGTATTACGGACGCTTTAAGTACAATGTTATAACTACTTAGAGAGGAGTCGGCGGAAGCTAGTTGGTTAATATAGGCATGGTCTAGGATGGAGCCGGTAGAGCTATATGACGAGGAATAGTAACCGAGGTTACGTGACTTGCTCTATAAGGTCTATAAGGTCTACGAGGTCTGTTACGTACAAGAGAGGATTTCTTAGGAGTATGGTTGTGTATTTAAAGGACCTTAGTCCCTACTGTAGATAGTTCTCTCCTTGTAGTAAATCTTAGAATACAATTAGAGTTAATCTATTAGGTAACTACTCCACTAGTTATTATTACGTTGTTAATTTATTCTTACCTATATACCTAGCCTAATAATAGGACCCACCGTAGTTCCTGCTACAAGGTTCTATTACAGTAAGGGCTGCCTATATTCTATTTAGATCTGCTACGCTTTAGTTAATCAGCGGTATAAGAATGGGCCACAACATTAGACTCTTAAAGTTTAGAGTAAATATATTTACCCCCTATGCCCGGATCTAATAAGTTACCATAGCTATAGAGCACGTCGGCTAGGAGTATAAGTAGTAATTAAGGCCTTAATTAACCTTATCCGTAAAGGATATACGTACTGTAAAGCTAGTAAGGTTATTATATTAAGCTAGCTTAAAATTAAGAAGCAAACCTTTTATAATCTTTATACAAAGTTAGATTTAGATAAGGAGCTCTTTAAAAATTGCGCTAATAGTATTAAGGAAGCCTTAACGGAACTTAAGTATAAATAGCGTGTAAGATATACTTATAATATTAATAATCTATCTGGTAAGGATTATTTACATTTACTAAATACCGTTTTATTTTTTTTTATTTTTAATTCCCTAACTTTTTTAGTGGTGTTCTTACCAAAATTAACAGGGAATGGAAAATTTATAAACACATTTATAAGCACCAAAATCTTAAACTTTTACATTTTATAACTTTTAAATTTCCTACTTTTAAGACGCGGCGCTGCTTACTCTATACCTTTAAATGTTAGAACTAGAGCCTAGGTAAAATAGCTTTACAATTAGCTCTAAAATCAAGGTCATCAGCTTAAGGTATTTTGTAAATTTATCACGTCCAGGAATTAAGATATAGGCGCTTATACGCAAATACCTACACTACTATTTTTACACCTATTTTACCATATATAAGCATAATTATATAGTTTCTAATATCCTCTTCCCAAATACACTAAATTCCTTATAATATTATATCTCTTAAAAATCCTACGGCCTTAGGAAAAATTCCCTACTACCCTAGCTAATTTCTAATAGGTTAACAAACCCATAGAAACCTTAAGTAAATTATATTTTAGCTCCTAGAGTAAAGGATTACTGCTAGGCGATTTATTCCTAACTTTTTAATTTAGCTTAACGCAACTTTTAACACTAATCGCACCCGCCTTCTACTTAGGATTATAACAGGCGTCACTAACTACAGTAGTAGTTTTACTGCTGCGTACTTATACATAAAGTCTGAGTTGGCTAGGGCGTGGCAGTGGTTTATTAAGCAGTGCGCTAGGGTGCATTAGCTAGAGGCTCAGCTACTAAAGATAGTAGTGGCTAATCTTAGTAAAGGCCTCCGCGCAGCTCACCTAAATAGCAAGTTATTAACTGCTACCTTACAATTCTGCCAGTGGCATGCCTTCCAGGTGATTCGCAAGAAGATTAACGCTAGAGCTCGCTCTAGTAGAGGCTATAATAAGAAGAGGCGTATACAAATTAAGGATCATATATAGGCGTATTTACAAGCAGCTACTAAGGAAGAACTTAATCATCACCGCAAAGCCTTACTCCAAGAGATAACACTAGATCACCAGGCCTACCTTAAGAAATACTACATCTTATTAGAGGAACACCTTATCAGTTACTATATACGGAAGTTGCCAAATCTAGAAGCTTATTTAACGCAGCATAGGGAGTCAAATAACCAAGCCGTTAAGAACTTCACTCAGGCAACAATAGGCATGCGGAAATCTCTTACCGCAATCAAAAGGTATACGCAAGAGCGCTACAATACAATCCTTTCAGCTAAAGCCGATAGCTTTGCTAAAGGAGCTATATACGTCACCCAAATGCAGAAGGATATTAAGGACGGCGAGCCTCTATTTAGGAGGTATACAACCCTAGGTATAGGTACGTAAGCCTTTAAGAATATTAAGTTACTCTTTACTAAGTACGCTTTTATATATACTGCTAAGAAGTACCGTAAGGCTTTAGAGCTCTAGTTCTTACCTCATACTCATAAAGATTAAGCTTATTGCAAGTGTACCTTACTAGTAAGATTTGGGTTGCCATATAAATATAAGCTCCTATAGGTGGTGGAAGATCAGGTACCTATACCTTATACCTTACTATATCTACGGTGGCTCCTTTTCCAAGCCTCCATAGCAGAACCAAATTAGCAGCTAAGCTATACTGGCAACTTATAAATACAATAACTGGTAATAAAATTACCAACTACAATAGACCGTAGCAGGCTTGCTATACTCCATATAGTTAACGCCTTAGAGGATCTTAATTATAATAAGTAGAAACGGTATCTGGTAGTGATCGAACTCTAGTTAGCTAAGTTCGTTTCCTTATTACAAGAGTCCCTAGCTGTTAGGGACCTACCTTATAAAGCTTTTAAGGTTTCTATAAAGCCTAAATAGGTAAAGCCAAATGCACCTAAAGAGCCTGTGCCTCCCTCTATGGAAAATAAAGCCTTAAATGTGGCAGGGGAAAGCTTAAAATCTCTACTAAAAAAACCAGCCTATTCGCAAGCTAAATCCTTTAAGCTACAGGTGCAACGGCAACTACTACAGGAGCTCTACAAAGCTATTGTAAGGGGAACTTGTAGACAGGGGGCTATAAGGACACAATTGTGGAACAAGATAGATTGGTAAGAGAGACGAATCCTTAAGGAGGTAAGGCCTTGAGGATCGTGGAGACTATATATTATGGTTTTCTTATCGACCGCAACTCGCTTCCAGATAAGAGCCTCCCACATCAAAATATCGTCTTTGTATACAAATTCTCATACAAATTAAATATAATCATATGCGCATACCTTCTTGACTCTATTTCCTCACTATAAGCCCAAGGCTTCCTCCATACCGTGTCTGGCAGATCTGCGTCGCCTTATACTACGGCTGGGCAGTTAAATGGATTGTTGCAGCCACTCAAATATATAAAACGACAATATACCGTATCAGAACATCTTTAGATATATAGGGGACTCCTTACCCACCAAGCCTTGCTAGAATAGGGAGGCCTCAAGTTCTTACTACTTTGCATAAGAATATACGTGACGATTAACGTTATAGTGTTTGGTTAATTTCTAACCGATTTTAATAGGCTCTCCTTGCATTTCTTACTAATCGGCCAACTGCCTTCCTTAATAAAATGGCCTGGTTTCTATATAACGAATTTAATATAATTATAGGCCTCTTAACCATCTGGAAGACACTTTCACGCGTTCGGTGGAGTAGGAAGGTAGTATAAAGAAAAGCGCTTAAGCGGGCAGAGGATCTACGTTCCCTATAGAAGGGACGCTAGATCACATGGGACATTCGCCGGTTAGTATTTATTAATGAATTAGGAGCTAATAAGAGAACTAGGTATAGAAAGTTTGGGTAGAGCCCTATTAATCTACCTACAATTAAGGTCTCTTTAATTTAACGCTCTAAGCGGTGGAATATACTACTAGCCTACACCTATAATGGCTTCCTTAAGGGGACGTTAATATATTAAGGCTCTATTACTGCTAAAATATTTAACGCTTGGATTAAGGCTGTAGTTCTACCATAGTGTGTACCTAGTATAATCTTAATTATAGATAACGCATTAATTTACAGAAACCAGGTAGGGGAGTTAAATTCGGTAAGTATATATATATAAAAGTTGACAGAAAGCAGGAGCTCTAAACCCTCTACAAGAGAGCTAGCGTCTATATAGAGTATCTGCCACTATATTCTCCAGAGTTTAACCCAATCGAGCTTGCTTTTTATGACCTTAAGACGTGGGTTTAACGCAATATTCACAGTCTTGGTAACTATATAGACTTTAGAAGCTTTTTAAGATTTGGTATACAAAATATAGGTAATTATATGGCTACATAATCGTATTTCCAGCACGTAGGTTATCTAGTAGTTAACTAGTTAGTTTCTTATATATATAATTAGTGTAAAAGATACTAGAAGAATATAAAGCCTACCTAAATTTAAACTTCCTATAAGCCCTTAGGTCTTGTTGAAGCTTTAATAAGGCACCTTCCTTAAAGCTAAGGTCTTCCTATATGCTATTACTAATTTTGTTCTTATTCCGCAAGGCCTCCAAGTCGTAATTATTTTTAAGCAGGGTATCAGCAATATAATTAAGCTTAGTAATTAGCTCTACTAAGCTCCAATATAGCTGCGTTTAAAGCCAGTTAAAGTAGTCGCGAAGCTCTACGGTAGGATTAAGCCTGGGCGCAATTGGGCTTGTTAAAGGCTCTACTACTTAATTTAAATCGTCCGGCTTTACTAGGGGAGGTTACTAGGGAGGTTATTAGGGTATAACAGGCTACTAATATAGGTAAGGAGCGTACTGTATATACTATAGGTGTTAATATTAAGCAGGGTATAGTTAGTAAGGGGTATAGGGGGGGAAGTTTATTAGATAATTAAGCACAGCCTTTGTCTATCGCGCCCTTATCGCACTATCCTTTTGGCTTAATAGGATCGCAATTTAAGTAGGAGGCTTATTAGCAGTAGCCTTCCCCTTAAGGATCTCATTCCCCTATAATGTCATTATAGTTCCATTAATTAGGTGGTGATCTGCTAGGTAATTTAGGTTGCTATTAACCTAGTAAGTACGCCTACTATTCCAGTATGCGTCGGTTCTGCATTCCCATTAAAATACAATTAGTAGGCCTCTGTTCTTAGCTATAACTTTGTTTAGCATGGTGCTGGGTAGATTTAGGCGTTAAATAGCAGTAGTACTGCCACCAGAGGCCTTCCCTTTCTTACTTTAGCCAGTTATAGCCTCTATAAGTGTTTCTAGTTGAGTGCTAAGAGCCTGCGTTATATGGCCTCCTAGCGAATTTAATAAATCTGACGTCGCAGGGAGCTCCAAAAGTGTTACGGTAGCCTCTACTTTTAAGCCCTTCCTTTTATCACTATGCTAGGCGTCTAAGACAGAATCTATAGCTTGGATATCTTTATAGCTATATAAATCTATAATAACTTTATCTTTTTTAGTACCCTAATTGTAGGAAGCTGTAGCTTAAATTAAGGTAATAGGCTTAAATTGCCCTAGGTGTTTTGCTCAAACTTTATTAATTTAGGCGATCAATTAAAAGTATACAAAACCTCCATATATATGCACTCTTTTGGCAGTATTCACAAGCGGTATTGCTCCTACTACTATATGCTAAGTAAGAGTATATCAAATAATCTCTAAATCTACCTCTGGCTCTAGTTCCTGTATTATATCTAATTCGGATACAGCCTCAGATAATACTAAGGGAGACTCCTCTCTTACAGCAGCTTTGGTAGCTTGACGTTCTGCTAGTATTATACGCAGCAATTTATATACTGGTTAAGGAGGTGGCTTCTTGTAAGGCTTTAGCTTCTTTAATGTCTTCTTCTTAGCCTATTTGGAAGATTGCTAAGAGGATACTTCCTTATTCTCTACTACCTTTCTTAACCGACGTTGCCGCTATGGTGAAGTTTGTGTTGCTAATTAAGTCACCTTATAATTATTAAGAGGATAGTCTAGAGGCAGCATACCAGCTAGAATAAAGCCCTCCTTACCAGGGGGGATAGTAGTAAAAGAGCTATAGTTCTCATCCTTATTAATCCCAATATTGTCCTCATCTAAGAAGTCAACCTTATTATCGCTTACTTTAATGGCAATAGGAGAAGCTTCCGTGTCATTAGTTTTGCCTTTTTTAGGTATAACCTTAGTGCGCGGAGTATTCTTAGTAAGAGAACTAGAGCCAGGGTAACCTTGTGGAGCGCGTTAGGGTACTAAAACCTATAACGCGGCTTGTTTACAACAGCTTAATGGGGGTGCTATATTAACTAAAACACCTGCTGAGACTTAGTGATAGAAAAGCCAGTAAGAAATAGAGCTTCATATATTTTTAAGTGAAAAAAAGTACTGCGCATATGATTATATTTAATTTGTATAAGAATTTGTATACAAAGACGATATTTTAATGTGGGAGGCTCTTATCTGGAAGCAAGTTGCGGTTAATAAGAAAACCATAATACTACGGGCACGTGCCTCCGGCACGTAACCGACGGCCATCCAAGGGGTGTCCAGGGGTTGTCCTAAGGGCAACCCAAGGTGACCTGCAATAATATCCCTTACATTACCCCCCCCTTTCTTGCGGTCGGCCCCCGATCGCCATTACCTTGCAGTAAAGGGAGATTATAAGGGCTCGTCCCAGAAGGGGTTTGGAGAGATGTTGGCATACTACTGTATATTATCTATCTATCTAACCCCTGCTTTGAACTCCTGAAAACCTTAATAAGGAAAAACATAACTAGAGAAAAGACACGAGGATTGCTAGAAAACCTATTAAAAGCCTACTAGAAGTATACTGGTAACTACCTAGACTAACCTAAGGATTTTTATACAACTCTACTTCTAAGCCTTTATGCCGGTCTGCAATTAATCGCAAGTATTGTAGGCAATTTGGTGTTCCTAATGTAGTTCTATAGAACCTTTTAGTATGGGATTTAACGTACAGGGCCTTAGCTCACTATTATCTTTAACTATTAAGATATAATCTGTAATCCTTTCTCCTAATCCCCTACGTTACTAACGCATTGCTCCCGCATTTGCCCTTGGGCTACTATATACAGTTAGGTAATTAATTAGTTAATTAAAGAGACTTGTCTCTTAAGATTTGGTATATATGGTTTCAAATCTGGTAGTCCTGTGCTATATAATTGGTGTAGCTTTACTGCCTAGCAAACAGGAGACACTTTGTAATAGCGCCTATAGCTATTATACAACTATTAAGAACGTTTGTAACGTTGTTTTTTTGATATTATAGTATCGTTTAGGTATAATTTAACCTATATATATCTTTAATTAACGTCTTAATTGCCTTCCCTGGCCGCGTGATTAGTTTTTATAAGAAAGTAATGGTTAAATAACTTATACACGTGTTTCCTTCCTTCTGAATAACGCTATTGTAACAGAGTTATATTGGCAAGGTTGCGGCTATTTACCGGAAGGGTATTAGACGGTGAAGTATAAGGACACCTTGCTTATTAAGCTATTTCTTTTCCTTAACACCTTACTTCCCATTATTAACCTTCGTCCAATTTTGGACGTATCTTTGATATATTATTAAGATTTTCTTCTTTTCTATTATTATTTTAGTATGCCTCTTTATTCTTCTACTAACTGCTCTTCTAAGCCAATTCCTTAGCGTATTCTGGCCCTACCGCTGTATATAGAACCTTAACCTCCGCTAACCCGTAACTGGTGCTAGTCCTGCCTAAATAATTTTGCCTGCACGTCCTTAAAAGACTAGAAGTCTAATAAAAGGATTCTAGAGGCTTATAATAAGACGCACTGCGTTAAATCCAATACCTTTAGTCCTTATAATTGATGCATGCGTACTAAGAGCGGCAGTTATATTAAGGTGAGTTTTTCTATTCTTGATAGATTTCCATTGCTAACTTTAAGCTTTAATAGCCTGGGCCTAAGTAGCGACGTTCCTTTAATGTCCTTGACTACTATATCGCCCGGGCTCTCTCTTATTCTAGTGTAAACACTAAACGACTTAGTTAAATTTAAGACTATGCTATGGCTATCTATACTACCTATAATTCCTAGCAAGCCAGCCAGTAACGCCTTATACGAGAGCAAGGTTGGTACACTAAAGATAGGGTAAGGGATGGGGGTAATAAGAAGAAGGTTGCTGTCTACTATAAGAAGGAGTTCGCGTATACGCGTTAAGTTTTAAAAGAGTATAATATAATGCGGTATTAGGTAGGTTACCCTTTAGGTACCTAACGGATAGGTAACTAATAGTTGCCGTAGCAAGGTCTTGGTGGTTCTGGACTATGCCAGCCAGCCAACGTCTCTGTTTATTCTGGGCTTGAGCGTGTCTTTATTGACTATAAGCTGACGCCGCAAGAGCTTTATTGGTATTGGTTTGGACCTAATATTAGTGTTAAGCGTTTAAGGATCTCTGCCCTAGCTACACCTTATCGTCCTACCCCTATTTTTATGCCTACTCGTACCCCTACTAAGGGGTCTGGTGTGACGGGCTCGTACAAATGCTTCTGAACCGAAGCTTGTAGATTGCTACCATACAAGAATACTAAGCTGAGGAGAAGAAGAAGAGGAAAGGAGGCTCTAGGGGGTAATATACATAGTACGGGCGGACTCCGGATATTGCGCCAAGACAGCTACAGGGGACGGTGCCCTAGCACCGTCACATTACCCCCCCCTTCCAAAAAAGCCTGCCCTCAGGCTTTATCCCCTCATAGAAGAGAAAGAAGAGAAAGAAGAGAAAGAAAAGAAGAAAAAAATCTAGCATCTAGCGCTTGATCGCGATGCTGGTTAATATAGGACTTGCAGCAGTTCCTGCAGCTCCTGCAGCTGTGAGAGGTATATTGCTATACTAGTTGATATAGGGCAGGCTGCCGTCCTGCAGCTCCTGCTACTGCGAGAGGTATATCGCTAGGAGCCCTCTGTTGGCTATTGTCCTTTCTTTAGAACTCCGGTACCTCCTAGCTCTCTATCCCCCCTTTTGTTATGGCGCGCCCCGAGCCATAAAAAAAAGAGCCCCCCCACTCCCCCTCTTATAAAAAGGTAGGTGAAAAAGTTTTAATAAGGGTGGGAAGGTTAGGGAGTTGTAGCTCACATATATATTGGCACGAGTTCTTGTCCATTTAGTAGCAGTACAGTGCCAGCGACAGGTCGTTTGGGTGGCGGTATAATGCTAGCAATAGGGTTGTATTTTAGGGAGCAAAGCTCTACCTAGTTGTGTTCTAGCCGTAGGCGTATTAGCGCGACGGGTTGTTAAGGTATAGTTCCACAGGCATATTGGCGCGGTAACTTGTTGGGATTGTAGCAGTACGGTGCCAGCGGCGAGGTTATATTTTAGGGAGCAAAGCTCTACCTTGTATACAGTTAATACTGCAGGCGAAGTAGTGAAAGTCAGTTGACTGCAGGCAGAGCAGTAAGTAGTTAATTAACTATAGGCAGAGCAGCAGAGGTCCAGTAGTAGTACAGTACCAGCGACAGGGTTGTTCGGGCGGCAGTATAATGCTAGCAACGGGGTCGTATTTTAAGGAGCAAAGCTCTCCTTATATACAGTTGTTACTGCAAGCAGGGCAGTAGAAGTTAGTTATAGTGTTATAGGCAGAGCAGCGATAGTTAAATTGGGATTAGCTATAGGCAGAGCAGTAAGGGTTTGTTTGTTTAGCTATAGGCGGAGCAGCAGGTGTTGGTTTAGCTGTAGGCGAAGCAGCAGAGGTTAAGTGTGGTACTACAGTAGGTACTGGTTTAAATGCGAGAGGTATATTGCAGAGGTTAGGTAGCAGTACGGTACCAGCATTAGATAGTAGATAGCAGGCATATTAGCGCTATTGTTGGTTAATTAATCGTAGGCGTATTGGCGCGATTATTTAGTTAATTAGGCTGTAGGCGTATCGGCATAGCCGTTATTTATTTAGGGTAGCAGTACGGTGCAAGCGGTAGGGTTATATAAGGGGCAAAGCTCCACCTTATATACAGTTATTACTGCAAGCGGGGCAGTAGAAGTCGGTTAGCTACAGGCATAGCAGCAAGTTAATTGGCTGCGGCAGGGCAGCGGAGGTCTATTATAATAGTAGGCGTATTAGCGCTATTATTGTCTGGTTTGTGGTTTGGCTTGCAGGCGTATTAACACGAGTACTTGTTTATTTGGGCAGCAGTACAATACAAGCGACTAGTGGTAATAGTGGTTAAACATAGAGCTCGGTCTATTAGTTAGTTAGTAGATTGTAGGCGTATTGGCATAATCGGTCTATTAGTTAGACTGTAGGTGTAGCAGCACAGTTATTATTAGGTTGGCGTAGGGCATACAGCCGTTCTGCTGCTGCAAGAGGTGTATATCGCTAGGAGTCCTTTATGGCCGTTATTCTTCCTCTTAGAACTTAGTACCTCCTAGATCTCTACCCCCTCCTTTAATATAGCGCGCCCCGAGCCATAAAAAAAGAAATATAGCTTGTATGCGTATTAGCACGAGCTCTTGTCTATTTAGTAGCAGTACGGTGCTAGCGTCCGACGGTAGATAGCAGGCATATCGGCGCTATTATTGGTTAATTAATTGTAGGCATAATGGTATAATTAGTTAATCGGTTTGCATTTAAATCGCGTTTAAATCGCATTTAGATTGCAGGCGTAACGGCATAATTAGTATCCAGTTTGCCTAAATTAATTTCGTTGTTAAAGCTTATATAGCTTAGTATTAACCTTGTTGTTGAAGTGTATAAATGCCTAAGGTAAAGCTTGTATAACTTAGTATCAACCGTAGTTGTTCCTTAGTATGCGTAGCTTAGTGTCACTTAAAAAGGATCACTGTAGGTGGAGAAGAAGATAATTAAATTAGTAAGGGAGGCAGTCGATCGTTAACGAACTTATACGGTCGTTGTTAAAGTTGTAGTTCATGTCGCAGGCATATCGGCACGATGGTTGGTCGGGTTCGCATTTAAATCGCGTTTAGGTTACGTTTGAATCGCATTCGGATCGCAGGCGTAACGGTATAATCCGTCTGTCGGTTTCTCGAGGTCTACTGTTAATTGGTAGGTAGTTCAAGATGTTGTTAATTATTTAATTAATTAATATGCTGTCGACTAGTAGAGGTGCTATTATATTACTAGCCATAGTTAATCAATTGGTTTAAGGTATACTGTTAATTGTAGCATATTTAACCAGTTGTTGTATAAGTAAGGTATTAAGGGAGACGCGCTAATAGGTTGATTCTCGTCAAGGTATTAATTAGTTGAAGTATACTGTTGATTGTAGTATATTTGATAATTTGACAGGAATCGATTAGGGTATTGGTATATAGTCTATTAATATTCTCGTGATTCTCAGAACAGGTTGTAAAATAGTAGACGTGTTTAAGTATTGTCAGGAGATTCGAAGGTACGCTATAGGGTTAGCAGCTGTATTTGAATACTTATATTCAATCAAGAGTATCAATTGAAGACTTATAGGAATGCCGTTGTGATTTAGCATATTAAATTGTTGTTAGAGAGGTATTGAAAGAGGTATTGAGAAGGTGCGTGTTAATATTTTAATTCTTGTCAGAGTTAAAGGTATTAAAGAAAGAGTGCGCTTTAATATTCGAGCATAGTTATACAAGGGTAAGCTGTTATATAGCGTTCGATTTAATGAGGTGCTATTAGAGAGCAGATTCGCATATTATCGTTTAAAGAGGACTGCCGTTGAGTAGTAGGCAGTTCAAGGGTAGTTAATAAATGGTATTAAGAGGTATGTATCGATATTTCGATTCTTGTCACGACTGGCAAGACATGCTTTCGTAATGGTAGGCTGTCTCGTTCGTAGAAGGTTGTATAAATGGCTATTAAGAGAAACGCGTCGATAGTTCGTAAGAGGTCGTAGAGATAAATAGGCTCATCTATAGAGCTATTGGAGAGTGCTATAAATCGGAATGATTCTCCTGATCTGTTCTCCTAATTAAGAGTGCCATAAATCTCTTAAATTCTCCCCAGATTCCTAGTACCCCTGTACATAGGATTGTGATACTTATAGATGTATTCGGCTGTAAGATTGAGGGACTATCTAGGTTAATAGTGATACTCGGGTCGCTCAGATACGGCAGTTGTTAATAAGAACTTGACGGGTGTCTATAAGGGCGTTTATAGACAAGTTAGAGAGTCGTGTCGCAGGCATATCGGCGCGACAGGTTGTCAAGTTTGGGGTTTAGGGTAGCAGTATGGTGCAAGCATCAGGTCCTTCCTAATTGATTTCGTCTCTCCTCGTACAGCTTAATATTAATCGGGGTGGTTATTATAGTAGTAGTAGCTAGAGAATAACGGATAGGATTCGTTCCAGAGGACTTGTAGACAACATGCACCTACCGCCTAATAGCATGGCTCGGGTCATGTCTTGGCTTGTCTTAGCCAATACTGTGGGATCAGTTCCAGGTTCCTTGTAGCCCTAGGCTAAGTCTTAACTAAGGTCGTCTCTGCAGCTTGTACAACTCCGTATTAGTTAAAAGGGTTGGAACGGGGGTGAGATATTATTGCCTTCCCAGGTAGTTGTCCTTATCCATAGGAGACCTTCTAGCTGCTTAAATACCGGCTCCTAGTATTAATGATAGCGACTTAACGCGTCGACAACGCGCAGCTAGGGGTGTTCAACGCGTGTCCTCCTAGAACACGCGGAACAGGGGTGGGATATTATCCAGGCCTTCCCAGGCAAGGGAAAGAGGGAGCTCCAAACAAATAAAGTCCCCCCCAGGTAGGTGAGCTTAGTATAATGTGACGGGCTCGTATAAATGCTTCTAAACCAAAGCTTGTAGATTGCTACCATACAAGAATACTAAGCTGAGGAGAAGAAGAAGAGGAAAGGAGGCTCTAGGGGGTAATATATATGGTACGGGCGGACTCCGGATATTGCGCCAAGACAGCTACAGGGGACGGTGCCCCAGCACCGTCACAGGATTAGAATAGACCCTAGATTAGAAGACCTTACTATATTTTAGACCCATTACGGAATATATAAATGTAAAGTACTTCCCTTTAGACTGACTAACGGACTAGCTACGTACCAGCGATACATAAATAATATACTCTTTAACTACCTTAATGACTTTTATACGGCCTACCTAGATAATATTATAATTTACTCCAAGAATAAGTTAGAATATAAGGAGCATGTCCATAAAGTCCTATAACGGCTCTGAGAGGCTGGCCTCTAGGCTAATATTAGGAAATTGGAATTTAGTGTTAAGCATATAAAGTACCTAGGGTTTATTGTTAGTATAAATAGAATTAAGGCAGACCTAGAAAAGACGGCTATAATTAACTAATGGATACCCCCAAGGACCGTAAAGGGGGTGTAGTTATTCTTAGGGTTCTGTAACTTCTACTAATGCTTTATTAAGAACTATAGTAGAATTGCCTGGCCCCTAAGCTAACTTACCTACAAGGACCGGCCCTTTTACTTTAATACCGTATATAGGCAGGCCTTTAATGAGCTTAAGAAACGACTGGTTTCTGCTCCCTTACTTGCCTACTTTAACCTAGAACGGCCCTTAATACTAGAAACTAATGCCTTAGACGGTGTTATAGCTGGTGTTTACTCCTAGAAGCAGATGGACGGAAAATGGCACCCTATTACTTACTATTTGAAGACTATAATAGATGCTAAGCTAAACTACCCAATTCACAATAAAGAAATGCTGGCTATTATTTCTAGCTTTTAGCACTGGTAAACACAGTTAAAAGGAGCCCCTAAGCCTATTTAAGTAGTTTTGGACTATAAAGCCCTAGAATATTTTATAACAATAAAGGCCCTTATAGCCTGGTAGGTACGCTAGGCGGAGGTCCTATCCCAGTTTAACTTCCTAATTATATATAGGCTAGGTGCTACCAACCGTGCGGATGCTCTTATAAGGTGTGAATAGGACCTAAATAACTAGGCAGCTGCGAAAATCTTATTATAGACTTAGACGCTACTATAACTAGAATGCCTTAACCCCTAAATATAGGCAGAACTAAATACGGACCCTTTAAGCGCTAAGATATGTCCTATTAATTCTATAGAACTTAACCTTATTGATAAACTGCTATAGGCAAACTGTACGGCCCCTTCTCTATAGGAGTACCGTAAAAAGGTAAAGGATTCTATTAGCCTATGGTCCCTAGAAAATGGACTACTTAAGTATTAGGAACGGCTAGTAGTAGTAGAGGAACAGAACTTATAGACTTAGCTTATTGCTAAAGCATATACTTAGGTCTCTATGGCCCACCCTAGAAAGAATAAAACCTATAAGATTATTAGTAACTATTACTACTGGCCCGGAATGGTTATAGATATTAACCACTATATATAGAACTGTAATAACTGCTGTAGGTCTATAATTCCATAAGATAAGACCCTAGGGCTATTAAAGCTACTCCTGATACCAGAATGCCCCTGGCAGCATATCTTTATAGACTTCTATAAGTTACCTACAGACCGTAACGGATATGATATGGTTATAATCCTAGTTAACCGCTTTGGTAAGCGCCCATTCTTAATCCCCTGTTATAAGAATATTGATGCTAAAAAGGCGGCCTGACTATATATCTACTATGTTTACCAAATTTATAGACTACTAGATACTATTGTATCTAACCGCGGGCTGTAGTTTATATTAGCCTTCTGGAATGAGTTTACCTGGATCCTAGGTATTAGGCTAAAGCTCTCTATAGCATACCACCCCTAGATAGACGGTTAGATAGAGATTGTAAATTAATACTTAGACTAGAGACTCTGGCCCTTTATTAACTACTTTTAGGATAACTGGAGCAAACTACTACCTATAATGGACTACGCCTAGGCAACCCTACCCTATAACTTTATAGGGTTTGTACCTATTTAGCTAGAAATGGGATACTTACCTTGTATAAGCTTTGACTGGGAAAGACTAGAAGGACCACAAACTATACGCGAAAAACTATCTTATAAGGAAGCATAGTAGTATGCTAGACGCTTAGAAGAAGCATAGACGGTAGCCTATAAGAACCTAGAGAAGGCCTAGAAATTAATGGAATAGTAGGTAAATAAGTACAGGCGCAAGCCTAACTTTACTATAGGTAATAAGGTCTAGGTTATAATAAAGAACTAAAAGACAGAACGGCCTAGCTATAAGCTAGACTATAAGATGGTAGGACTGTATAAGATCCTTAATAAAGAAGGTAACTTATATAAGGTTAAACTCCTAGACTTAATTAAAGTCCACCCTATTTTCTTACTAGATAAGCTATAGAAAGCTGCAAATAACCCACTACCTGGATAAAAGAATAAGCCTCTACTGCCAATTTAAGTTAATGGCAATAATGAATGGGAAGTTAATAAAATACTAGCCTGTAAACTAGTATAAGGAACGCTAAAATACTGTGTTTAATGGAAAGGTTATGATCTAGACCTAACCTAGTACCCTATCTAGAATTTTATAGGTTGCCCCTAGAAGCTTAAAGAGTTCTATAATTAATACCCTAATAAGCTAGGACCCCTAAAGTATCTAGATAAGTAGATAAAGTGCTAGTATAGTGAAGATAATAAGCTACCTGTTGAGTATACAGATAAGAACACCCTATAGATATAAATATGGACATATAAAGCCTAAGGGCAGGCTTTTTTAGAGGGGGGGGGTAATGTTATAGCGCTGGTGGAAAATGGTGGATTATAGTAGTGGATTATAGCGGATAATTGTAGATAGTTTTAGATAATCTTGGATAGTATTACGGTACTAGCAAATTGCCATAGATTGCCGCAGATTGCGGTTATGTGACGTGAGGATTGCATAAAACATTGAGCGGCGCTGCTCTTCTTCTCCTTTCCTTTCTCTAGCTTTGGATCCTCGTTTATAGACAATCCAATCGTACAGGCTTGCGCGACCCTCTTGCCGTGCTCGTGCCTCGATTGACTGAGTTGCTAACAATATGGACTATACGGACCTCTAGGACCTCCAGGACCTCTAGGACCATCAATACTGTTAGGACCATTAGGACTATTAGGACTATTAGGACCATCAGTACAATTAGGATAATTAGGACAATTAGGATAATAATTAAAATAACAAAAATTTTAGATTTTAAAATAAGGTATATTAATACTCTAGTATTTATAGCAGTTAAAATATAAAAATCGGTTTAATTTTAGGTCCTATTCTATATATAGGATACTTTAAGCTATCTAAATAATCTAAATTAATCCTTCCTACCTACCCCTATGTCTGTGTCCGTGTCTATATCTATGTCTACTTAGGCATTAAGCAATTAATTAATCGATTAAAACGAGGGGGAAGGCTCTTGCAGAGGTTCCAAATTGTCAATTAGCGGTGTTCCCGATAATCCGCCGGCCGTGTACTGATTTCCTAATTAGGCCTAGTGCCCTTCTGCCTGCCTGCCTGCCTGCCTGTCTGCCTACCTGCCTATCCCGCCTGCCTATTCTACCTGTCTAACCGTTCTACCTATCTGTACCTATCTATTAGTGCCTACCTGTCTATGCCTACCTGTCTATGCCTACCTGTCTATGCCTACCTGTCTATACCTACCTATCTGTGCCTACCTGTCTGTGCTTACCTATCTGTGCCTACCTGTTATGCCTACTTCTCTATACCTACCTGTTTGTATCTGTAATTTGGGGCAGAGGTCGGCCCGATCGAAGGCTCTGCTTAATTTAATTGCGATTAATTGTATTAATTCAAATCGTTCTTTATAGGAGTTCGCTGGCTATATATTTAAATAGTAGTTGTCTGGGGTGCCTCCCTAAGAGGCCCTGATTTGATTTAATTTGGTAATAGGGTGATATTAAGGCTCTGGTTCGATTTAATTGATTAATTAAATTAATCGTGGTGTTTGCTGGCTGGTTATTTAAACGATTATTATCTAGCTCTTATTGTTTTCCTCTTACAATAGCCCAGTAAAATAAAAGCAGGCTAGTTTTTAATGCTATTGATAAGGCATTAATTAATAATCGCTATCATTAGTTAATAATCAATAATTATTGATAATTACTTGGCATTATGGTACGTGCCTAAGGCTAAATAATTTACAAAGGGAACTTAAAGGAAGGCTTCCAGAAAAGGTCCTAATAGTTACCTAATATTAGATATTATTCGTCTAAAATACCACTTTATTTACAATGTTTTAAACACTCTACCCTCTTAAGGTTTTCTACTCCCATCTACGCCCTTTCCTATAATACCGTACAACGTCCCCCTAAAAAGACTCGCTCCGGTTTATCGCTTATAGCTAAAATTAAGAGAATATCAATTGCCATATATAATAACCTTAGCTAACATTTTCTTTGCTAATCTTAATACTACTATTTAAGCGCTAGCATCTTACTAATATTATATAGTTCCCTATTATAATAATCTTAGTACTCATCCTAACTTGCTGGTTAAGTATACTTACCTAGCTTTTAAGCAATCCAATTAAATATGTTAAGTTTCTGCTCTTAAGGTCTCCTTTTACACGACAGAGGACTTAAAGGAGTAGGAGCTTTTTCCCAGTAGGACTCCTAAAGCTCTTTAACCTTTTTTAATATAGGCTTAACCTACTTTACTTTCCAGTTTACCTTAATATACTTTATATAACGGTTTAAATAAAGAATAAGGGCGGCGGTATAAAGTGGTAAGTTGTCCGTTTTACTATGGTACTTATTAAAGGTCTTCCACCCCTTTCTAATTTAAGCGCTAAACTCTTTATTAGAAGCATGTTTAGACTATTATATAGTATTAATATTATCTAATTTAGAAGGAAGTCTACTTATAAGCGCGGCTTTAAAGTACTAAACAATAATATCCATAGTAAAGAGTATACTATTAATTATTGTGTGGTCACCTTAAGTCTCTAAAGTTGCTTAGTAGAATGGTTAAAGGAATTCCTTAATTATATAAAGCCGTTTCTAGTCCTCTAGAGAAAGATAGTCTGCCTAAAGCATGGCAAAGTAGTTCTTAGTATAGGTATTAATAGCTCCTGCCTTTTAATTAGCTACAGCTAGCATTTAAAACCAGCTATTCCATCTCATACGGTTATTAAGTGGAATTATTCTCTTCGCTAGATCTTTAAACTCCTTTATATAACCAGCGGAACTGCGGATGTATATAATAATATTATAAAGCTTACCAAGTAGTCCCATAACCCAAAAGGTTGCCTATTTCTCCTCTTTATCTACTACCTCTCCTTTTCCTTCTTATTTATTATACAACTCTAATTACTCTATTTTAATTAGACCATAAAATAGGAAGGCTTATACGGCTAAATTAATAATATAGCCAGTATAGCGGATCCGCCGATATATAGAATCCTATTTAATATCCTCCTTTTTCTAGAGATAGGCTTCTACCATATAACAAAGTGTATTGTTTAAAGTGGCGTTGTTATAGATAATAGACCTAAGCTTTTATACAATACCATAGTCCTTAAAAACTGGGAGAAGAGTGGCAAATTGCTTATTTCTGCTATAGTTTGCTACCATACAAAGCGCAAGAAGGGCCTTTAAGCGCTTCTCTTAACTATAGTTAACAAAGTAGGCGCAGATCCCTAGAAGAAGGAGCCTATTTAGGAAGATCCAGATATTAAGTAAAAGATAAATACTTAATATTACTAACTGAAGTTTCTTTTATATAATATCTTTATAAGTCTACTAGGACTGCTTAATCTTCTTTATAACTTAAAAGTGTGCTATAGTTATAAAGTTAGACAATTCTGGATTAAGCACTTAGTAAAAAGCATAAAATTCTGGCCATTTAACAACTTAAAAAGGAAGGTTTTGTATAACAATTAGTGTAATTAAAGCCTTATTAATTATATCCTAATTTAGGTGTTTTTAATAGACTTAAGTATTAATCTCTTCTATTTGGCCTAAAGACTCTACTTAGGTATAAAGTTGCTATAGTTAGCAGACGGTTTCTTCTTAAATTAGACCCAGAGTTTAGTCAACATATATTCTATGCTTTAACTTAAGATGTTTATATATATTTGTACTAACCGAAGTGCTATACAGTAGTGTTACTATACAGTATATACAGAACTTAAGCCGAGAATTCTTTCTATTATGTACTATTTAAGTATAAACCTATATTATATAAGCAGATTTACCCCTTCCTTTTAATTTAGTTTTAACTAAATTATAGGTAGTTAAAGGCATAGGAAGAGATAAATTAATTTTAGAATCCATAATTTGTATAAAATAATTAAAGAGAAGGAAGGAGTTCAGAAATTTTGGTTAAGCGGTAAGAATTATTAATAAGAATCGATAATAATCGATTGTTGTTAATAACGATTATTAATCAATCTTATCGATAATAAGTTATCG
>Ga0307507_10001962_pt1 | contig 44635 bp, 22 predicted proteins | sample 7_EM_MG_FD_207223 | JGI IMG/M metagenome (GOLD analysis project Ga0307507, IMG submission 207223) | Populus trichocarpa ectomycorrhiza microbial communities from riparian zone in the Pacific Northwest, United States - 7_EM | ecosystem: Host-associated > Plants > Roots > Unclassified | place... | reverse complement strand
ATTCTCTGGTTATTCCCTTCTCTTCTTTACGCAACGTCTTGTTCTCTTGAAAAGCTATATACCCTTAGATTTAGATAGAATTTATATTATTCCTTTAAATCTTCCCCAAAGCCTCTTCGCGCCCTTATAGTAATAGTAGTATTTTATATGGTGCTTAATTGCCTTAACCTTAACTTTATGGCCTACTTGCTAAAAAACCTTAAGTAATTGGTAAACGGATAGGTGGCTAAAATAATGGTGCAGTTAGCGTAATTCTAACTTAGTTAAGTAGCTCTAAGTAATACTCTTTTCTAGTTAATAAAGGAGCAATTAGGGGTAACCCTACTTGCGCATAACGGGCACCTAATTGTCTCCCTAAATAAGTATATTTTTAAGGTTATTAAGCCTAATACCTAATTTATTTATATCTTTAATGTAAAATAGAAACGGAGTGTTTATAGGAATAATATGGAAGGTAATATACCCTAAGGGGGTTTAAACCCTAATTGTGCTAAAAAAGGTTGTAGTACCCTTGCCAAAACAAATTGTGTATTAGCCTGCCGTTAAATAGTTAATCTAAATAGAGCTATTAAGCTGTTAAAGGGCTCGAACTTAAGGTTCTCCTGCTATAGATACTTCTGCGGCTCTAGTATCTAGCATAATACTATAAAAGATGTTTGCCGAGCATCTGTTATTAAAGGAGAACGCAGAGCTCTCCTTTGGCTTATTAAAGATATCTAACTTTATAATAGAATAGAGCGGAAATTAGTTATTAAGAACAGCAACGGTTTATATACCATCTACCTTACTATACTTAGTAAAGTATTAGTTAGGAGAGTAGTCCTTAATTTCTATATCTATAAGGAGCTGTTCAGTCTTATTAACCTCACCCTTAAGGTCTTTTACGCCTTTATATTAAACCAGGAAGCTTTAGAAGTAGGCTATAATAACCTTATAATTTCTAACGTTTCTTACACTCTAACGGAACTTATTATATGCCTCCTTTTGCTTACTAAGGGAGTATCTAGTTAACTAGCAATTTGGCTTCTTATAAACGTAGCACTTCTTCTAACAATTACTTTAAAATAAACCTCCATGAGTACCTCCATAATTGCCTTGTGGTTAACGTTAATTATACCTTTTACCGTATTCCCTACCACGGCCACTATATATTCGATTAGTCTAGTTATAATTATATTAGTTAGGAATACTTAGTTGGGTAGGGTTTTTGGCATAGAACTATTAAGATTCTTGTGTTTATATTACAGTACCTATAGCGGAGCGTAGCTCAGTATATACTCCTTTAAACATATCTATAGGTTTATATAGCGCCAAATTGTACTTAGGAACGCCACGGTAGGCTAAGATAACCTAGTCCCTTAGACTGTTCTTATTTTAGTAAGTTTTAGTAAGGCCACGTTGGATTTTCTAGAGTTTATTAAAGAGTAGTTAAAGGCACTCTAAATAAGTCTTTGTTAAGTTAGAAGCGATAACTCTTTAGAATATAGTCTTCCGCCATTCGGATATATAAAGCTAGCGATTCTTATTGGTCTTAAAGTAGGCTCTAGTAAGCTAAAGCATTACATTAAAGCTATAGTTTCTACCCGTAATATAGTCGTAATAAAATATCGCCGCCCGTCCCTTTAATATAACTAAGAAAGCATAATAAAACTAGTGGCATTAGATTCTAACCTTGCTGCAGCAGTTATAAAAGACCTGTAGTTTTGTTCTGAGTATATTATATAGTTCTCTTCTAAACTTCTTCTCCTCGTCCAAATATACCTTTATTAGATTCGTGACTTCTTGTAGTAAAGGCTTACCGGTTGGCTAGGGTAAAGAAGCTAGAGGCGGCGAAGGTGGAGGAAGAGTACCTCTAGGTAGGAGAGCACCTCTAGGTGGGATAGTAGCGTTCTAGGGGTTTTATTCCGAATTAAAGTTGCCTTCTAAAGAATACGGGTTAGTTCTAGGTTTCTATAGTTAACGTATAATCTTAGCTTCTGTCTATACTGGTTCTTCTATACTAATAATAACGGCCTGGATATTACTAGTAATTAGGTTACCGTTTTTAGTAATATATACCCCATTCCTATAGAGGAAGTCTTAAAAATCCCAAATAATATTAACATTGCTAAGTGCCTAGGTGTTGGCGGTCTATCCTACAAAATCCTCCCTAAAATATTCCTACAGCTGTAGATCGGCGTAGTGTCTACTTTGGTAGAATATAATATGGTATAGGAGAAAGCCGTTAACTTATTTTACGGTATAAGTTGTTATATTAATAGTAAATTCGTCCCAATCTTTATTAATAAGTTTCGCGTATAAAGCTACCCCTAGTGGTAAGGAGTCTTCCCAGTTATTTAAGGTAGGCGTAGCTATGTTTTTAGAGGGAGGGAAGTGTTATTGGTATAGGGATTGTTATTTGGTACGCGTTCGTTGTTTAGTATGCGTTTATAACGTATATTTGTAATTATAGGGCTTAGAACCAGTTCTAGCCTTAAATTGCGAAGACTTGTAAAGCGTGTTGTTCTATATAATAGATGTAAGAATCTATAATCTAGGAAAGGCTTAGGACTAGTTCTGGCCTTTAAATCCTTAGATTTATAGAAGAGTTCTATTTAAGGTTTAGGACTAGTTCTAACCTTAAAAGACAGCTTCCTCTAGCACGAGTAGCACTAGTACAGTGGCTTGTCTCTTCTTGGTGGAATACCTAGCTGTTCTGTGGTATAACAGTGAAGTTAACCACTGATTAGTGTTGGTAACACAAGGTGATATCACGTAGTTACAGTTTGTAGCTAGTATGATGTTGTTGTTGTTTCTTTTTTTCCCTCCTGCTTGAGGAAGGGTGAGGAGCTTAAGGCTCCTCGCCACGCTAGTGCCGCGGCGACACGTGACGGCAACTTGCCTGTATTCCCAACAGAGATAGTATTACGGATACTTTAAGTATAATATTATAACTACTTAGAAAAGAGTTGAAAGAAGCTAGTTAGTTAATAAGGGCATAGTCTAGAATAGAATTAGTGGAGCTATATAACAAGGAATGGTAACTAAGGTTATATAATGTAATCTATATAATCTATAATAGAGCAGATAAAGCAGATAGAGTAAATAGAGTAATGACTTTCTTAGGAGTATGGATGTGTATTTAAGGACCCACAGTCTCTACCTAGATAGTTTCCTTCCTTATAGTAAATCTTAGAATACAATTAGAGTTAATCTATTAGGCAACCACTCCACTAGTTATTACTATATTGTTGACTTCTTGTTTGCCTATACACCTAGCCCATTAGTGAGTCTACCGTGGTATTTCCTACAAGGCTTCGTTATAATAAAAGGCCTTTAAGTAGCTACTATTTCTAATATTAATCTACTTTAATTGTATCCGCTAATAGCCTATTACGCTTATTAATACCCTTTTTTTTTGGTTTAACTAAAGACTTGTTTATATACAAAGTCTATAACTAATATAGAAAATATATTAAAAGCAATCTTCCTAAGCATTAGATAGAGGATTAAAAACGATGTTATTTACTTTACCGCTATTATTAGTACAGATTTTGATAAATTTAAGGCCTATATTATAGTAGCGGTTAAGCTTACTAGTGTGGGAGGGTAAGGCTCTATTGATAGGAAGTTTAGAGTTGTCAGTTGGTAACAGCCGGTCGGTATCAGTCGGTCGGTAACAGTTGGTCGGTAACAGCGGTCGGTAACAGTCGGTCGGTAACAGTCGGTCAGTAATAGTCTGTAAAGAAGAGAAGGAAAGAGTGTATTTCTGTCGGCTCGTTCTGTCTAAGTTGTTCCTAATTATTGAAAGTCGAAGGTTGGGAAGGAGAAGAGCCGAAGGCTCTGTATATACAGGAAAATATTTGTAATGCCAAGACGTTAGACAATGACTATGCTACACTACCACATACCTCCTCCACTAAGAACGTTGTCCCCTAACGTTCTCTACTAAAAGAACACAGGAAACCTCTTTCTCCTAGTAAGACATCTGTTAGATACGTGCTGAATAAATACACCCACTAGCGGTACTAGTCGAAAGTGTAATTCTGCAGCCGTCTGCATTACACCCACCAGTATTACTGGTCGAAAGTATAGCCCTTATCCCTTGCACCGATGGGTGCCTCAATTCGGTGGCCCGTGCGAGTAACCACCAAAATCGTCCTCGTCATCAAATGAGGCTATAAGGGGCTTTTTTCTTCGTTCCTTTTAGCCGTTAAGGATATTAAGTAGGTGGAACAAAATCCTCATTATTAGAAGCGTTATTTTGTACTATAATTAGTAATATTATATAGTTTAATTTATCTATAAAAATCTTACAACAATATTTGAAGTTTCTGGTAGAATACCGACCGCCTATAAATGAGAGCCATTCGTTGGCTGAGCTCGGGCCACCAAGTTGAGGCACCAGTTATCGGTGCAAGGGATATAGAGCCTCCTTAGTAGAGCCGTCATACGCAGAACCGTCGTACGCAGAGCCGTCGTGCAGAGCTTTTGTATACAGAGCTTCGTGCAGAGCTTCGTGCGGAGCCTCGCGCAGAGCTTCGCGCAGAGCTTCGCGCAGAGCCTCGTGCAGAGCTTCGCGCAGAGCTTCGTGCAGAGCTTCGTGCAGAGCTTCGTGCAGAGCTTCGCGCAGAGCTTCGCGCAGAGCTTCGTGCAGAGCTTTTACGCAGAGCTTCGTGCAGAGCTTTTGCGCAGAGCTTCGGCAGAGCTTTTGCGCAGAGCGGCGATGGAGGGTTCATTCAGAATGCGGCGTGAGCCATGAACAGTGTTTTAGAAAATACGATAATTAAAATGCTGGAGCGGGTGCTGAAACAGAGCGAGGGCGCAGTGATACATGGCGCGTGTGGATGAGTTTGCAATACAGTTGCAAATAGTTTCTAGGGCAAGTAGTGGAAGGCTGATTGAATGGGGAAGTGAGGCGGGGCTTGGCACCATTGGAGCTTCGATTCGGAGCCCTCTCTGGAGGTTTCTGGGGACATATTCGGGGTGTCATGACGTGAGCGACGCACCTAGAACATCGAGCCTCAGCACGTGCAATCTGCGCTCGTCGATGCTTGAGGCTCTGTCCGTGCGGTTGCCACGATGGGCGCGTGGGTGTTTTGAAGCAGGTGCCGTGCCAGCGCGAAGCTAATGCCCCGTGAGGCCGGTGTAACTAAGCACTAGGGACGCTGGGATGCGGATGCGCGAGTCGTGGGTGGTGAGTATGCTGAGGATGCTGAGGATGCTGAGGCATTGCTGTGAAAGGTTGATGGGAGATTTTGGAAGTAACATGTCGACGATCGGCGGCTGGGATCTGGAAGATTCATGATGCCTGCATTTCTGCGGGAGATCGGCGCTGGGTCAGCCCTGGAAGGGAGACATGGCTGTGCGATTCGAGTTTCGTTCTTTACAAAACATTATGCTAATAGAGCCTTGGGAGCTACAGCTACCGTTACCGTTACAGCTACAGGCTGTAATATAATTATGCCCACTAAAGCAATCTTCCAATCCCATCCATCCCATTTCCCAGTCGTTCCACATAGCATGCACTTGCCCAATATCCTGACATTTATAAAAAAATTCCCCAAAAGCTTCCATCTACCCAGTTCGTTTGCCCTGCAAGACCGTAGTATAGCTGATGTCTGAATTGAACGAAATGAAAGTTACGGTTCTCCTCATCGGAGCGATTCTGATGATCATTGCCCAAACATTCTTGGGATACAGCAAATTAACCAGTATAAACAAGAGCAGGGTATACAGCGACCTAAAAAATTACCAAAGAAAACCCCATGCGAGCCAGCGGATCTGGATTTTGTCACGACCGGGCCGATGGTCAGACGAAAAGGTGTTGGATGGAAAGGTATCGAGTAGATTAGAAGAAGTTACCCTTAGGGAATGCACAAAAGATTCCAACCGAAACGACTGAAATGATAAAGGCGCCGAGAATTGCTTGTAGGAAAATGGTGTCCTGGATCTGGCGAAGAGCAGGCTCCTGGATCCATACTTCGCGATCGAATACTTTGCGGACGATATTGCGTTTCTCGTATTTTGCAACCCAAGGTTCATCCTCCCAACTATTGCCCGAATTTCCAGAAGCAAGACTGGTGAACGAGTCGGTCTTCGCATCGAAACCACTAGGTTCATCATCGGAACCAAACAACTCCCATGGTCGGAGGTGGCGGTGATGCATACCGTGGAGGACCTAACCAGTTAGCGAAATAGTTCAGCACTCGTGGAAAAACTCAGTACTCACAACACACATGCCTTTCCACGCAGCAATAAGAGTTGCAGTGCCAATAAAGAATCCAATGAACGACAGCACTCTCCACGCACGTCCAGCGTTGCTGAGGGTTATCAGGATTGCTGCGATGATGCCGCCAACAATACCGCCAACACCAAGACCGCGAGCGAAGATCACACGTGGGCGATTGCCGTTGCAAATTGTCCATCGAATGAAATTGGGGTGCGCTTGGCATCGCAGGGACCACTCAACAGACGTGATGACATCCCTAAACGCGGATGGGTGAGTCGTGTGTTGAAGAGCATGAAGAAGAGCAGTCCTCTCCCTCGACGAGAGATTAAGCTGGCGAGCACCTCCATCCGCAATATAAATGGAGATGATTCTCGAAATTTCTTCGCGATACGGCTGAACAGTAACTAGTGCACAGTCAGCAAAAATCAATCATAAACGGTACAAAGTAGGTCTTACGTGGTTTCCACTTCAATCCTGCATTCTCAAAAGCACCTTCGGCCCTCCCTTGGTGATCTGCTTTACCGGCTGCAGTGCTTTCATATTCTGAAGCTTCCATGGAAGATACATCTCTATTGCCTTGTCCAGGAGTTCCAGGTGGCGTGTAGAAGGGATTGACCTTCTCTGCCTCAGTGACCCTTGGTTCATTAGCGAAGTCGGTGCCCTTGAAAGCAGCAGCGGCTTCTGGAGGTACAGCTTTCTGTCGAACTTGAATCTGGGCAGCCATGGCCTCGGCCTCAGCTTGTTCCACAGTCCATTCCGGAGACAATGCTTTCTCGTTGGCTGGAAGCCCGTCGAAGCGGTTGACGTAATCGCGATACCAAAGAAAGAATTGAAGATTTTCAGCAGACAGCTCGATGTACTTCAGGTAGTTCATAAAGTCTCTAACTGTGCACGGCTAAAAAGATACAAAAGTCAGTGGTTTTCTTATAACGCGCAGAGGAAGTCGCCCGGGCTCTAGTGTACCACGACAGAAACAATGATAGGCAGTGCAGATGTATGCAACTTAAAATGCAGGACGTAACTTACAGGGCAAACACCACCAGCGATGATTCGATCAAACGACAGTGCCTCCGGAATGCCATGAGACATCCCAGAGCTTCCAGATGTGACCGACTCATCGATGGATCTCTGCCTCTCCTCTCCGGACACAGAGTTACGAGGAGAAGGCACCATTGAGGGCCGGCGGTAGGTGAGTGAGTAAACCATGGTGATGCTCGTGTTCAACCAAACGAGTCGAGGTGCTTAAACCCAACTATATGAAGAAGGAAGAGCAAAGGCCTTTCACAACCGAGGACACAGACAATTTTCTTTCCTTGGAAGTAATGGAGGTCGTGTAAGGCTGAGAAGAGGAGAGGGTGGTAAATTAAGTATGAACAGACACTTGAGATTGCACACAAGCGGGAATTGATGGCGCAGAGATAGCGGATAATAGACAGGATAGCGGATCGTTCAACTTAGTGCAGGCCAGCCACGAGAGACGGCGGCTGCTGGCTAGTTGTCCGAAACGGGGGAAAACTGACCTAAGGACAGGTAACGCTGGTAAGAAATACGGGAACAGGAAGGATGAAAAGACTTTTTTGGGCTCAGAAGATGCCGTCCCGCTCTCTTTATGCGCACTTGTGTAGACGAGGAGCTTTCACGAGCCTCTCCTAGGTAGTCAAGGCTGTTTATGGATGAGCTTTGACTGGGGGGATCAGAGATCAACTCCTTGGGACTTAGATTCTCAACTTCCTGGTGCTTGAGAGGCAGCGGCGACGGTGCTTCTCTAGGTCCTGTCCAATCAAAACATGGAATGACCCTGGTTGGGCCGGTCAATAATCACTGATATGGCTTCCCCCAAACAATGGCGCGCATATCATTCCGTTCGCCTCCTGCAAGACAAAGCAGCTAGTCACGTTTGCCTCATAATTAAAGTGCGGGAGTTGCAGGCCAGGAACATCTGGGTGTGCCGACGAGCTCGTCTACGTCACACGAAAATGTAGAGGGGCTCCGTGGTGGCTGGGCCTTGTGGTCGAATAAAGATATCGAACTTAGCGTAGGACTGAGTTGGAGGTAGAAGCGGGACAAGGTCAAGTGTACGTTATTTTGCTCTCGTTTGCTGCATCCACTCGCCATGCAAGGAGCGGCACAAAAAGGTTCATCTGACAGAACGGCACGCGAACTGAAACCGCCGCTCTTTTTCTCGAAAGTTACGCGTCTGAAAATCAACCATTGCGGAAATTTAGCACTTGAAAGTGAGTTGCGGGGCCCTGCCGCCAATCTTCCCTGCCCAGCAATATGACGTCCTTTCAGTCAGCCACAGCGCGACATGGTTGGATGCATCCCTCTCTGCAATTGCTAGAGCCAGCCAGTCACCATGAGGAAACCCCACAGCGCGAGCTCGCCGAACAGTAGGACATATTGCTTTTGGTTGCTTGGGTACCACTGTGCCCAGAATCCCGGAGACGTGGCTTGCGCCTGGGTGGAAGCGATCGTTTTGAGCTCAATTCTTCCCGAACTGGCTCTGCCATCCTGGAAAGCTCATCTGTGATGGTGCTTGCTGACGAATGAGGTTCTTCGTACAGCGCCTTTTAAGGCAACCTGTCAAATGATAGAAAAGCCCCAACCTCGACAATTGATTCTATTTCAGCCGGGAGCCTCGGAACCCCAGCTTTTCCTTGCGCACAGAGTCGATCTTTGTCGATTACGACAATGCGCAGATAACCACAGGACGTTTTGGCAGAACTGCACGTTTGGCTGTCTATCTCTCTCCACACTCCGCTCCGATGCATGCGGGATTCCACTTTGCTGGCAGCTTACCAAGAGCACCGCAGGCCAGACCGCTTCCTCCACCTCGTAATCAGCCGCCATGAACGGTGGTCGAGCTGAAGCAATGGCGAGGGCCACATCCCAAAAAAACTAGCGACCGCCATATCACTCGGCAGCCCGTTGACTACTCCACACAGATCCCTGCCCGTTATCTCACGTTTCGAGAATGCTCCGGACGCCCACTAGTCAGCTCCGAGAGTGGAGCTCAGGGGCACGGCACACCCCGGGGATCAAGCTTCTGCCTCAAGAGATCTCAAATCGCTGAGTGGAGACGTTGAATGGCTGCCAAACAGCGCCACTCGTCTAAGAAAACGCCTTGGATATTGTGTGTCATCTCCTCTTAGGGTTCACTCCGCTATCGCCAATGCTTTTTGCCGTATGCCAGCAGATAGGATGGTAATAGGAAATTTATCTAGAAGGAAAAGGGCATCTTCGATCTGAACTTGATCTGCACTCTGTGAACAGGCCATCAAGGAGGAGGCGGCCTGGAAAGTTTTACCGCAGCAAAGTCGTGTGCTTATCGCAAATTCAGACTTTCTAAAAGCCAATCGAGGTCCGATGGGCCACCGTTTAAACATGACCGTCACTTTCCGCATGCGTCTGTCACGCATAATTATTGTCCCACTATGACCATCTTTTTTCGTAATGCAGATGATCAGCGCTGCTGCAATCGGTACTTCTTGATTTCTTGCCTTCACCGTTCGTTCCATTGGTCTCTAAGGCAAAGGCACCCGCGCCGATGCAGGATCGGCGCCAGTTTGACGTTCTCTGGCCTATGCACTATGCAGTAAGCAGCAACATTTGCTACTTCGGTTATTTGCTTCCGCAGACGATAACGGTCTGTCGGATTTTTTCTTAGTGTCCCATGCACCTATCCTCCGGAACAAGACGCACCTGCTTATCTACGTCTAAAACCCTATTTTTTGAAGCTTGTTATAAGGTTCGCTCATCTTTCGCTGTCTTCAAACCACTTGGTTTCTTTCGAGCCGAACGTACATTGCTTCATTTTCTTTCTACTGTTCATATGTCCATCTCAATTCTCAATAGACGGATTTCGGGGTGGTTTAAGTCAATTTTTATGGTAAGGTGTCTGTTTCTGCCATACAAGGGACCCCAACTAGCGGATATAACAAATTCTTACCTCAGCCGTGACAAATTCATAAATTTATGAAAAGTTACGCCCTCAATGTCACGGTCAAAATACAGACGGTGAGCAGGCCTCTAAGCGAATAAAGAAAGCGTTGGTATGTGCGTACAAGGCAGCGTTAAAAAAGTTCGTAAAATAGGGCAGTATTTTAACACTGCGTTATATTATCAATCCAGCTAGATCATAACGATCATGACAATCAAAGCTCTTTTAAACAAGCTACAGGACACCAGATTAACGTAAGGAAATCTACGAAATTTGTCTAATGATGTTGTACCTTATCTCCAACCCAGTTCCTTTGTCACTCAAATTTCTTCGCTGTGAGTTGAGTCACGTGTCATACCTATCAGAAACCAGCATAAGACCTATAGTTTCTTGCTTCAATCTTAGAAGCTACACTGCTCGCCTTTGCCGCAGCTGCAACTAGCAACTAAGGATTTTAACACGTTCGACACAGCTTTGACTCAGTCATACTACTAACAAAGCCCTTTAGAACTGTCGACCGGACAATAAGGTATCCCTTACATTGTTGTTTACGTCCAATAAATTGTGGCCCGTGCGTACCAATCAATAAGCTGCTTTCCTAGGCGGTCAATTGTTCTGCCGCATCACCAAAGTTTTGAGCTGCCTCCGCGCCTGCGCCCGCGCCCGGTGGGACCTAAATTAACACCTCTGCTTCGCATCTAAGAGCCTGCAATTGTAGAGCGTCGCGGCGGTCGGCTAATTAACTCTATAGCTAGCTCTACAATTGCCAATCGCGTCGACAGATCTACTCGTAGAGAGCCCTCAGCATTTGAGCGAAATACTGGCTACACTATGGGCTCGCACTTTGATGTTCTTGATCGCGCGCACGGGCCACATTTTATATCACATCAACAATGTAAGGGATAAGAACTCTGTCTATTAAAGAGGGCTTCTAGAGCAGCGTGGTTGTCAATAAATTTATTATTAATCTTACTAATTAATATTGTTATCGATAAGGATTGATAAAATTAATATTAATCGACGGTCTTATTAATAACCTATAAAAATTTTCTATTGTTATAATAAAAGGCTTTTGAGGCAGATTCATCTTTTCTTACGCCTTTATTAACCTAGGAATTAATTAAAACAAAGTTAAAAACGACTAAAAAAATGCTTAGCTATTAAGATATAGGAGTACGCTCGTCCACCCTAGGCTAAAGAGCCAGAATTCTGGGGTAAAAACCACATCTTCTACTATAAATACTGTATAGATCTACCGTATAGTGCTCTAGCTAGTAATAATTTTTAATCTTATTTTAAGAGTAAGTATAAAATTAAGGTTAAGTTAACTCTAGGCTAAGTTTAGTTAGCAGCACTTAATTAACTAAGACAGCTCTATATTAGAGTAATGTCTATAGGTTAAATATAATAGCTGTTAGCGACTCAGTCAATCGAGGCATGAGCACAGCAAGAAGGACGCATGCAAGCCTGTACGATTGGATTGTCTATAAACGAGGATCCAAAGCTAAAGAAAGGAAAGGAGAAGAGTAGCAGTGCCGCTTGAGGTTTTATGCGGCCCTTGAGTCACGTGACTGCAACTATCTGAAACTGTCTGCGATTGTCCGCCATTGTCCGCCACAATCTACTGTTTTCTACTAGCGCCGTAACATTACCCCCCCCTCCGAAAAAGCCTGCCCTTAGGCTTTATATGTCCGTATTACGTCTATAGGGCGTTCTTGTCTTTATGCTCTATAGGTAACCTATTATTTTCACTATACTAGCATTCCATCCACTTATCTAAGTACCTTGGCGGTCTAGGTTTGTTAGGGTAACAGCTATAGAACTCTTATAACTTATAGGGACTACCTATAAAATTCCATGCGGGGTACTAGGTAGGGTCCAGATTATATCCTTTCCAACTTATATAGTACTTTAGTATTCCCCTTATAAGTTTATAGGCCAGTATTTCTTTAATTTCCCATTTATTATTTGTTACGGACAGCTTAAGTACAATGTTACGACTACTTGGAGAAGAGTCGGCGGAAGCTAGTTAGTTGATATAGGCACGGTCCAGGATGGATCCGGTAGAACCATGTGACGAGAAATGGTAACCGAGGTCACGTGGTGTTGAACGTATTGACTGTGTTAAATAAGAGGGACGTTACGTTTAATATAGACAACACGCACCTTATGTATAAGGGAGGATTTCTTAGGAGTACAGTTGTGTATTTAAAGGACCTCAGTCCCTACCTTAGATAGTCTCTCCTTATAGTGAATCTTAGAATACAATTAGAGTTAATCTGTTAGGCAACCACTCCACCAGTTATTATTACGTTGTTAACTTACTCCTACCTACACGCCTAGCCTATTAATGAGTCTACCATAGTACCTACTACAAGGCTCCGTTACACATTCACTACCTGGTTACGGTATTAGAAGTCGAACAACATGCCACTAAAAGCACCAACCACGACGCCATCTACGGCAGCAACTACGTCAGGCAACGACACCAGTATGGTAGATACTGACTCGCAAGTAGTTACAATGGGTCAATTGCAGGAAGTAGTCAATCAGTTAACGAACAATAATACAATACTTAAAGAACAACTTAACGGGATCGGAGCTTTAAAGGTTAAGCTACCGTTAGTTAAATGCTTTGCAGGAGAGAAGTCCAGGCTAAAGGGATTTCTTGCGCAAATGAGCTTCAAGGTACAGCAGGAGGGAGCGAAGTTAGCTACATCTATAGACCAAGTGGTCTATGCAGGACTGTTCTTATTAGGAAGAGCACTTAAGTGGTTTAAACCTTACCTTACTAAGATATAGAAGAACGGGTTAACGACTACAAACCAAGAAGTTAAGTACATATTCTTAAGTTAGGAAGGGTTTGCAACAAGACTTATATAGATATTTGGAGACCTAGAGGCAGAAACCATAGTAGAAAGAAAGCTATAGAACTTAATGTAAAGAACCTTAACAATAGAGTATACAATACAGTTTTAGATACTTTTAGTATAGGTTAAATAGAACAATAAGGCGCTTATGGCATAGTACAAATAGGGACTTAAGGCTAAAGTCTAGGACGTAATTATTTTAATGGAAGATGCGGACACCCTAAGGGAACTGATTAATTAAGCAATTAAGATTAATAATAGGATCTACTAAAGGGAGCAGACTAAGAAGGGTTAGGATAGAGTTCTATAGTTATATAAGGCGTAGAGTATATAACAATAGACACAGAGCTAAAAACCATAGTATAGTGCAGAGCTAATAGACCTAAGCGGTACCAAAGAGTTTAAGAGATGGACAAAGAAATTATAAAAACCTAGAGGTTAGGGATTAAGTGATTATAGGACTAAGGAGTAGAGGCTAAACTAGGGATCTTAATAGCAGAAGACGTTTAGGCGGACTCTATAGTAAAGTTAGTGGTTTAGAGATGGAGCTTATATAAATTGCAGAAAATAGGGTTATTTTGCTAAAGACTATAGAGGTGGTTAAAGTAACCACGCGGTAAAAGGCACTAGGTTGTTAGAGTATAATAAAGCGGATACTAGTGTATTGCGCAGAACCAAGGAGTGTTTAATTAAACACTTCGCGTTTTGTTACAATAACGCATGCTGAATTTATAAGAACGCTAAGTATAGTATAAGCTTTTGGCTATAAGAGCCAGAGTTAAAAGGACTTAAAGGAACTAGAGAGTTAGATAAAGAATAAGATTAACTCTATAAGCTGGATTAAGATGTCACAGCAACATGCGGATAAAGATTAGTAATAATAACAATGGAGGTAGAATACTTATTAATTATTAGCGATAAGGATAAAAAAGAGGCTAACTAGGAGCACTTAAACCTTAATAATGTAATAGAAGCAGAGACTAAAACCACTATAGAACGCGGATCAGTAACGGGTATTATAACACTATTAGATACGATTTCCATCGCTTTATAAAACAGAAGGAGTAACACCTAAAGACGGTTAAGTAAGTAGACAACTGCTAGTGCTAGCTCACCACTTATAAAAGGCAAAAGGCCACAGGTCCAAGATTCTTAAAAGGAGATAAGGAAAGCTCTAAACTCATAAGACGCGATAAGGACAGCTCAAGAACCCATAATAGACGGTAACCAATGGGAAAGAGCAGCGGCTTAGTTTAAGACATATTATATAAGCATAGGACGCAAGTTTAGGAACTACAAGTTCGGAGAACGAATAAGAACGTTAGTAATCCTAGGTAAACGCAGTGTTTAGCCTAAAGATTAAAAAGTCAATATAAGGATAAAGAAGCAAGACGACTTTAAAGATCTAGCTACAAGACGTAGAAAACAAGAAACTATAGATAAGTTCAGATAAAGAATTATTGTATAGTAAGAATAAAAGCTAGATAGAAGGTCTACAGTAGGTTGTATAAGGGACAGAGCACCTATACAAAGAGTTACTAATAGGCCTAGTGTAGGGACACCTAGGGTAAAGTAGTTAGACGAACTGGAATAAGAAGAAGATCTAGATATTCCAGTTAGGTTTAAAGAAAGATATACTAAAGGATATTATAACGCAGCAATAACAAGGTACTTTCTTACGGATAAACTATATATACTAAACTAGTTATACGGAAAGTGGTATAGGCAATAACATAATAACGAATAGGAAGACTTTTATATATAGCTGAATGAAAAGGTAGTCTAAGATTAACCCATTACAGAGAAACGCATAAGTTATATTAAAGGAGCATTAATTATAATATTAAGGAACCTAGAAGAAGGATCTAGGGACTAGAGAAGTAAGCGACAAATCTTAATACCTACAGCAGAAATACCAGTGGTTAGGTTGACTAGGTATAGGTTTAAACTTAAAGGTAAAGACGAGCTAAGAGTTAACCTAAAATATATAGCACATTATATACTATTGTGGATAGCTTATATAGATAACACATGCAATATATATAGAGCACCAAAAGATAGGAACCGGAAATACCTAGTAAGGATGTATTAGGCATTAGAAGAAAAGTAGTTTAGGGATGCTAAGTATATACATAGATGGCACCCAGTAGAAGTGCAAAGCTAAGGGGACTTAATACTTTAACTAGGAAGATTCCTTACGGAAGAATACCTAGATGGATAACAGTGGTAAGAGTGCCTAGAGAACACTTGTCTATAGCACATAGAGGAAAAGAAATAAACTAAGTATTAGCTTAAGTTGGACTAAGTATAGGTAGGATCTAGCAGCCAATAGTTGGGAAAAGGGGAGGCATATAGGACCAGAGGGAACTAGTGTTAGAGCCTTAGACCCTTAAAGGAATTTAAGGATAATACCTAAATTTAAGGATCTAGTGGCAAGATTAGTAGTTTAAAGTGTTAATAAATAGTGGAGTAACAAGGAACCACATATCATTAGTAGTAGTGGAAAGGATAGGGTTACTACACAGACAGAAGGAACACCTATATCCACTAACAGCGATTTTAGGAGATTAGATAGCCTATAGAGGAGGCATTATTAACCTCAAAATAGAACCTATTCAGTTAACTATTAAAGGGAGACCGGTTAGAGTGTCTTTTAATATCCTACTGTTAGGACAGGACGAGGCGATACTAGGAATGCCTTAGTTACAGGAATACAATCTAAAGATTAATTAGGTTATAGGCCAGGTCAATATTAGAGATACTTAATAACGCAAAATGTAACAGCAAACCAAGTTAGTATGGTACTAAGTTGGAGCAATATATAAAGAGACTAAGCGAAGCTTAAGTTATGTACTAAAGAGATACCACAAGTATAGTAAAAAGTTGTAGTTACCAGAAAGTGAAAAGCTGTTAGAGTATATAGCATAGGACTATAAAATAGAATTAGAAGAGGGAATAAGTCTAAAGTTCTTTCTAATCTATAAGCTTACTAAAACAGAGTTAGTAGCGCTTAAGGAGTTTGTCTAGGAGAACTTATAAAAGGGATATATTAGACCATCGCAGTTATTAGCAGGATATTTAGTGTTGTTTATCCTAAAGAAAAACAGAAAACTTAGGATATGTATAAACTATAGACAGTTAAACAGCATTACTAGAAAGGATAGGTATCCTTTACCCTTAATTAGCAAAATCTAAGATAGGATAGGTAACGTAAAGATCTTTACGAAGATAGATCTAAGGTGGGCGTACCATTAGATTAGAATTAAGGAAGGCGATAAATGGAAGGCAGCCTTTAGGTCAAAGGAGGGACTATATAAGCTATTAGTTATACAATTTGGGCTTATAAACGCACTAGTAACGTTCTAGAAGCAAATTAATAGTATATTAGGAGAACACCTTAATAAGTTTGTTATAGCATATCTTAACAATATTATTATTTACTTAGAAAGTAAGGAAGAATATGGAGAACACGTTAAATAGGTCTTAAGGAGACTACAAGAGGAACAAATGCCAGTAGCAATTAAGAAATGCGAGTTCTTTATAAAAAAGACCAATTTTATAGGATTTATTATTAAACTAGGAAAAATTAGTATAGACCTAAAGAAAGTTAAAGCTATAGTCGATTAGCAAGAACCAGAAAATGTTACGCAGTTAAGATTATTTCTAGGGTTTTGTAATTACTATAGGAGGTTTATAGCACAGTAGTTAAAGAATATTAAGCCGTTTACTTAATTAACAAAAAAAGAGGAACTGTGGATATAGGGAACTAAGTAAAAGAGGTTATTTAAGGAACTTAAGGAGTTATTTACCTAGGAACCAATCCTTAAGATCTATTAACTAAAGTTAGAAACGGTTATTAAGACAGATATATCAGACTTTACACTAGGAGCATACTTGCTACAGAAGCACCAGGATGTATAGCATCCAGTAGCATACTATAGTTAAAAGATAATACTACTAGAACTAAACTATGACATCTATAACAAGGAGTTGCTAGGTATAGTTGCAGTATTAAAGGAATAGAGAGCATTCTTGCAAGGTATAGAGAAACCATTTGTAGTTAAGATGGACCATAAGAACCTTATAGGATTCCTAATAACAAAGGAACTTAACCAAAGACAGGTTAAATAGGCAGAAATGCTTACAGAATACCATTTCAAAATTTAGCATACTAAGGGTACAGATAATGCATAAGCAGACGCTCTAAATAGAAAGGCCAAACTATAAAGTAATAAAAAGCCGTTAGGGGCTTTATTGCGAAAGGATTAAGACGGATTGATTAGGTACAATTATCCAAAAATTACAGCAACTAAGGAAAGTTAGATCTATAAATTACTAGAGAGTAATTAAATATAAAAGATCTAAGAAGCATAGGCAGAGGATCTAAACTTAGATCAGTACGAGAATAGAGAAGTGACTTATATTCCAAGATCTATTGTAGAAGAGTTTGTTAGAGAATTCTATAAGGGAATAATACAAGGATATAATAGAGCTATAGGCTTAGTGTTAAGACTTTAAAAGGAGTATATTATTTAAGAAATCTAGGGACTAGCGAGATAAGTTATAAAAGAATATCCAAATTGCCAAAGAAACAAACCAATAAGGTATAAGCTATACGGAGGGCTACAACCTATTAAAATACTAGGAAGACCATAGGAAGTTATATTATAGGACTTTATTATTAAGTTACTAAAGTTAAGAGATCCTATTATAGGACAAGATTATAACGCAATCTTAGTAATAGTGGATAAGCTTATAAAGTGGAGATACTTTATAGCGTGCACTGAAGAAATATTAGCAGAAGATATCGCTAAAATCTATATTAAGGAAGTGTTTGTAAGATATAGAGCACTAGATAAGATTATATTAGATAGAGATCTAAGATTTATAGCAGTATTTTAGGAAGTGTTTCTAGCAGAATAAGGAGTTCGCGTAGTAACCTCTACAGCATATTATCTGCAGATAGACAGACAAACGGAAAGACTAAACCAGACACTAGAATAGTATCTAAGGCATTATATTAATTACGCATAAAACAATTAGGTGTTATTATTACCAGTTATATAGTTTACATACAATACAACACCGTAGAAAGGAATAGGAATATTACTATTTAAGGCGAATTACGGGTATAAGCCAAGAACATTGTTATCGCCACATTAAGTAAAAAAGACAAGTAGTACAGCCAAAGAAAGAATAGAGATGTTAATAAACCTTTATATAGACCTTAAAGAAACAGCTAAGCTAGTATAAGAACAAATAAAAAGGTACTATAATGCTAAGAGATCTAAGGGACCAGATCTTAAGAAGGGGGATAAAGTATAGCTACTATACAAAAATTTTAAGAGTTAATAACTAAGCAAGAAGTTAGACCACGTTAGACTAGGACCTTTTAAAATTAAGTAGAGAATTTTATCAGTTATATATAAGTTAAACTTACCAGCCAAAATAAAGATCTACCCTATACAGCATATTATAATGCTAGAACCAGCATATGGAGGTATTAAACTATTAGTTTACAAAGCAGACACGTATAGAGGACAGGAAGAAGACAAATAGCAAGTTTTAAAGATCATTAGTTACAAGGACGTAGATAATAAAACATGGTATAAAGTAAAGTAGATAGGCTATAGTGAGACTACCTAGAAACTACTAAGCAGTTTAGAGAACGCTATGGGAAAGGTATAGGAGTATTAGAAGAGAATAGGTTAGGCAGTAATAAGAAGGGGTTGCCAAAGGACAAGTCACCTAAGGGGAACTTATAAGGAGCAACTACTATATTACTCAGAGTTATTTCCTTCCTAGGAGACACTACTTGTTCGTCACCCAGCTTAGGTAAACCCTATTAAACCAGCTTCCACTCTTTGGAACGGACCTTCTTATAAACACATTTAAGACGTTAAAGATAAGTATAAGCTAGACGCTGGACTTTAAGAACACGTGTGGACTCTTCTAAGGCCCGTTAAACTTTAAGCAGCACGGAGGCCAGCTTACCGTTAAGCTTTGCAGCAGTAGATTAAACACAAGACCCTATAATAAGTTACTTAGGGAACTTGAAGACTGTTAAGAGTTATAGGACGCGTATACTTAGCGTTAGAAACAGAGCGAATATTACAGGACGATTAAACGTTTGCTTTAGTACATTCCAAGCAAGAAGAGGGTTGCTAAGATAAAGGACTCGCTAGCGCAACACAAACTAACCCCTCTTTTGCGTAACGAGAGTAAGGGATTGCCATTACTTCACCTAGTAACAGTATCAAGGAAATAGTACGCAGACAACGCTTAACCCAAGAAAAAGAAGAAGAGGCTTTAGGTATAATAAGTAAGGATATTAACTAGATTAATTAGACGGACATTACACCTCTAGTAGACAACTTAGAGATATTAGGAATCTTTAAGGACGAAGATAAAGAGGAGGGAGATAGTGTTACGGACAGCTTAAGTATAATATTATAACTACTTAGAGAAGAGTCGGCGGAAGCTAGTTGGTTAATATAGGCATAGTCCAGGATGGATTTAGTAGAACTATATAACAAGGAATAGTAACCAAGGTCATGTGGTGTTAAACATATTAACTATGTTAAATAAGAGGGACGTCATATTTAATACAGATAATACGCACCTCACGTATAAGGGAGGATTTCTTAGGAGTACGGTTGTGTATTTAAAGGACCTTAGTCCCTACCTTAGATAGTCTCTCCTTGTAGTGAATCTTAGAATACAATTGGAGTTAATCTGTTGGGCAACCACTCCACCAGTTATTATTACGTTATTAACTTACTCCTACCTACACGCCTAGCCCATTAACGAGTCCACTGTAGTACCTACTACAAGGCTCCGTTACATTATTACCATTAACTTAAATTAGCAGGGGCGGTTTATATCATAGTGCTATAATGCTAATAGGCTGAATAACTACATTGTGGTATAAAGAGGAGAAGGAGGTAAAAGGGGGTATTGTATATAAATAGTAGTGGCAGCCGCCAAGGCGCTAGTGGTGGTGTTACGGACGCTTTAAGTACGATGTTACAACTACTTAGAGAGGAGTCGGCAGAAGCTAGTTGGCTGATACAGGCACGGTCCAGGATAGATCTAGTAGAACTATATAACAAGGAATGGTAGCCAAGGTCACGTAATATAATCTGTATAATCTGTATAATCTATAAGATCTATACAGAGCAAATAGAGCGGACAAAGCAGACAGAGCGAAGGGATTTCTTAGGCATACGGTTGTGTATTTAAAGGACCACAGTCCCTACCCAGATAGTTCTCTCTTCGTAGTAAATCTCAGAATACAATTAGAGTTAATCTGTTGGGCAACCACTCCACTAGTTATTATTACATTATTAACTAGTTATTTATACCTACATACCCAGCCCATTAATAAGCCTACCATAATTCTTACTACAAGGTTCCGTTACATATTCACTACCAAGGTTATAGTATTAAAACACAAAAGAAGTTAAACAATATGCCACCTAAGGGAGCACCAGTCGCAATGTCATCAACGGCAATAACTACCTCAGGATTAAGAGACACCAATATAGCAGATATGGACTTACAGTTAATCACAAAAGGTCAGTTACAGAAAATGGTTAATTACTTATCAGATAATAATAAGATACTTAAGGAACGCATTAATAAAATCAGCACAGCAAAAGTCAAGTTACCATTAATTAAATAATTCTTAGGAGAAAGGTTAAAACTTAAAGGATTTCTTACATAAATATACTTTAAGGTTATGCAAGAAGGAGTAAAGCTAGTAACGGCTATAGACTAGGTAGCGTATATAGGACTATTCTTAATAGAAAGAGTATTAGAATGGTTTAAACCTTATTTTATAGAAATACAAGTTAACAGTATAACAACTACTAACTAGAATGTATAATTTATGTTTACTAATTAGAACAGGTTTATAGAGAGACTAATATAGATATTTAGAGACCTAAAAGCATTAACTACAGCGGAACAGAAGCTTTAAAACTTAGTATAACATTCTTTAGCAATTAAGTACACAACATAGTTTTAGACACTTGTAATGTAGGTTAAGTGGAACAATAAGGCGCTTATGGCACAGTATAAACAGGGACTTAAGGCTAAAGTCTAGGACGCAATCATCCTAATAGAAGATGCAGAAAGTCTATAAAACTTAATAGATTAGTTAATAAAGATTAACAACAGGATCTATTAAAGGGAACAAGCTAAGAAAGGGCAAGATAGAGTTCTACAATTATATAAGGCGCAGAGTACGCATCGGCAGACACAGAGTTAAAAACCATAGAATGGCGCAGAGCTAATAGACCTAAGCAGTACTAATAAATCCAAGAGATAAATAAAGAAACTATAAAAACCTAGAGGTTAAGGATTAAGTAATTATAAGACTAAGGAGCAGAGGCTAAACCAGGGATCTCAGCAGTAGAAGATGTTTAGGCGGACTCCATAACAAGAGAAATAGTTTAAAGATAGAGCTTGCATAAATTGCGGAAAATAAGGTTATTTCGCCAGAGACTGTAGAGGTAGTTAGAGTAACCACGCAGTAAAGGGCACTAGGTTATTAAAGTACAATAATATAGATATAAGGATGTTGCGTGGGACTAAGGAGTGTTTAATTAAATACTTTACATTTTATTATAACAACGCATGCTAAATTTATAAGGACGCTAAGTATGGTGTAAGCTATTAGCTATAAGAGCTAGAGTTAAAAGGACTTAAAGAAACCAGAGAGTTAAATAAAGAATAAGATTAACTCTATAAGCTAAATTAAGATATTACAGCAATATGTAAACAAAGATTAGTAACAATAACAATAGAGTTAGAGTACTTATTAATTATTAGTAATAAGGATAAAAAAGAGGCTAACTAGGAGTACTTAAACCTTAATAATGTAATAGAAGTAGAGACTAAAACCACTACAGAACGCGGATTAGTAACGGGTATTATAACACTATTAGATATAATTTCCATTACTTTATAAGACAGAAGGAGTAATACCTAAAGACAGTTAAGCAAGTAGATAACTGCTAGTGCTAGCTTACCACTTATAAAAGGCAAAAGGCCATAGGTCTAAAATTCTTAAAAAGAGATAAGGAAGGCTCCAGACTTATAAGACGCAACAAGGACAGCTTAAGAACCCATAATAAACAAAAACCAATAGGAAAGGGCAATGGCTTAGTTTAATAACAAACAAATAAGTATAGGACGCAAGTTCAAGAACTAAGAGTTCGGAGAATAAATAAGAACATTAGTGGAAGACTAAGATTTTAACAAACGAATAAGGACCATAGCAATTCTAGGTAAACGTAGTATTTAGCCTAAAGATTAAAAAGTTAATATAGGGATAAAGAAGCAAGACGACTTTAAAGATCTAGCTGCAAGACGCAGAAAACAAGAAACTATAGATAAGTTTAGGTAAAGAATTATTACATAGCAAGAACAAAAGCTAGATAGAAGGTCTATAGTAGGTTATATAAGGGACAGAGCACCTATACAAAGAGTTACTAATAGGCCTAGTGCAGGGACACTTAGGGTAAAATGGTTAGACGAACTAGAACAAGAAGAAGATTTAGATATTCTAGTTAGGTTTAAAGAAAGACACACCAAAGGATATTACAATATAGCAATAACAAGGTACTTTCTTACGGATAAACCATATATACTAAACCAGTTATATGGAAAGTGGTATAGGTAACAACATAACAATAAATAGGAAGACTTTTATATATAGCTAGATAAAAAGGTAGTCTAAGACCAACCCATTATAGAGAAACATATAAGTCACATTAAAGGAGCATTAATTATAACGTTAAGGAACTTAGAAAAAGGATCTAGGGACTAGAGAAGCAAATAATAAATCTTAGTACCTATAGTAGAGGTACTAGTAGTTAGGTTAACTAGGTACAGGTTTAAACTTAAGAGTGAAAATAAGCTAAGAGTTAACCCAAAACATATAGCGCACTATACACTATTGTGGATAGCTTATATAGATAACATATATAACATATATAGAGCACTAAAAGACAGGAACTAGAAATACCTAGCAAAGATATATTAGGCGTTAGAAGAAAAGCGGTTTAGGGACACTAAGTATATATATAGATGGCACCTAGTAGAAGTGCAAAGCCAAGGGGACTTAATACTTTAACCAGAAAGATTCCTTACAGAAGAATACCTAGATAGATAATAGTAGTAGGAGTGCCTAGAGAACACTTATCTATAGTATATAAAGGAAAAGAAACGAACTAAGTATTGGCCTAAGTTAGACTAAGTACAAGCAGGATCTAGTAGCTAATAGTTAGAAAAAGGGGAGGCGTATAGGACCAGAGGGAACTAGTATTAAAGCCTTAAACCCTTAAAGGAATTTAAGGACAATACCTAAATTTATAAATCTAGTGGCAAGATTAGCAGTTTAAAGCATTAATAGACAGTAAAGTAATAAGGAACCACATATTACCAAAAGCAGTGGAAAGGATAGGGTTACCACACAAATAGAAGGAACACTTATATCCACTAACAACAATTTTAGGAGATTAGATAGCCTATGGAGGAGGCATTATTAATCTTAAAATAGGACCTATTTAGTTAACTATTAAAGGGAGACTAGTAAGAATGTCTTTTAATATCCTACCATTAGAACAGGACAAGGCAATACTAGGAATACCTTAGTTACAGAAATACAATCTAAAGATTAATTAGGTTATAGGTTAGGTCAATATTAAAAATACTTAATAATATAAAGTGCAACAGTAAACCAAGTTAGTATAGTACTAAATTAAAGCGACGTATAAAGAGACTAAGCGAAGCTTAAGTTATGTACCAAAAAGATACCATAAGTATAGAAAAAAGTTATGGTTACTAGAAAGTAAAAAGCTGTCAAAGCATATAGCATAGGACTATAAAATAGAATTGGAAGAAGGAATAAGTCTAAAGTTCTTTCTAATCTATAAGCTTACTAAAATAGAGTTAGTAGCGCTTAAGGAGTTTATCCAGGAGAACTTATAAAAGGGATATATTAGACCATTGCAGTTATTAGCAGGATATCTAGTATTATTTATCCTAAAGAAAAACGGAAAACTTAGGATGTGTATAGACTACAGATAGTTAAACAGCATCACCAGAAAGGATAGGTATTCTTTACCCTTAATTAGCGAAATCTAAAATAGAATAGGCAACGTAAAGATCTTTACAAAGATAGATCTAAGATAGGCGTACCATTAGATTAGGATTAAGGAAGGCGATAAATAGAAGGCAGCCTTTAGGTTAAAGGAAGGACTATATAAGCTATTAGTTATACAATTTAGGCTTATAAACACACCAGCAATATTCTAGAAGCAAATTAATAGTATATTAGGAGAACACCTTAATAAGTTTATTATAGCATATCTCAACAATATTATTATCTACTTAGAAAGCAAGGAGGAATATAGAGAACATATTAAATAGGTCTTAAGGAGACTACAAGAGGAACAAATACTAGTAGTAATTAAGAAATACAAGTTCTTTATAAGAAAGACCAATTTTGTAGGATTTATTATTAAACTAGGAAAAATCAGCATAGACCCAAAGAAGGTAGAGGCTATAGTGAATTGGCAAGAACTAGAGAACATTACGCAGTTAAGGTTATTTCTAAGGTTTTGCAATTACTACAGGAGGTTTATAGCACAGTAATTAAAAAGCATTAAGCCATTTACATAATTAACAAAGAAGGAGAAACCATAGGTTTAGGGTAGTAAGTAAAAGAAGCTATTCTAAGAACTAAAGGAGTTATTTACCTAGGAACCAATCCTTAAGATCTATTAACCAAAGTTAGATACAGTTATTGAGACAGATGTATTAGACTTCGCACTAAAAGCATATTTACTATAGAAGCATCAGGACGCATAGCATCCAGTAGCGTACTATAGTTAGAAGATAACACCACTAGAACTAAACTATAATATCTATAACAAGGAGTTATTAGGTATAGTTACAGCATTAAAGGAATAGAAAGCATTCTTATAAGGCATAGAGAAACCATTTATAGTTAAGACGGACTATAAGAACCTTACAGGATTTCTAATAACAAAGGAACTCAACTAAAGATAGGTTAGATGGGCGGAAATGCTTATAGAATACCATTTCAAAATTTAGTATACCAAGGGTATAGACAATGCATAAGCAGATACTCTAAGTAGAAAGGCTAAACTACAAAATAACAAAAAGCTATTAGGAGCTTTGTTGCAAAAGGATCAAGATGGATTAATTAGGTATAACTATCCAAAGATTGCAGCAATTAAGGAAAGTTAAGTCTATAAGTTACTAGAGAGTAATTGGACCCAGAAGATCTAAGAGGCACAGGCAGAGAATCCAGACTTAGATTAGTATAAAAATAGAGAAGCAACTTATATTCTAAGATCTATAGCAAAAGAGTTTATTAAGTTATTCCATAAGGGACTAATATAAAGACACAACAGAGCTATAGGCTTAGTGTTAAGACTTTAAAAGGAATATATTATTTAAGGAATCTAGGGACTAGCAAGATAAGTTACAAGAGAATATCTAGATTGCTAAAGAAATAAACCAACAAGGTATAAGCCGTATGGAGGGCTACAACCTGTTAAAATACTAGGAAAACCATAGGAGGTCATATTATAGGACTTTATTATTAAGTTATTAAGGTTAAAAGATCCTATTACAGAACAAGATTACAACACAATTTTAGTAATAGTAGATAAGCTTATAAAGTAGGGATACTTTATAGCATGTACAGAAGAGATATTAGCAGAAGATGTTGCTAGAATCTATATTAAGGAAGTGTTTATAAGGCATAGAGCACCAGACAAGATTATATTAAACAGAGATCCAAGATTCATAGCAGCATTTTAGGAAGTATTTTTAGCAGAACAAGGAGTTCGCGCAGTAACCTCTATAGTATATTATCCGCAGACAGATAGATAAATAGAAAGATTAAACTAGACACTAGAACAGTATCTAAGGCACTATATTAATTATGCGCAAAACAATTGGGTATTATTATTACCAGTTACATAGTTTATATATAATGCAATACCATAAGAAGGAATAGGAACCTTACTATTTAAGGCGAATTATGGATATAAGCTAAGAACATCATTATCGCCACATTAAGTAAAGAAGATAAGTAGCACAGCTAAAGAAAGAATAGAGACGTTAATAAATCTTTATGTAAATCTTAAAGAAACAGCTAAACTAGTATAAGAGCGAATAAAAAGGTACTATAATGCTAAGAGATCTAAGGGACCAGATCTTAAGGAGGGAGATAAAGTATGGCTACTACACAAAAATTTCAAAAGTTAACAACTAAGCAAGAAGTTAGACCACGTTAGACTAGGACCTTTTAAAATTAAATAGAGAATTTTATTAGTCACATATAAGTTAAACCTATTAGCCAAAATGAAGATCTACCCTGTATAATATATTGCAATACTAAAACTAGTACAAGAAGATGTTAAACCACTAGTCTATAAGGCAGATATATACAGAGGACAGGAAGAAGACAAATAGTAAGTTTCAAAGGTTATTAGTTATAAAGATGTAGATAATAAAATATAGTATAAAGTAAAGTGGATAGGCTATAGTAAGACTACCTAAAAACCACTAAGCAACCTAGAGAACGCTATGGGAAAGGTATAGGAGTATTAGAAGAAAGTAGGTTAGGAAGCATTAAAAAAGGATCACTAAAGGACAAACTACCTAAGGGGGACTTAGGAGGAGCAACTGCTATATTACTCAGAACTATTTCCTTCTCTGGAGATATTGTTCTCTCATTACCTAGCTTAGAAAAACCCTATTAAACAAGTTTCTACTCCTTAGAACGGACCTTCTTACAAACTTTCTTAAGGCAAAGCAAGCGCGTAGAGGTAGACAAGTAGGCCTCATAAGCCGCATAAGTACGCTAAAGCTCCGCAAGGGAGGAGGCTAACTTGTTATCAAGCTTCATAGCGGCAGATTAAATATAAGACCCTAAGGAAGATCAACAAGGGAACTTAAAGACTATTAAGAGTTATAGGACGCGTACACTTAGCGTCAGAAACCGAGCAAACGTTGTAGAACAATTAAATGTTTGCTCTAGTACACTCTGAATAAGAGGAAGGTTGTTAAGGCAAAGGGCTCGCTAGCGCAACACAAACTAACCCCTCTTTCGCATAACAAGAATACAGAGATGGTATAATCTCACTAAGAAACAGTATTACAGTAACGGTATAAGACCGGCGAGCTATAGAAGAAGAAGAAGAAGCTTTAGGTATAATAAGTAAAGATATTAACTAAATTAATTAGATAGACATCACACCTCTAGTAGACAACTTAGAGATGTTAGGAATCTTCAAGGACAAAGATAAAAAGGAGGGAGATAGTGTTACGGACGCTTTAAGTACAATGTTATAACTACTTGGAGAGGAGTTGGCGGAAGCTAGTTAGCTAGTACAGGCACAGTCTAGAATAAATCCAGTAGAACTATGTAACAAGGAATGGTAGCTAAGGTTATGTAATATAATCTATGTAATCTATATAATCTGTAAAATCTGTATAGAGTAAATAGAGTAGACAGAGCAGACAGAGTAAAGGGATTTCTTAGGCATACGGTTATGTATTTAAAGGACCACAGTCTCTACCCAGATAGTTCTCTCTTTATAGTAAATCTCAGAATACAATTAGAGTTAATCTATTGGGCAACCACTCCACCAGTTGTTATTATGTTGTTAACTAGTCGTTTATACCTACATACCCAGCCCATTAACAAGCCCACTGTAGTTCTTACTACAAGGTTCCGTTATAGGTGGGCTAGCTAACAGTAGGAAATAGTATAAGACAGTATAAGACAGTATAAGACAGTACGAGATAGTACAAGACAGTACGCGTTAGGACAGTGCTGTAATAGTACTCCCCTCCCTAGAAGGTTTAGTCCCTAAACCAAATAAGTAACCTATTTTTATTGCAAAGATGTCACTTCCGCTTACCGCCCTTAACCAAGCTAATAGCGATTTTCCATGCTGGGCATGGAAAATCTTAATTAGTTAGTTTAATAAATAAAATTAGCAGAACTCCACACCGCTACCACATAGCGCTTCTTGGCAAAAAATTAACTAATTAGACAACTTTAACCGGCGGTTAAAGTTCTATAAGATCTCAACCACTATAAATTATCTTTATGGTCGGCCACGGCCTCGGCATAGCTCTCCCTTATCTTATACCTAGTTTGGGGGTCCTGGCTTCTTAGGGTGTTATTTATAGAACTTTAGTAGTGCGTGCTCGCACCCTTTTAGGGATTTCTTAGGTTCCTAGGTTTTCTTATTGTAATATTTCCATTTAATACAGTATATTAAGCCATACTCGTCCATTTATTTATTATGTACATTAATGATCTTTTTAAATTCCCACTTGTCCGTAATATTGCCGTTATTATCCCTTTTAGCTATCCTGCCTATAACATTACAACATTCCTCTTTATTAATACGTACTTAACTAGAGATCTCTTTAGGGAACTAGAGGTGGACTTTTAAAGTATAGAAAGACTTATTAACATGGATATAGTCTAGGAGGTTAACTATAACTGCTCCTCTATAGGCAGCTAGGACGGGCTAGGGTCCATCTCAGTTATTATCCCACTTCCTCTTAGGCTGGTTAGTCTTTATATTTTTAAGGCTAACCATAACCATATCATCCTTTTTAAATATTATACTTTTATCTTATTTTATATTAGCGTTGTCTTTATATTATTACTGGGAAATATAAGCTAGGGCTTTAAGCTGGGTTAAGATGCGCTTAAAGCGGTTAGTAATAGTATTAGCTTATAGGTACACCTTTTTTGTATATATAGACAGGGCTAATAGCTAGGGGCCTACTAGTTTAACGCCTAGATGTAGGTTATAGCCATAGTTGGCAAAGAATAGTGAGATTTCTATGGTCTTATTAACCTAGTTATTTATAGCAAACTTAGTAAGGGGGAGCCAATCTACCTAGTTGTCTTAGGTGAAGCTCACAAAGGCATATAGGTACTTATTCATTACTGTATTAACAATCTTAGTTTAACCATCTATTTTAGGGTGCTATGTGGAGCTAGGGCTTAGGGTTACCTTTAAGCGCTAGTTTAGGTAACGCTAGAAGTTAGAAATAAATAAAGAGCCTCTATTAGAAACAATAGTATTTAAAGCGCCGTGTAACTTATAGATAGTGTAGATAAATGCTTTAATAAGCTCCTTAGTATCTAGGCTAGTAATAGGAATAAAGTGTCTTATTTTTATTAGGCGGTTAATAACAATAAAGATGTATCTATATGTTTTGCCGTTATAAAGGCATTTAGGTAAGTTAACAACGTAGTTAATAGAGATATTAGTCTATAGGCGGACTAGTAGTTTTAGTAGTTTTAGAAAACTAGGTGGTGCTAAGCGTAGGGTCTTTATATGGAAGCAGAGAGCGTAGTCTTTTATAAAGGTAGCCATAAACTATAAAATACCTAGCTACCAATACATTTAATTAAGGAGGTTTAGTGTTTTAACGCGGCCTAGGTGACCCACAGGGCCTAAACTATATATATAGTGTACAACTTTTAGTTAGAGTTTAGGTGAATTAGGGACAAATACTTAATTCCTGTAGTAGATTAGGCCATTAATAATTAAATATTTGGATTTGTTATAGCGGAGCAGCTTCCTAATATGCTTGGGCCAATAGCATACTTTATAGTCTTCCCATTTGCGTAGCGCAGCCAATATATTCCTAGTAAGTTTGTTCTCTTTATAGGCATTCTTAATAAGCTTCTTAAGGGTTTTTTTCTTAGGCTTTAGGTCCATTACTGTAATAAAGTCTTTAATGCTCTAGTCTTGGGATTCGCTTAGTAGTTCTTCTAGGATAGTAGGGTTGACTTTCTTTGGTAGTAAAACAACGCGGTCTTAGTATTGTAGATGTTTGTTATTAGCATTAGCAGGTGCAACGCCTAGGAGGCGGCTAAGAGCGTCTAGGATTATGGCTTTAGTGCTAGGCCTATAGGTAATAACAAAGTTAAATTAGGAAAGGAACTTAGCCTAGCGGACTTAACGCTAGTTTAGTTATTTTATTGTTATAAAGGTCTAGAGGTTCTTATAGTTTATAATAATTTCAAATAGCTGCTTAGTTTCTTATAGTTTGGGACACTATTCTTTTAGTGCCTTAATAATTGCCAGGAGCTCCTTATTATATATTTCATAGTTGCATTTAGGGGCTAAGTGCTTAGTAGAGAAGAATGTAACTGGCTTAAGCTTATTACTTTTATTAGCTTAATAGAGCACTCCACCTAAAGCCTAGTTTAAGGCGTCTGTCTCTACCACTATCTTCTTTATATAGTTATAATACGCTAGGACCGGTGCTGTAGTAAACACTGTTTTTAGGGTCTGGAATGCCTATGCTTAATTAGGGCCCTATAACCAGCTGATGCTCTTTTTTAGTAGCCTAGTTATAGGCTTAACTACCTTAAAATAGCCTTAAATAAATTATTGGTAGAAGTTCGCGAAGCCAAGAAATTGCTGTAGTTCCTTAACTAATATTAGGTCCTTCCATTTCTGTAAGGCCTGCACCTTCTTAGGGTCTATAGTCATGCTATTAGTTAAGATAATTAAGCCAAGGTATTTTGTTTTGGTAGTATAAAACTTAGACTTATTAATACTAATCTAGAGTCCAGCATTACTAAGTCTCTGGATAATTTCATTTATATGTTTTATGTGCTTAGCGCGTATTTTTAAGAAGATAAGGACATTATTAAAATATGCAGTGCAGTAGTTGTTAAGGGCGTTATATAAAACATAGTTAATATAGTTTTAAAACGTAGCGGGCGCGTTATAGAGACCAAATAGTATAACTAGCATTTTATAAAGTCCAAACTAGGTAATAAATGCTGTAAGCCACTTATGGCCTTCTGCGATCCAGATCCGGTTAAACGCAGCAATTACATTAAGCTTAGTAAAGTACTTAGCACCATAGAGTACGTCAAGTGTCTCACGGACTAGTGGCAGTGGGTATCAGTTCTTAATAGTAACTGTGTTTAGGCCTTGGTAGTTATAGCAGATTTATATACCACCACTAGGTTTCGCTACAAGGAGGAGTAGTACAGTAGCTAGTGAGGTTAATTTGTGGATAAAACCCTTATCCAGTATCTCGTTAATCTACTTCTTTACACAGCTAAGTTTAGCGGGTAAAAGTGGTTTGTTTTTATAGTATAGGGCCTGCTTTCCTAGTATAATCTTAATTTTATAGTCCCATAGTTAGTAAGGGGGCAGCTTATCTACGTTCTTAGGGAGGAAGTGTTTAATATATTTATAAAGCTCTTTTAGTAAGCGTTATAAAATATCCTTATGGGTTAATCCTGGTTTGCCTTTTAGAAATTTCTTAATATTAGTATTAACTATCTTCTGGTGTAGAAACTTGGACTTAGTTTTTAGGTTTATTTTAAGGAAGTTATAGAAATAAGGGGGTAGCGCTTTACGGGCTTCCTCTATTATATAGTCGCCTTCTATTAGCTGGCGGAAAGACCTTTCTAATAGGTTTGGTACTTCTATTAGGCCTATAGGTAGCTCCTTAAGCAGCTATTAGTGTTCTTCTTATTTAACCAGTTCTACCAGCTCCGCTATATAGATCCTTATTACCTTTACGCCTTTTTATTTACAGAACTGGGTAAAATTAATAGTATAAGTGCATTTAATGGTATCTAGGTTAGGGCGTGTCTAGTTCTCTAGTGTTACAGCTAGGCTGGCACGGCTTAGTTGGCCTAGGGGGGCGGAAATGAGGCGGCGGCCTTGTACGGTACGCGCGGGAGATAGATATAAGGTTGGGCATTGCGGAGGGGAGGTCTTAATTGCTCTAGTTTTGGTTTTGGTTATAACGCCCTTAGCTATTATATGTGTGGTTACATATATATACAGTAGATAACTTAAAGTTGGGTGTCTTATTGGCTAACCTAGGTTAAGCAGGTGTATATAGGGGACTTATAGTTCTGGTAGTGTTTGTTTTTTTAGAAATAGGGCAGTAGTCCAGTCTTCCAGAATCTCTGCTTTATTTACTGCATATATTAGCTTACTAGTATTAGGCACCTCTTTTACTATCAGCTAATGGTATCTAAGTATTAGCTATGTAATGCGTCTATATAGTGCTACTTAGTTATAGTTAGGAATATACCATAGGAGATAGTTATAGGCACAGTAATTAGAGTTAAACTTAAGCTCTAGAGTGGGGAAGTCTAGTTTTAGGTTATGCTTTTTAAGCTAGGGCATTTTAAGAATTACTAGTGTTAAGGGTAATAACTTTATAATATAGAAGAGTATGAATTCTGTATAGTGGCTAATTATTATTCTTACTATAAAGTAGTGGGTAATAAAGCTAGATGGGAGTCTATTAGTAAGGCGGAGTGGTTTTAGGACTAGGAGTCTTTTTATTATAATATTATGCTTTTTTATAAGCAAGTCTTTATCTGCAAACGCTAGTGCTATACTACTACTGTTAATAAGGCTTACTATTTTAATAAAGACTTATAAAAGTAGGTTGCGTAGTAAGGAGAGGTAGGTCTAAATAAGGGTAGCATTCCTATTATTATTTACTATTTTAAGGTTAAGTGGCAGCTAGCTTAGAATAAGGTCTGACTAATCTAGTATAAGGGTGCGAAGAGGCTTTAAGGAAGATTTAAAGGAACAATATAAATTCTATCTAAATCTAAGGGTATATAGCTCTTGCAGAGAACAAGACGTTGCGTAAAGAAGAGAAAGGAATTACGGGAGAACCCTATAATTAAATAGTCAGGGGTCTTGGTGGTCGATGCGTACGTATATACGCGCACGGTCTTCAACGGACTTCGGTAATTTAATTGATCTGTTAGAACTTGGTAGAAGTTAATCAAGCTAGCAGAATTCGGCAGAATTTGGTTAAAGCGTCGGACTTTATCTATTGAGTGTTTTACCAAGACATTCCTACTATAACTGGGCTAGTCCTGTTATAGTACCCCCCCTTTAGTTAAAGGTCTAAAAACAATTTAATTTAGTTAAGAATTCATTTTTTATCATGTTATATTTTGCGTTAGGTGGCGGTGTAGAGTTTTACCAGTTCTAATTATTAAATGGACTAATTAGGATTTTCCATCCCCGGGATAGAAAATCGCTATTGGCTTGGTGAAGGCAGTAAGCCAAACTAACATCTTTATAGTAGGTCTTAGCAAGGCAAATCTAACCAATTAGATAACTTTAACCGCTAGTTAAAGTTCCTTAATATCTTGCGCGTCATGTAACCATATTATAAGCGTTATGGTATTTTTTAAGTTCTTTTTAATTTCAAGTTTCCTGCTATTATGTTTCGTGTATTTATGTTAGGTGGTAGTTGTTTGCCTTTATATTATATCCATCTAGCCAGAGTAGGTCACGAAGGATGGTCCTTATGGAATTCTTTTACCAAGGAAGACGCGTCAGCTTTAATCTGGTTATAGGTTTCCTAGGTTTATGTTTTATATCCTTCCCACTTAATAAGAAGTTTAAATTATTTAGATTATGTTTTCTATTATATATTATTAATTAAGTTAATAAAGTAAGAACTATTACTGTTGTTAATAATTACAGGAGGTAGCGGCGGCACTTTATAGGTTATAGGTTTGTCTTTTAAGGGTTGCAGCAAGCTTATGTAAAACGTTAGATATATTTTTATTTTAGTTAGTAGTTTAAGCTTATAAGCATATAGGCTCAATTTCTTCTTAATTTAGTATAGGCCCGCAAATTTCCAATTAAGTTTCTTTAAGGGCCGTTAAGTCTTTAGGTTTTGTGTATTTAGGTAAACCATATTATCTTTCTTAAAGTCCCATGTAGGAGCTCGTCCTTTATTTATATGCCATTCCTATACCATTTAAGCGTATATTAATTCACTTTATAATAGTTCCGTTAACTGCTTTATTTAATTAACGAAGTTATACGCATTAATTAACTGAATCCGTTTAATTGTGGGTCCTATTACGTTGATTTTAGGTTATGGTTTAAATCCGAGTTAGGGGTCTTGTCCGTAGGTTACGTAAAACGGCGTCACGCCTGTTAATACGTTTATTGTATTATTTGCAGTAAACTTAGCCAAAGGCAGCCATTTTTCCCAGTCATCTTATAGGTAGGAGCAGTACATTTATAGGTATTGTTCTATAATCGCGTTCGCAATTTTGGTTTAACCATCTGTCTCCAGATAAAATGCAGTTAAGAGTTATATTTAAATGCTTAATTGTTTATATAGAGCTTGCCAGAAGTCTAAAACAAACTGGCTTCTATAGTTGGATATTATTAAGTTAGGAAGTCTGTGTAGCTTAAAGACGTGCTTAATGAAACATTCGGCTACTAATATCGCATTAATTGAGTCTATGGGGATCATATGTCGCATTTTTATAAGACGGTTAACGACTACTATGACATTTGTAAACCTATTACTGTTAGGCAAGTTAACTACAAAGTTAATTAAGATGTCGCGCCGTCTTTGCATTAGAATTGGTAGCAGTTAAAGTACTCCTTACTTCTTTATATAAGAGGCCTTTCCATGCACGCACATCCTATATGCTTAAATGTATTTTCGTACGTAGTTGTGCATTATAGGCCAGTAGTATACTTGTTATACAATCTTATAAGTCTTTACACGGCTAGGATACCCTACTATAGGGGAGTTGTATACAAATCCAAGTATCTTAAATTATAAAGGTTCGGAATTTGGAACTACTATCTTCTATTAATAGTACAATTGATTATTTTAAATTTCGCATTCAGCGAGTGTAATATCCTTATACTATTATTTTCCTATTTAAATCGCTTTTATTATATCTATTATCCATATATTATTCTTATATTTATATTCTATTAGTTTATTAATTTCCATTTCCCATTTATTAACTTCTAATTCATTTTTATTAAGTTCCGTATCTAGGAATATAGGATGTAGTTTTTTAAAACGTTTAGGGGGTAATAAAATCCGTAATTAATTTGTAATCCGTTCATCTAAAGCATTCGCAGGTAGGTTTTGTAATTATTATGTTAATGCGTCAGGCTTCTGATTAAGTTTACCCAGTTAGTACGTAATCTTGAAGTTAAATTATAAGAGGTATTCGGCCTAACGAATTTAGTACTATGTTAATTGCTTTATAGTTATAAAGTACTATAGGTTCTTATAGTCTATTAACACGCGTATTAGGAACAACAATCCTTCTAGCTTAGGACGCCATTGTTTAAAGCATCTAACAATTACAAGCAGTTCCTTATTGTATATCTCATAGTTTAATTTAGCAGGGGCAAGTTTCTAAGAGAGAAAGGCTACTGGACATAGCTCGTCGTTCTTATTGTATTGTGACAACACTCCCCCTAGCGCATAATTAGATAAGTCCGTTTTAACGATATATTTAAGGTTAGGGTTAAAGTGGGCAAGGATTAGAGCAGTTATAAAGCGATATTTTAAGTTATTAAAAGCTTATTTGTATTTAGTGGACTATTTAAATTTTATATTCTTCTTTATTAGGTTTACTAATAGCTAGGCAATTTCTAAGAAGTGGTTAATAAATTAATAATAGAAATTTACAAATCCTAGAAATTCTTAAATGTCTTATACGTTACTAGGGCTTCCCCAGTTCACAATTACAGCAATTTTCTTAGGGTCCATTTTAATTCCGTTATAGGATATAATCAGGCCTAGGTATATAACTTTAGATATATAGAACTTGCATTTCTTAATATCGCATTGTAAACCTGCGTCTTATAGGCGTTTAAGGACCATTTAGATATACTTCTGGTGTTTAGAAAGCGAAGATAAGTAGATTAAGATATCGTTAATATACGCGGTAACAAATACGTTAAGGAATTCACGAAGCGTATTATTAATATATTATTGAAACGTACCAGGACCATTCTTTACACTAAATGGTATTACTAGGTATTTAAAGAGTCCCTATTATATACAAAAAGCTATATACTTCTTATCTCCTTTATGGACATAGATTTGGTTAAAGGCAGCGACTATATTAAGCTTTATAAAGTACCGTGCCTTTAATAAGTGGTCAAACATTTCTTAAATTAGGGGAATAGGATATTAGTTTTAAATCGTAATTATGTTTAGAGTTTGATAATCAATACAGAATCTCAAGCCTCCTCCTGGCTTTTTAATAAATAGTATAGGTAAGGCAAATAGAGATTAACTAGGGCGAATAAATCCTTTTTCTAGATACTTATTAAGGTATTATTACATTACAAGCAGTTCTTTTTATGACATACTGTATAGTGGACCGAACTTTGGTGTTATATTAGGTTCAAGTTCTATCTTAAAATTATGTGCATCCTAATGCGGGGGTAGTTGGTCTGTAAACCTTTTCTTAAACTCATTAATTAGATTGTGGTACTCTTTAGGCATAAGAGGTTAAGGGTTAATGTATTGCTTTGGTTCTAGTACTTTCTTAATATCTTCTATAGTAACAGCGAAGATTTTATGGTCTCGTTTTCATGCTAACGAAATAAAAGGTGCGGCTTATATTATACGAATTTTAAGAGGTTTTAGGGTAACATCTTTGCATTCTTTACTACAATCGGCAGTCGTAGCTTTATTGTTTTAACTTAGGGTCTATAGCAGGGGCAATTCATATTATGTTAAATTTAAATAATCTTATACATGTTTATAGGGCAGGTGGTTTTTTAAGCAATGACTTTAGCAGTAGGTTATGTGGAACTTCAGTGTTTCTTTAACCCAGCTAATTAAAGGGTCGTGTCGTTTTAGCCATCTATGTCTAAGTATTATCTTATATTGCTTTAGGGGTGTTACAAATAGGGAAACGTATTTAAGGTATTTGCCCATCCACATTTTTACAAGAGCGTAGTGCGTTAATTTGCTATGTATTAAGGGTTTGCTATTAAAGCCTTATAGGCCTTAGGGCTTATTAAGTTTCTTTAAATTTAGGCATTAGGTTTTCGCGTAGTTTATATTAATAAAGCCTATACTGGTGGCTCCGCTATCTATAAGGATTTATGCCTCCTTCCATTTTCTAAGTGTTTAAATTTTACTAAGTACATTAAGAGAGTCGTGTTGTATATTAGCGCTGGAAGAGCCTAGACACTTATACTCTTCCACTTCTTATCCTAAGGCGCAACTTGGCCCTAGGATGATTTGTTTTCTAAGTTAGTTAAGGGTAATATGCTTTATAACGGCTAGGTATAATTTATAGGACAAGTATAAGTTAAGGAGTAAGTACGGCTTAAAGAATAAGTGCAATTTAAGGAGTAGGAGGAACTACAGCGGACTTTTTTAAAAGGGTGAGTTTGGCAATTCCTTTAGATATGTCCTTTTTTACCACATCTAAAGCATTCTCCATTTGCGGCTTAAGTTTTTTGTTTATTAGTTCCTAAGGGTGCGTAGGATTAAGTAGCGTTAAGGTCTATAGGGTTGTGCGTAGGTTTTAGAGAAGGGTTACGTTTTGGGGTATATATTGGTTTCATAGAGTCTTAAACATGAGGTGTGGTTGGCTTTAGGGAATAAGTCTATTTGTTATATTAAAGGTCCTCATTAATTTGTTAATATATTATAGCAAATTTAGGTAGGTCCTTTAGCAGTTCCCTGCCTACTAACTATGCCCTAATTTCATCTGAAATAGCTCGTTGAAGAGCAGCAACTTTAGCGGCTTTATTCCAATCTAGTTCGCTAATAAGGCCTAAAAATTCCGAAAAGAAGCTGGTAAATTCTTGGTTCCGTTGTTATAGGGTTTTAAGTTTAGTAACAGCGGTGTGTTTACGGCTGGCGTTATTGTATATTCGTTCTAACAGAGAGACAAAGGTTTTAAAATTAACAAAGGTGCTATTACGGAAGAATGGGTCCATAGTTTATGCAGTATCTTTATTTAAACGAGACATCCTATAGCTAATCTTACTAGCTTTAGTAGGGTATTAGTTATAGTTTATTAAAAGTTTAAGACGGAGCTTAGTTACGTAGGTTATTTTAATTTCTATTAAACATTAGAGGGTCAGAAAGCTTTTCTAATTTTGTGGTAGGTACTAGGTTTATTATAGGTATAGGTTAAGCTACTGTTATTGGTTTAGGGTTTGCATTTAACGGGCCGGGTTTATATACAGTTATCTTAATCTTATTTATAGGTGTTGCTGTTAGGGTTTCCAACGCGAGTACTTTAGCGTTATAGAGTTCTTTGTGTATTGCTTTAATTAATTGCTAATACTAGGCTTCTAGTATAGCTTATTGCTGGGCCAAGGCATCCGTAAAGGACTGTTGCATTATAGTCATTTGTTCCCTAACTAGGGCTATAATGGTTGACGTGGCGGATTTGAGTTCGTTTGCTATTTTAAGGGTAGTGGTATTAACGCAACGTAATGTAAGGGCGCGAAGAGGCTTTAAGGAAAATTTGAAGGAATAATATAAATTCTATCTAAATCTAAGGGTATATAGCTCTTGCAGAGAACAAGACGTTGCGTAAAGAAGAGAAAGGAATTATGGGAGAACCCTATAATTAAATAGTCAGGGGTCTTGGTGGTCAATACATGCGCACGTGCGCGCACGGTCTTCAACGGACTTCAGTAATTCGATTAATCTGTCAGAACTTAGCAGAAGTCGATCAAGCTGGCAGAATTCGGCAGAATTTGGTTAAAGCGTTGGACTTTATCTGTCGAGTGTTTTACCGAGACATTCCTACTGTAACTGGGCTAGTCCCGTTATATCTAGTAGCATAGATCTAATCCTTTTATCCTCCTCCCTATATAGTTCTAACCCTTAAAGGCGACTTAGTTTAAGGGTTAGTCTTTTAATAACTAGATTATAGGGCTTAGCTAGTAACTATGGTCTTAGCTAGTATATCCTAATGTATTGGTCTCTAACAGTATATATATGCTAGGGGGTACTTTGCTAAGGACATGGCCGGTTTTATAGTTAGTAGCAGTATAGAGCACTTGTCCATAGTTTATATATGGGACTATTAGCTAGGGCTATATTAGAGAAGGGAATTATAGGGGTAGGTCTCTATGCCCAAACCCACGTCCCTATCTATAGTTATTACTTTAGTTACTAATCCCTCTACTAAAAAATCCACCGCGGCTAGAAAGGGGTTGGCATAGTGGCATTAGAAGGGGATTTAGGTTCGTTTTAGGGTTGTAAGTATCTTTTTAGTGGCTAGGTTAACTATATACTAGGCAGAGTCTATTATCTATACAATGTCTTTAGACGTTATTAGGGAGGCTACTGCTACCGCCGCTAAATTTAACGGCATTAAGGTCCATTAGGTTATTCTGTAGTGCTAGTGCTAAGGTATTATTATTAGGTAGTATAGGTTAATAGCCGCTAGCGGTACTTAGCTTAGTGGTATTTAGCTTAGTATAGTGGGCGTGGTTCTATAGGTTATAGGCAAACACATCCATTTACTTACTCTAGCCCTTATAGTTAGCATCGTTAATTTTACAGCTAAGGGTAAGGGCTAAGTCCTTTATCTTAGACAAAATATTCTTCCTAAGCAGATCCACCTTTTATTCCTTAGTCTTATTTGCTTTAATTATTAACTTATTAAGCTCTGCTTTCTAGGACCAGTAATTACACTTGCCTTAGCTTAAGGTGTCTAATTTATTCTTAGCCGCTTAGGTTGTATCCATGGTCTTATAGTGCTTCTTTATATATATAAACATAGACTCTTAGTTAGAGAAGGCCCATTTACTTGGGTTGTTTAGGTATATACATAGCATATTAAGGCCATGCTTAACATAGTTATAAGCCTTATCTATTAGCATGTCTAACATATAGAGGACTTCGTCTATTAGGGTCTTAAAGCACTTTATATCTCTATAAAAAACGCCTTAGATCTTTATTTCCCATATTTTAAATTTTTCTTACTTTTTAGTTGGCAATCCCTTGCCATTAAATAGGGTAGGGTTTTTTACTTTACGCTTTTTTCTATAGGGTTTAGCTAGGGGAAGAGAGCCAGTAGTGGTATTTTTATTGGTAATAGTTTAGGTAAGTATAGTAATCTAAGAGCTTAGGCTTTATATAGTCTTAGTATATACCAAAGCTCGCTATTTGTATTGCTTTATATATAGTTTAAGTGTCTTAAGGGAGTTAATTCTATGCTAAGCTTCTTTAAGTTAGGACTTTATAGTCCAGCCTTTATTATAGACTATTTAAAGACCGCTTTTAACGCTAGTTAAAAAGGTTATATATATAGAGAGGTGCTGAAATGTTCCTACCATATTAAGGTCCTTAGGGTACTCTAGACCACTCCTAATTGCCTAGGCAATGTTAGTATAGGAGGTATTAAAGAGGCGGGCGAGCGCTTCGCATATATTTGCTAATAGGGTATTCTAGTTACCCATTTCAGGGGATCTAGGCAGGGTAATTAAAATTTATAAGGCTGGCTGTAATACTGAGATTGTTTAGGATAATACTAAGATTATTTAGGACTGTACTGAGATTATCTAGGACTGTGGTACGGTGTTATTAGTCGCATTAGGTTGCAATTATACTAGGAAAATAGAGACAGTGGACTAGGGAAAATAAAGATCACAATGGGGCGCAAGAGGAGATACCATAAACTGTCACAGTGCTATAATGCTAATAGGCTGAATAACTACATTATGGTATAAAGAGGAGAAGGAGGTAAAAGGGGGTATTGTATATAAATAGTAGTGGCAGCCGCCAAGGCGCTAGTGGTAGGCTAGCCAATAGTAGGAAATAGTACGAGACAGTATAAGATAGTATAAAACAGTACAAGATAGTATAAAACAGTACGCGTCAGGACAGTGCCATAACAGTTTATTCTTTTATTTAGGTAGTAGGTTATTTATAGCTTTCTGTAGCTTATCTGGCAAAAAAATAGGGTAGACCTTAATTAAATCTAGGAGCTTTACTTTGTATAAGTTGCCTCTTTTCTTAAGGACCTTATATAGTCCTACTATCTAATAGTCTAGCTTATAGCTAGGCCGTTCTGTCTTCCAGTTCTTTATTATAACCCAGACCTTATTGCCTATAGTAAAGTCAGGCTTACGCCTATACTTATTTACCTGCTATTTTATTAATTTCTGGGCCTTTTCTAGGTTTATATAGGCTACTTTCCAGGCTTCTTCTAAGCGTTTAGCGTAATGCCGTGCTTCCTTATAAGATAGTTTTTCGTGTATAGTTTATGGCCCTTCTAGTCTTTCCCAGTTAAAGCTTATATAGGGTAAATACCCTATTTCTAGCTAGATAGGTATATGTTACGGCACTGTTACAGATCTTAGTCAGGGGCTCCTCGCTTAGAGCCTTGGCCCATGTATATAGACATGTCCTTTCCTCGACCTTCTTCCAGTCCTCGTCTTGGAATTCTCGTTCACTGGCTACCAATAGATTCTGTTCTTTTGACTGAGCCTTCATAGTGCAAATCCTATAGAGTTATAGGGTAGGGTAGCCTAGGCGTAGTCTATTAGAGGTAGTAGTTTGGCCTAATTATCCTAAAAGTAGTTAATAAAGGGTTAGAGTCTCTAGTCTAAATACTAGTTTATAATCTCCATCTAGCTATCTATCTAGGGGTGGTATGCCGTAGAAAGCTTTGGCTTAATGCCTAGGATCTAGGTAAACTCTTTCTAAAAGGCTAATATAAACTGCGGCCTGTAGTTAGACATAATAGTATCTAGTAGTCCGTAAATTCGGTAAACGTAGTGGATATACAGTTAGGCTGCCTCTTTAGTATTAATATTCTTATAATAGGGAATTAAGAACAGGCGCTTGCTAAAGCGGTTAACTAGAATTATAACTATATCATATCTGTTACGGTCTATAGGTAGCTTATAGAAATCTATAGAGATATACTGCTAGGGGCGTTCTAGTATTAGGAGTGGTTTTAACAGTCCTGGTGTCTTATTTTATAGAATTATAGACCTATAGCAGTTGTTATAGTTTCGTATATAGCGATTAATATCTATAACCATTCTAGGCTAGTAGTAACAGTTGCCAATAATCTTATGGGTCTTATTTTTTTTGGGGTGGGCCGTAGAGATCTAGGTATGTACTTTAGCGATAATCTAAGTCTATAAGTTTTATTCCTCTGCTACTACCAGCCATTTGCGGTGCTTAAGTAGTCTATTTTTAAGGGACTATAGGCTCGCAACATCCTTTGTCTTTTTATAGTACTCTTATAATAAGGGGGCCGTACAATTTACTTACAGTAGTTTATTAATAAGGTTAAGTTCCGTAGTGTTAATAGGATATATCTTGGTGCACAAGGAGTCCGTGCTTAGTTCTATCCATATTCTAGGGTTAAGGTGTTCTGGTTGTAGTAGCGTCTAGGTCTATAATATAATCTTTATAGCTATCTAGTTGTCTAGGTCTTGTTTACGCCTTATAAGGGCGTCTGTATAGTTAGTAGTGCCTAGCTTATATATAATTAGGAAGCTAAACTGGGATAGAATATCCGCCTAGCGTGCCTGCTGGGCCATAAGTTCCTTAGTTGTTATAAAGTATTCCAGGGCCTTATAATCTAAAACTACCTAGATAGGCTTAGGAGTCCCCTATAGCTATACGCGCCAGTACTAGAAGCTAGAGATAATAGCCAGCATTTCTTTATTATGGATAGGGTAATTTAGCTTAGTATTTATTATGGTCTTTAAGTAGTATATAATAGGGTGCTATTCTCTGTCTGGTTGCTTCTAGGAAAAAACACCAGCTATTACACTATCTAAGGCATTGGTTTCTAGTATTAAGGGTTATTTTAGGTAGAAGTGGGCGAGTAAAGGAGCGGAGATTAGCCATTTTTTAAGCTTATTAAAGGCCTGCCTATATATGGTATTAAAGTAGAAGGGTTGGTCCTTTTAGGTAAGGCGGTTAAGAGGCCAAGCAACCCTTCTATAGTTCTTAATAAAGCGTTAGTAGAAGTTACAAAAACCTAAAAATAACTATACCCCCTTTATGGTCCGTGGGGGTTCCCACTAGTTAATTACGGCCGTCTTTTCTAGGTCTGCCTTAATTCTGTCTATACTAACAATAAACCCTAAGTACTTTATACGCTTAATACTAAATTCTAACTTCTTAATATTGGCCTGTAGACTAGCCTTATAGAGCTATTGCAGGACCTTATAGACATGCTCCTTATATTCTATCTTATTTTTAGAGTAAATTATAATATTATCTAGGTAGGCCATATAGAAGTTATTAAGGTAGTTAAAGAGTATATTGTTTATATATTACTAGTACGTAGCTAGTCTATTAGTTAGTCTAAAAGGAAGTACCTTGCATTTATATAATCTATAACAAGTCTAAAATGTAGTAAGATCTACGGATTTAGGGTCTATCCTAATTTAGTAAAAGGCTTAGCGGATATCAAGCTTTATAAAAACTTTAGCTCTACTTATTTAGGCCAGTGTCTTATTAAGTAGGGGTAGTAAATAGCGGCCCTTACGGGTTATATTGTTTAGCTTATAGTAGTCAATATAAAAACAAAGTCCTTCATTTGGCTTTTTAATAAAGAGAATTGGTAAGGCAAAAGGGACTTAACTACTAGGCTTAATAAAGCCCTTATCTAGGTTCTTAATAAGATATTACTTTATAGCCTATAATTCGGCAGTAAATTGCTAATAAAGGGGGCTATAGCTAAGGGTGTTTTCCTTATCTAGCTCAATTTTGATCTTGTGGTTATACAGTTGGTAAGGCAGAAGTATATTAGATGCTGCCTTTAAGAATATGTCCTTGAATTTCCAGTGTTAATAGGGTAGTTTCCGTTCTACCAGCTCCTTATCCATAAGCTCGCCTTCCTATCCACTAAGCTTACTTTCCTTTTCCTTAATTATTTAATTAATTTTATATAAGCTGGTGGTAAAGGTAATAATATTAGGTTGGACTAAGTTCTAGTAGAATCCTACAGCGCTAATATAGTAGATATTAACTAGGGAAAGGTCTATAGGTTTTATTATGGACTTTTATTAGGCTATATTTTGTGGTATAAAGTTTATAGTCTTCCTTAGCTTATGTTCCATTTTTTGTAGGTTATCCTTTTAGTTTATTAGTTTAGTATAGCGTCCGATATTCCTAGCTTTCCTTTATAGCTATGTAGGGCCTAAGTTCTCCATAGGGGACTTGGCTAGGTTACTACTAATTTCCTAGGTCTTTAGTGCGGGTGGCGTAATATAGGTAGTCTAGGGGCAGTGTAGTATATAAATCCGTTATGGATTAAGCTGTATATCCTTCTTAAAGGCCTGGTCTCTATATATAGTATTGGCTTAGTAAATAGTATTAATCTAGGGCCGTATAAGGTTCTCTATTATAATACTAATTTCTTTTATAAAGGAAGGGGTTAGGGGTAGGAATTTGGGCCAGAGGAGCTGTCTATTCCGTACATTAAGCTGTAAGCCTAAATAGGCTAGCCATTTTCTTCCTAAGATTATATTATAGCTTCCTAGGTCCGTAATAAGAAAGGGGATATTATACTGCCTTTATCTATTAATACGGAGGTAGATCTATAAGATAGTTATAATAGGTGGCCCTATTTTTCTATTATACCCATAAATAGGGACTAGTTTAGGCAGTTCCTTAAGGGGCGCATTTAAAAATTTGGCTAGCTTTACAGCGCACTAAGTGTCTATTAAGGTAAAGGCATTTGCTCTAGAGTTAGCTAAAGCAGAGGTTAAAACTTAATATCTATTG
>Ga0307507_10001961_pt1 | contig 44635 bp, 11 predicted proteins | sample 7_EM_MG_FD_207223 | JGI IMG/M metagenome (GOLD analysis project Ga0307507, IMG submission 207223) | Populus trichocarpa ectomycorrhiza microbial communities from riparian zone in the Pacific Northwest, United States - 7_EM | ecosystem: Host-associated > Plants > Roots > Unclassified | place... | reverse complement strand
GCGAGTACAGAAAAAGTGTTCAAACAGGTGAGGATTCGGCAAATTTCTATTTTTGATCATGGTTTCTGACATTTGATCGTCTCTTTCCGAAGCGACTGTAACACGAGCGCTAAGTTCATGCTTAAGACCTTAACCACCAACATCTCCAATATCCGGCGAAGTTTCCTGCAGAGATTCCTCCCTAGCCATGAGATTGCTTTGAGGGGAAGGATCAGCTATGAATGCATTCGCTTGCTTTTCAGTTGCGGAATTAATATGTTACACCACTCATTCCACCTTAATTTAATACACTCATCTTCGCTCCTCCCTTGACCAGACCCCCCAAACCGTGTTATCCAAGGCTAGCGGACCACCGCACCTCCAATCCCACCTACCACACCACCTCACACGATGAAGGTCGCCGGGTGAGTCCTCTTCCTCCGCTCTCTACCCGCAAGGCTAACCCACCCCAGCCTCTACTTCCTGGCCGACCACACGCCGGTCACGCTCCTAAACCTGACCTCCTCCCTCCTCAAAAAGCCCTCCGCAACCCCTCTCCCCCGCTGGTCCCTCGAACACCGCCTCCTGCGCGCCCCGCCGCCGCCGCAACCCGCCGCCGCAGCCTCGACAGACCCCAAGCTGCTACCCCACCAACACATTCTCAGCCTATCACACCACCCGGGAAAAACATACCTGTACATCCCGGCTAGCACGACTGCCAACGCTGCCACTTCCGGTGCTAGTGCTGCTTCCGGTACTGGTTCTGGTTCTGGTGCTGCTTCTGGCGCTGGTGCTAGTGGAGGCGCCACCCCAGGCCCCGTGGTCGCCATCCCAGCCGCGCAGGCCGAGCCCTTCGTGGCGCTGCTGACGAGTAAGCAGTCCGCGCTGTGGGCGCACCGCCAGACGCACAGCGTGCGCGACGGCGCGGCGTTCCAGGTCGGCGAGTGCATCGTGCGGGCTGGCGAGGTGCGCATGCCGCGGCCCAGCAGCGGCGGGCAGCATGTTGCGCAGGGCGTCGTCGTGTGTATTGAGACGGAGCTGCTGGGGAGTGAGGAGGGGGAGGAGGATGCGGAGGTGGCGGCCGAGGGGGATGTTGTTATGGGTGAGGGGGACGGAGATGGAGATGGAGGGGAGAAGGGGGTGGGGGTGGAGGCGATGAGGGAGGCGCGGGAGACGATTAGGGGACTGTGGAAGGATTTGGGGGTTGATGGGGGGAAGGAGAGCGTGAAGGAGGTTATGAGTAATTATGCGGGTGCTGAGGAAGAGCAGGCGAGGTGGGCGGAGGTGAGAATGTGGTGTGAAGTTTTAAGGCTGCGGGCTTGAGCCTTGAGTGTTGTCTTGGTGTCATGAGTGGAGTGTTTGCAGCGGGAGTAAAAGTAAGAGCGATGATATCACGACCTTAGTTTGGTAGGTAAGGTGTTGGTTATATACAATATCTATGTTGGAGGATAAGATATCCTCGTGATTTACAGCGAGCCTTATCAGGGCCGTAAAGAGACCAATGAAGAGATTACCTCTTCATAGCGGGCTTGAGCGTCTTGGTATACTCCTTTGAGGCCGAAGTTAATAGTCTACCCGCCAGTAGTTAGATCTCGATATACCCTCTTGGGTGTCTACTTGAACCTGATCCTATCTGGATTTTGACCCGGTGAATGCATGAACCCGCCAGGTGTTCCTCAATGACTTTACCCAAGTCGGATTTGTCTCGAAAGCTTACGAAATTGCTTGGTGTACGCCATATGCAGATTTGGAGTCTCATCCAGAGGCCATATTCTGTCGCTTTGACCGCGCTCTCTTCGCCTCTTTGTCGGCCTTTTTAGCTTGATGGAAACTCGGCACCATGGTACTTTCCTCATGCTTCTTCCGTTCAAGCGCGCCCCCAGTGACTTCGTCAAGCACAAATCGTCCAAAATGGCCGGTTCTCCAGCGCTGTATGATCCACAATGCTGAAGCATCTATATCCGGGACGCCACCTTTCTGCAACCTTCCTGTTTTCTCCGCTACGGCACCCAACAATGGAATTATATCATTCGTAGGCATATGATACTCGGCGTATAGATCTGGAGACACGAGATTAATGCGGTAGAGGAGGTAGTCCGCAAGCATAGTAGGTGAGATGATAGTGTCTTTGACGCTACCGCAGAGTGCGAGTTTCAACATAGCTTCGGCATCTGGGACATACGGCATGAACACCCCAGGCGTATCAACTAGATATACGCCTTCAGATTCATCAGTTCCTTCAATAATCTTAACACCCGTCGTTATCTTCCTTGTGACCCCTGGCTGTGCGCCTGTGAAAGCGGCTTTGCCCTTCCCCACGCCCTGGCTCCGGAGAGCATTGAGGAGAGACGACTTGCCAACATTCGGCATCCCAACAACCATCATCCGCAGTCCAGTTAAAGACATTGAGTTTGCGGCATATTCACGCGGATATTGGAGCACGCGACGGACATCGCGCCGGTCTTTGTGATCGGAGAAGAGCACGTGCGAAGGAGCATGCCATTGTCTGATGATTTGCTCTCTCTGCTCCAATAATTTATTAGCGTGACTCAAGAGGGCCAGCTCCTCGCGATGCTCGTACCTGCAAGTCCGTCTTCTTCTGGTTGCTCCCAAGATCTCTTTTCGTATATACAATCAACCGCTCCCTCCCCGCCAGACTTGCTTCAAAGAGTGGGTTCCTTGAAGTTAGCGGAACTCGATAGTCACGGCATTCGACAATCAGGTCTATGGAGGAAAGCAACGTTTTCATCTTCGAGAGACCTGATTTGTGGTGTCCGAGAAAGTAAGACCGTGGGAGCGAGTCTAACGTCGGGAAGACAACTCTGGGGATGAATTGAGATACCATTATTGAATAGGTTGGTCGGTATCATCTTGTAGGATGACGGTATTCCTGTCGAGTGCTCATAGTCTCGCAAGTATGGAGCTGGTATTTGTCCAAGGTTGACGCAGGTGGAGCTGTTGTCCGAATTGAATATTCTGCCAAGGCGGTCAGGAGATATCTTTAAGAGAACGGTATACCTAGACGGTATGCGAGGCCCGGCTTATCCTCGGTCAGCCGGTAAATCACGTGTTCAGCCAGCTACCTGGGTCAGATTCGGGGATCTCCATAGCGCCACGAGCGCCAAGCTGTAAAAATACGCGTATTAGGGACCACCTGCTGATTGAGCCGCTGATGGACGCCGACTATACGGTAATTAGGGCCATTAGGGCCTTAAGTATATATAAAAAAGTCCTCCCTACCTAATCCTTAATCGCGGTAGCACGTCTGCTATTATACCTGCTATATAAGATGGCGCTAACCAACCGCGTAGAGATTAATATTGCCAACAATTCCGAATTATACGCTAATGCGCAGTATGTCCTTGCCCTTACGCGTGCCACTAGGCCTAAGAATATGTCTTTAACGTATAAACTAAAGCAGAGAGAGTTTAAGGTAAGAAGGATATAATACCCCTATTACGCACCGCGGCTAACACGTTATCCAGCTCTAGGCCTTTTATAAATAGAAGCAGTACTATAACAGCGATACTATTACAGAGGATAAGCTACTTCTTTTTCTTATTAAGGAGGTTATAGCCCAGCCCTTAAAAGGGAAGAGCTATAAAGCTAACAGTAACATACCCTAAGAGGAGACGCATCTTTTATAGTAGTTAGTTTATAGCTATATCACCGCTCTAATAGACCTCTATTAGATACAGAAAGCTATAGAAATAAATAGCCACCCATCTTTACGGGAGGACAGCGTTAGGGAGTACCTAAAGACGCTATAGCGGAGGGACGCGTAGCGTAAGAAAGAGCAGTTCGCTAATAAGGGCAGAGATACCCTCCTTAACGGCTATACCAAGGAGGAGTTTTAGAGCATCTGCCGCAAGCTCTAGACTAGGGGCGCTGTCTTATCCCTAGAGTGCTACTTCCACACACTTATTAATATCCTGCTAGGCCACTATATACTTACCTACAGCAGCAATAGACGCTCTACTAAGATCTCAGATCTATTTACCTTTAAGTTTAAGGGTAAAGGCCCTATATGCTATATGCCCTTAATATTTACTATACGCACAGGCAAGCAGAACTAGTATAACTATCTTAAGACTATTAGGGCCCTACAGAATAGGAGACTGCTTATTTATATACTTAGCGGGCTAGCCTTCTATCTCCTATACTGCTAGGATCTTAGTACTAAGCCATTTCCAGACTTTAGCAGGCGCTTAGTGTCACGGAACCCAACCGCGGGGGCCTCCATAGGAGAACCCCGTGCTCTCGCGTACACCTCGCGTACAGCTTATGTCAGCTACGCGAGGGTATATCACCTCCTTACGCCCTCGACCCTTACGATCAATCGCGCAACGTCTTATAGACTCCCTGAATACATACGCTTTGTAGCCATTGCCCACGTCCCGTGACATTACGTTGCACCTTTTTCTTTACCGACACTCAGCCTACGACCAATTCTATGTCTCTATAATACCGCAGACGCTGCTAGAAGCAGCGTGTCCATAAGTTATCTCACTTTATACTCTTAAAGAATTAATAATAGTAAGACAAAATTCCTTACTAGCCACTATATTAAACTTAAAAAACAACCTAATACCTATATTAAAACCATAACACCAATCAGTCCTAGGAGGATTTAATTTATTAGCCCTAGCCTTAACCCCTAAAGGGAAGCCTAGTGGCTTAAAAGACTATAATAACTATAAGGGGGATATTAATAATGTTTTATCCTTTATTAACTATATAACCACAGATAAATAAGCTAAAGGCTTACTACCTATTAAGATTAAGATATAAGACACCGAGATATTTATAAAAATAGTAGTATAAGAACCTAATAAATACTACTACCTTCTATAGAACTACTATCTAAAGCTTATATAAGCTAAGATACGTGCTACCTAAGATTATAATATTATCTAAGACCTATAAGCTTATAAGGCGCTTGCTAATAATATATACTAAAAGATTAAAGATAACCTCTATACGTCTAAACGCGATGTCTAACAATTAAAGAAGGCCGAGATTATACTTATTACTACAATTACTAAAAGAGAGGGTATAATTAAATACCTATAATCTTAACTTAATAAGCACATTTATAATAATACCAGATACCTCTTTACTGCATATAATGCCACCTAAGTCCCTATGCCCCTAGTAACTTTACCTACTTAACACTTAACAAAAGGTTAATACTAAGCAGCTTTACCTAACGGGAACCCCTACTATAGCAGCGGTAATAATAAAAGCCACAATAATTAAACCTAAACTACTACTATAGGGTCTAATATACGCTACCCTAATCCCCTAATCTTTAAGGGTAACTATAAGGAATATAGCCACTAAAAGATATAAATCCGCAAGAAACTAACCTAGAGTGCCTACCTTTTCCCTATAAAAGATACTAAGATTGGCTATATTATTAAATAAATAAAGGGCATCCTGTTTAATAGGCTTTTTACTTAATAGGAGACTAGCAGTCCCTAGAAGTAGTAGTCCTACTAAAAAGTCCTTAATAACCTTAACTAAATATATTATAACTATAACCTAGTGGCCACTAATTAAGCTAAACTACGCGCCCTAAAGATAAGTCCTACTAAATTATTTAATAAGTTCTATATTAAATTCTAGGAATATACTAAAGTTCTTACCTAAGACAACGTTAAAGACCAGGAAGATCTTCTTAAAAAAGTTACTTATTACCTTAGTTACGCAGCCACCAGCCATAACTATAACAACGTTTATAATATAGTAGCAGCCCTATAAAAGATTAAATAACAGCTAAACTAGATTACTACTATAAACCCCCACCTAAAGACCTCCCTATAGAAGCCCTCTGGACCTACTAAACCACTAACACCTACTACCCTAAGTAACACTACTGGTTCTAATATTAACCTCTCTATACTAGCCTTCCCAAAGAAGCTACTAAATAGAGAGCGCGAGCTACTTTAGAAGCTAAAGCGTTGCTATAAATGCTGTTAAGAAGACTGTTATAGCTATAGCCTAAACTACCTAATAGCTAGGTTTAGCAGCTGCTATTAAACACCTAACCCTATACCCTAGACACTAAATATATTACTATATGCCGCTACTGTATGAGATAAAGATGTAGTAATAGTAGTAGAATTAGACGTGGAAGTGGAAAACGCAAAGTCCTAGCCCTAAGTTATAGGTTAGGATACTCTAACAATAGAGGGATCTATATATTGGCTTACTTAATAGATAGCTTAGTAAGAATAGAAGAATAGAAGTAAATAGTCTTACCTATAGAGAGAACTATTATTATTATTCATTGCTTAACGTCCAATTCGGATCCCTGTTGGGCCCACGCGGACTACTCCTTATATACATATAGGGAGAAAACTCTATTTGAGAAAACCCCGTAATCCGTCTCCCTGCCTTTTGGGGCTCGCTTGCGAGTCACCTATAAGTCACCAGTGGTACTCTACTACCTTACTTTTTAACCTCCTTAGGAACTACTGCTGCCGTAACAAACCTACGGACGCGCTAGTATTATATACTATACTCTACTTCTGTAGAGTTATTAGGGGGCGCCTATTACTCACCCCTTTGCTTTCTATTGCTATTTCCTTTACAACCCGGAACTGGTCTAGCATATTTTGGCCAATAAGCCACCGGGTAGCCGCCTTAAGGCCTTTCTATGTTAAGAGCAGTGTATTATAGTTTTCTGTACTAGCTGCTAAGAGCATTGCTTCTTAGCTAGTGCGTAAGGGGCATAACAGTATTACATATTTTGGTGTCTGTCTTGGCCAGCTATATTCGCACCTTAGGCTACCTACTAGGACACCTACCCAGTAAAGCCAATCTTTTAGTCCTATTATTCCTGTCCTTAAGAGTGTTGCTATTATATTTTCTGCCTTTATTAGGCCCTCTTAGAGCCCTTAGGTATTTACCCCCTATAGTATTACCCATGCTACGGCTTGGGTTCCCCTTGCCTAAGTCTACCTCTGTACCTTTAACTCTTATTTATCTCTCCAGCGTCGGTCCAACCAGTATTATATTGCAGTAGATGGTTTTCCAGTACTCTTTTATGCTCTACTTTGGCTCCTTTCTCTCCCTTACTATTATCTTTGCTAGCCTCTTGCACGTCTCCCTTTCTCCTCTATATAGGCCTAGGCCCTAGCGCCGCACTATTCTTCTTCTACTTTCTCTACCTGTTTTCCTAATATATCTTCCCTACTTTGGGATTGTTGGTTCCTTCTCCTATAGGGCACCCTAGGGTCCCTCTATAGTTTATTTAGGCGTGTCTTAATATACTTTATAACGTTAAAGTTGCGTTCCTTTTACACCCTTTACATTACATTAGCTTTAATATATAGTTATAGGGGGGAATATTAGCTTCCTTCTTAAGTAGTACTATGGCCGTTTGCTTATACCCGCCTATTATACTCCTAAGGCAGGCTGTTTGGACCTTTTAGAGTGGTTTAAGGAGTAATTTAGGGGGGCCTTTTTTGGTTTCTCTAGTGGCCCAAATGCTAGATCTATATATTATGGTTAGCCGGACAACTACTGTATATAGTAGGCGTGACCTCTAGAAGTATGGACCCTATATAGAATTAACGATCCTGGACATAGCGATATACTATACTTAGCCCTTATAGGCCGCTTATACCGCATATACGCTCTACTAGAGCTTACTATCTACCCACACTCCTAATACCCTTAGGCCTTAAACTGGTTAACCCCTAAAGCCTTAGATATAGATTATATGCTAAAGATCTATAGATTAGTTATATTTTCTTATAAAATAGATTAGCTGGTATTTCTCTAGTAAGAATTGGACTCTATATCGTCTTGCCTATTCTATATAGGTGTTATAGGCTTTCTCTAGTGTCCTACAGTTCTCTACGGCTGTTGGCCTATATATAATTAGGTTTGTGTTATTAACAAAGCCTATCCCCTGGGTCGCCCCTTTCTTAAAGGTATTAAGCAGGTTGCTTATAAAGAAGAGGAAGAGTATAGGCGACAGAGGTAATCCTTATAGTATTCCTATTATAACTGTAATAGGGGGGCTCTAGTATCTATTAAAGACTAGTAATATTTCTTTCTAGCCTATAAATCCTTAAATAAATTAAATAATCTATTCTGGGAAGCCCTTTGCCCTAAAGATATATAGGAGACGCTTATAGGGTATATTGTTATAGGCGCCGCTAATATCTAGGCTAAGCATTAATACTATAAAGTCCTTTCGCATAGCCCATGCAGTTTTAATGGTAGTAGTGAGCAGTGTAAGTGCTAATAGTGTTAAGCGATTCTTTCTTGCCCCCATTTAGCTTTGTGGTAGTAGGGCGTGTTCCTCTGCCATGTCTACTATATAATCCGCTATAACCTTTTCTAAGATCTTACTTAGGGTATTTTTTAAGGCAATAGGGCGGTAGCTTCCTGGGATTAAATAGTCTACTTTACCTTCTTTTTATAAGACAACCGTCGTTATGGATCTTCCAAGTTATAGGTAGTAGCCTATTGCAAAGTATGCTCTAGCTACGTCTGCAAGCTAAGGTGCTATAAGTGGTCTATAGGTCTTTAGGGCTTTGTTTAAGATTCTATCTAGTCCTAGTACTATATTGTTTAAAAGGCGGCTAATAGTTCTAGCCATTTCTTTAGTTGTTATATCGCTATTAACCCTTAGGCAAGTCACCAGTATTTTACTAGTAATATCGCTAAGGTCTACTAGAGCTGGTTAAGGGAAAAATCTTTCTATAAAGATCTTTACCTTCTTATTATTATTGCTTGTGGCCTATAGTTCGCCTGCTCTTTATAGGGGTGGTAGGTGTAGATCTTCTACTAGGCGTCCTGCCTTTTTCTTTACCTATTTTGCTATGGTCTAAAGGCCCTTATTATAGGGGAGACTTAGATTAATAGTATGTTCGTTTATAAACCGTCTCCAGTTATTCCTTGCTTCTTTTCTTAGGGTATTCTTTAGCTGGTTTCTTATATCTTTATATTATCTCTCGTCCTTAGAATCGTGGCTACTTATATATTTCCTCCTTGCTCGTCGTTGGCCGGCTATAAGGGCCGCGCACTATACAGACCATGCGTGTCGCGTGTAGGGGCCCAGTTTTAAAACTAGGCAGTGCTCTTCTAGCCCGCTTTTAATTGCTGCCTGGATCCTTTCTAGTCTTTAATTAATTTCCTTAGGGGTAGCCAATAAGCCTCGCTTGTTTGGTATTAGGTAGATTTCTTCTAGGTCTTAGAGTTGTTGTTTAATTATATTAAGGAAGCTATCTACGTTAAGCTTCCTTATTGCGTATCTTTTACTATTTAGTTGCGCCTTAATGTCCAGATCTAGTTATATATAGATAGGGATATGGTTTAAGGTAAGTGCCTATTCTTCTTTAGGGGAGCACCTTTTGAGTCTCTGATATAGGTTTTCGTCCATAATTATAAGGTTAATTGTACTTTTAGCGGTACCCCGTTGCTATATAATTGCACCTAGGGGGGTAGCTAGCTTAAGGCCCCCATTGTCTATAGCTCTTAATAGGCACTCTACCTATTAATCAGCAGCAACATGGATGCCCCCCTACCATAGGTAATGGAGGTTTATGTCTCCTAGTAAAATAGACTCCGCGTGTTTAGTTTCTAGTAAGCTTATTATAGATATAATATTCTCTATCTATGCTACCCCTTCGACCCTAGGGTTATAGACATTAATGATTTATACTAGTCCCCTATATATCTGGATAGTTATAACTGCAATATCTAGGTTAACTGCCTGCTATAACTATAAGGTAAGGCTGATATTTTTACTAATTATAAAGCATACGCGTATGGCTGCTTTTGGTTTATATAGGAGCTAGAATCCTTAGGGGCAGTATATTAATTATATGTAGGTATTATAATACGGCTCTTATATGGCAAGAATATGGTGTTTCTCTAGGTCTAGACTGTCTAGTAGGGGCCTTACTAGACGGTGGTTCGTATTGCCGCAGTTGTACTATATAATGGTTAAGTGGCGGACCCCTAGTGGGGGTCCTTCGCCTCTCCTTTACTCCTCGCTTCTTCCGTTTCCACTTTCTCTAAAATGTTTAGAACTTCTATCTCCTGTATTTACTCCCTAGCTACTACTTATTCTATATAGAGCTTTCTATTTCTATGTCTTGTATTTCTACTAGCCTTTCTAAATCTAAGTTTGTTATTGCCTCCGGTTCTTCCCCCGTTCTTACCGGTTGGCTATATGCCCTTTATAAGCCAGCTATGTATATTATATTTACCGCGTTAAATCTAATTCTTAATTATCCCGGCCTTAAACTTGCTATAGCTGTCTATAGGGGTCTTCCTACTAGGCGTCCTCTCCCTTATATCCTATATGTCCCTTATATCCCTATTCGGTCTAGTGATGTCGCACAGCGTCACTTTTGGCCCGTTAAGGCTTGGGATAGCTGGCTTAGCCCCCTAATATTAAAGGTAGGAAACGCTAGGAAGACACCTATGTCCCCCTAGCTTATCGCCTATTGTTTCCATTTATATAACCTGGCGTGTAGTTATTCCTATAGCTATTAAGCCCTTTCCTTCCGTCTCCTGTATTTAATGCAGTCTTCTCTCTCCTACGCCTTATATGTGCTTCGGTGACAGTTTGCGCATTTTATTTAGTCTTAATTTGTATATTGTCTTATATTATAAGGGCCTACATAGTGGCCGCAGCATACCTGTGCTGTGTATGTGGATTAGGTGTGTCCCTATTATATATAGTAATAATATTGTTCTAGGCGTAGTCTATGGTTATAGAGCCTTGTGTTATATATAAGGCCATTTATAATTATTCCTTTTTGGATAAGGAGTTTTTGTATTCCTAGTATATATACACTAACAATAAGGGAGCTATGTGTTCGTCTATTATCTCCCTAGCGAGTCTTTAGCGCCCCTTATATCCTCTTATTGTTCTTATTATATGCTTGGTTTGTATTTTCCTGTTAAAGCTATTAGATCTGGGTAATTATAAGTCCTAGTATAAGGCGTTCCGTTTGTTTTACTATCTTCTATATAGTTGCTGTATTGTCCGCCTAGCGTCCCCTTTCTACCCTAAGGCTTATAGGAACCGATAGGACTTTAACTAGGTAATCTTTACAAAGCACTTTTATACTAATACGCTCTCCTAGCCTATCCTCTACCCTTACGGCCCGTTCCTTTACCTATTGGTCCTTTAGGGTAACTCTAATGTCTCCACTCCTAAGGTGTCGGACTGCGACGGCGTTATAGACCTCCTTGTAAATCTCTATAAGAACTTCTGTTTCTGATTATCCCCTAAGTTCCTCTGCCTTTTCTATATTTGGTCGTATTGTGATTGTATACCCAGTTGTTGTTTTTAGGGGGGTAGGTTCCCTGTGCTATAGAAGCATAGCTATGGCGGCCCAGGTGCGGTTCGCCTATAGGGGGGGATTTTGTTTATCTTTGATTTTATTTAGCCGTTAGAGGATTTAATTAAGGGTTTACTGGAGGGGCGCCTAAGGTTCGCTGGACTGGAGCCATTCTGCTAGCTGTATTAGTTTATAATAGCTAACAGATGCTCCCCTATAGTTCCGGATACTAGACGCGTCCAATAGGCTTTGTATTTTGTCAGATACCTTCTTAATTGGGGTATTTCCGCTTTCTAGTATGGTATTCGCCCGTCCTTATTATTATTGTGGGGGGCCATTGTTGGGTATGGGTCTGGCTATAGAGAGAACTACTACTAAGAAATAATATAAAACCCATTCTATAATTAACTATAGAGCTACTAATAAATTTATAGATACCTAATTTGTATGTACTAATAACCTACCTACCTTACCCCTTGCTAAAGCCCATGCCCTATAACTTGCTAATAGTAGTTATACTATATAAAAGATTACCTATATAGCATAACTCTACCTAAATATAAATAGACACTAGGAGGAGCTTTAGGCCTATATTATACTACTTATAAACTACCCTATTATTCTTAGAATAAACTAGCTTAAACAATATAACCCTACTATTAACTAGCAAAAGAGAAAAGTAACCTTTAACTCTAAATACTATAGAGAGACTTGCCTAGGGTATAGCCTAGCCGCCTCTATCTACTCCCCAGGATATTAACCTAAGGAAACCCTTATTACCCCACCTATAACTAACTACTACTATATAAGCGCCGCGGCCTTCTACTATATAGTATATAGGAAAGGCTAGACCGTTACTATAGCCTCTTAATTATAACTATATAAACTTAATAAAGATTAGGACCATATCCTCTATAGTAACAAGATAGATATAATTAACCCCCTAGAAAATAATACCCCTATAGAACTCTACAGACTTTTACCCTTAGACTTTAAGAAGTTTATAAAGCTTAAAAAAGGACTTATTAATAAGAAACTCTGCAAGCTCCTCCCTAAGAGATACTATAACTTTATTAATATATGCTTATAAAAAAGCGCAGATATACTCTCCCTATATTAACTTAATAACTATACCATTAATATTAAATAAGAAAAAACGCTACTCTATAAGAGACCCTACCTAATATTAAAAGACAAACTCCTAATTATTAAAAAGTATATTAACAAGCACCTTAACAAAGGGTTTATTTATTCTAGCATATCCCCAGCAGCCGCCCCTATCCTCCTTACTAAAAAGCTAAGAAGAGGTATTTAATCCTGTGTTAACTATAAAAGACTTAATGTTATTATAATTAAGAACTAATACCCCGTACCGCTTATATATAAGACCCTTAAACAGCTTAGCTAAGCCAAAATCTATACTAAGCTTAATATTATCACTGCCTTTAACCACCTCTAAATACAGGAAGGTAATAAATAGAAAACCGCATTTACATTATACTTTGGCTAATTTAAATATACCGTTATACCTTTTAGCGTATATAATAGCCCAGGCAGCTTTTAAAGCTATATTAATAGCGCCTTATAGGACTACCTTAATGACTTCTACTCCGCGTACCTAGATAATATACTTATTTATAGCAATAACCCTTCTAAGTATATTAAGCACGTTTAAAAGGTCCTATAGCGCCTTAAAGACACAGAACTTTATATTAATTTAAAGAAGTGCGAATTCTTAGTCATAGAAGTAAAATACCTTAAACTAATTATTACTACTAAGGGTGTCCGTATAGACCCCAAAAAAGTATATATAATTACCAGATAGCAAACCCCTACCTATATTAAGGACGTATAAGCCTTTCTTAGTTTTGCCAACTTCTATCAGAAATTTATATACAACTTCTTAGGTGTTATAGCACTACTTATAGCAATAATGTGAACAAAGGGCCTTTTTATAAAAGGAAGAAAAACATATTTATATTTTATTTAGACGCCTAAATACAAAAAGGCGTTCTAAGGCTTAAAAGATGCGTTTACCAAAGCACCTATCCTAGCTTACTTTATACTAGGATAACAACTCTATCTTAAGACTAACTCCTTAAACCACGTTAACGCAGACGTCCTTTCCTAGATAGGTAATAACGGTCTCCTCTACCTAGTCGCATTCTACTTATCTAAGCTTATACTATAAGAATATAACTATAAGATCTATAATAAGGAACTCCTTACAATTATATAAGCGTTTAAAAAATTCTAACTAAAACTTTCCTTAGCAGAACCTAACTAGCCAACTAAGGTCCTTACAGATTATTACAACCTTAAGTACTTTATAATTACAAAATAACTAAACTAACGCCAAGTATATTAGAACGAGTTCCTCTCTGGTTTTAACTTTAAAATTGCATATAGGCCAGGAATATAAGGCACTAAGCCTAATAGCCTAATACGCCGCTTACAAGACCTTCCTTAGTCTAAAGATAACCCCCACAATTAGTTCCAATAATAGACAATCCTAAAAGCATAGAACTTAGCCCTAGACATACTACCTATAATAGAGCTAACTGTATCTCAGCTTTATACTACAGAACTAAAGTTAACCCTAGAAATTAATAAGCTTATTACTACAGTATATAACACCTCTATTAACCTATTACTATATTAACTAATTACTACAAAGATTGCTAGTACCTATATGCTGCCTACTAACCTCTAAAGCTTAGGCCAGATTAATACAGCAGCTTTAGAAGTAAAAGAGAACAGGCTCTATTATAGAGGCCGTCTATTTATCCCTAACTTAGAAGACCTATAACGGCAACTAATCTAAATGGCCTATAACCTCTAGTTAAGCGGCCACCTAGGTAAAAAAGGGACCTATAAGCTCTTAAGCCAATACTACTTCTAGCCTAAAATAATAGACTTAGTTAAACACTTTATAGGCGCCTACTAGGGTTATAAGCGTGCTAAAGCATTTTATATAAAGTACTAAGGACTATTATACCCTCTACTAGTACCTATACGCCAATAGGCAGATATTACTATAGATTTTATTATTAACCTACCACCTTATAAATAACATGGCCGAACCTATAAAAACATCCTTATAATAATATATTAACTTATAAAAGAACGCCACTATATCTTAACTAAAGGCATAACTGTTAGCAACATTGCTAACGCCTTCCTCTGCAAAGTCTACTAACTATATAGATTACCTAACTCTATTACGTCTAACCAAGGCACGCAATTTAACTCTAATATATAGAGGCGGATCTGCTAACGCCTCAGTATCTCCATTAAGATGTCTATATCCTTCTACTATAAAACTACTGGATAACCGGAAAGCGCTAACGCTAGTATAAAGGCGTACTTACGACAGGTAGTTGCCTATAATTAAGACAACTAGGTAGACCACCTTCTACTAGGTAAATTCGCAGTAAATAACTACATCTTAGCTACTACAGGACTTACCCCATTGTGACGGCGCTGGGGCGCGTCACCTAGTCAGGGGCTCGCTTAAGCCTTGACGCGTGTATATAGACGTGTCCTCCGCCTTCTCTTACTCCTCAGCTTAATATCTTCGTAATACAGCATTTGTTCAAGCGTCACGTTCGCATTTGTTCAAGCGTCACATTCGCATTCGTTCAAGCTTCGAGTTAGAGGCATTTGTTCGAGCCGTGAGGCATTTGTTCAAGCCGTCACATCCATTCTTCGCAAATAAAGGTTATTACCTATAATCCAGTATAGAGCCACTAGAACCTATTAATAAGAAACTGCTATATAGAAAATGCCTTAAGATACTACTTGCTAATTAGTATATAGACTGTATAAAAGATCTACTTAACTACTGCAAAGGAGAGATAGCCTAGGCCCAAGCAAAGCAGGCTTACTTTGCTAACTATTATAGAACACCACCACCTAAGATGCGTGTTAGCAACTAGGTATAGTTAAATACGCGTAATATCTCTACGTAAAGGCATATAAAGTCACTTGACTATAAGAACCTTAGCCTCTACTAAATTAAATAAGTCATTAATAGAGGAGCCGTATATAAACTAGAGCTTCTACCTACCTTAGCCACCCGTGGGATATAGCCTATATTTTACCTATAGCTACTATACCTTTACTAGCCTAACCCTCTACTAGAACAAATACAGCCTAAACCCCTACTAGTACTAATCTAAGATAAGAACAAGGATAAGAACCATAAGGAGTAGACCATTAAACAAATTATTAACTTTAAATACTTTAGTAAAGGCAGAGGACGGTAGCTCTACTACAAAGCTACCTATATAGGATTTAACATAGATTAGCCGGAATGGCAACTATAGGAAGACTTTAAGAATGTAAAAGACCTAATTAGCAATTTCCACTATATAAACCCACAGAAACTAGGCCTAAGCAGAGATTTTATACCTAATCCCCTATAGGAGCCGTCACAGCTAAATCGTTATATATTACCATCACGTAACTACTCCAATAAGATATTAAGGAACTTTAACCACCAGTTAAAGTTGTCTAATTAGTTAGATTCTAAACGCTAAGGAGAAGCCAGCTAATTAGGATTTTCTATCCCTAGGATGGAAAATCCCTATTAGCTCGCTTGCTACTAGCGCTTTAGTAATACCCTCGTACCTCACTAAGTCTCTAATAGTCTCCTTCCCCTCTATAGCCCAGTACCTTTGCATAGTAGCAACCCACAAGCTTTAAGTTAGAAGCACCTATACGAACCCATTACACCTATAACAATATTTCTTCTTCTAGATACCCTAAGCATTTCCCCCTACATATATATAGTAACCACAGCGTCACTAGAGCTCCGCCTCAATAGGAGGGGGGGTAGTGTCACGGAACCTAACCGCAGGGGCCTCCATAGGAGAACCCTGTGCTCTTGCGTACACCTCGCGTATAGCTTATATCAGCTACGCAAGGGTATATCACCTCCTTACGCCCTCGACCCTTACGATCGATCGCGTAACGTCTTGTAGACTCCCCAAATACATATGCTTTATAGCCATTACCCACGTCCTGTAACACTTAGTATAGTATAATATATACCCAATTAAGAGCAGTATAAGGGACTGCAAGGCGGCCCTCTTATATAATTTGCAGCAAGATTAGGTTATAAAGGCCTTCTAGTATATTAGCGTCTTCTTAAAGAAGAAGATATATATTAGGCGGAGCGCTAGTACTAAAACAGCAGAGCTAAAGAGGGTTAGTAAGAACTAGATTTAACGCGCTAGGAGGTAAAACTAAGAGCAGATAGTAGGCTATTACTTAAACTCTCTCTTATAAGAGTTTATAAGGTTAATAGCAGGACACCCCTTACAGATAGGCTGCTTTAAAATTTACTATGCGGATATTATACCGCCTAATACGCTGCTATTAATAATATAGCCTAAATTAGATAAATAGAAGGGCTGTTTTAGCCTATAGCTATACTAGATTAATAACCTTACTGCTATAGGAGTTATAAGCTATTACGGAACCCCACCGCAGGGGCCTCTATAGGAGAGCCCCGTGCTCTTACATATACCTTGCATACAGCTTACGTCAGCTACGCGTAGGTATATCACCTCCTTACGCCCTCGACCCTTATAATCGATTGCGTAACGTCTTATAGACTCCTTGAATACATACGTTCTGTAGCCATTACCCCCGTCCCATAATATTACGTTGCGCCTTTTTTATTACTAATGCTTAGCCTATAACCAACTCTACGTCTCCATAATACTATAGGCCCTACTAGAAGCAGCATATCTCCCACCTTATACTTCTAAAGAACCAATAATAGTAAGACAAAATTTCTTACTAGCCACTATGTTAAACTTAAAGAACAATCCAATACCTATATTAAACCTACAATGCTAATTAATCCTAGGAGGATTTAATTTACTAGCTATAGCCTTAACCCCTAAAGGGAAGCCTAGTAACTTAAAAAACTACAACAACCTTAATAAGGTAGACATTAATAATATCTTATCTTTTATTAACTATATAACTACGGACAAATAAGCTAAAGGGCTACTACTTATTAAGATTAAGATACAAGACGCCAAGATTTTTATAAAAATAGTAGCACAAGAACCTAATAAATACTACTACCTTCTACAAAACTACTATTTAAAGCTTATATAAGCTAAGATGCATACTGCCTAAGATTATAATATTATCTAAGACCTATAAGCTTGTAAGGCACTTACTAATAACATACGCTAAGAGATTAAAGATAACCTCTATGTGTCTAAACGCGATATCTAACAATTAAAGAAGGCTAAGATTATACTTATTACTATAGTTACTAAAAGAGAGGGTATAATTAAATACCTATAATCTTAGCTTAATAAGTATATTTATAACAATACCAGATATCCCTTTATCGTATATAACGCCACCTAAGTCTCTACGCCCCTGGCAACCTTACCCACTTAACACTTAATAGAGGGTTAGTACTAAGCAGCTTCACCTAATAGGAACCCCTACTACAGCGGTAATAATAAAAACTATAATAACTAAACCTAAACTGCCACTATAGGGTCTAATATACGCTACCCTAATCCCCTAATCTTCTAGGGTAACCGCAAGGAATACAGCTACTAGAAGATGTAAATCTATAAAAAACTAACCTAGAGCGCCTACCTTTTCCCAATAGAAGATGCTAAGATTGGCTATATTATTAGGCAAATAAAGGGCATCCTATTTAATAGTCTCTTCACTTAATAGGAGACTAGTAGTCCCTAGAAGTAGCAGTCTCACTAAGAAGTCTTTAAGGACCTTAACTAAATATACTGTAACTATAACCTAGTAGCCACCAGTTAAGCCAAACTACATACCCTAAAGATAAGTCCCACTAAATTATTTAATAAGTTCTATATTAAATTCCAGGAATATACTAGAGCCCTTACTTAAGATAATACTAAAGACCAGAAAGATCTTTTTATAAAAGTTATTTATCGCCTTAGTCACATAGCTATTAGCCACAATTATAATAATGTTTATAATATAGTATTAGCCCTATAGAAGATCGAATAATGGCTAAACTAGATTACTACTATAAACCCCTACCTAAAGACCTCTCTATAGAAGCCCTCTGAATCTACTAAACTACCAACTCCTACTACCCTAAGTAACACTACTAGTCCTAATATTAACCTCTCTATACTAACCTTCCTATAGAAGCTACTAGATAAAGAATGCGAGCTACTTTAGAAGCTAAAGCGTTGCTATAGATGCCGTTAAGAAGACTATTATAGCAATAGCCTAAACTACCTAATGGCTAGGTTTAGCGGCTGCTACCTAACACCTAACCTAGTACCTTAAACACTAAATATATTGCTATATGCTACTATGGTATAAAACAAAGACATAATAATAGTAGTAGAGTTAGATATGGAAATAGAAAACGCCAAGTCCTAGCCCTAAGTTATAGGCTAGGACGCCTTAATACAGTGCCAAGACATTAGTTTCCCGACACGAACGCGATCGTTAAAATTCCAACACCAAGATCGCGACCTTACTGCACCACAATGCAACGCTCGTTTGGCACCGAAATTAGTGGAAATAGAAGGCCTAGAGCTGAGCTTTCAGAGACTGCAAGAGCTGGAATTATTGCTGCGTCGGAAGCCGGGGTATCAAAGCTCAAAATCGCCGCAGAATATCGCGTCAATCGGTCGACTGTTTACGACACAATCAATCGATGGAAAAACCACCATACGCTCAAATCTCTACCAAGGCCTGGAGAGCCCGAAAAGCTTACTCGATACCAGAAGCGTCTGCTTATTTGAATTGTACGCATGCACCCCCAAATCGACTATGCAGCTCTTAAGTGCCACGCCGCAGGGGTCACCGTTACCCACAAAACTTTATACCGCCTCCTTAAAAAATACCATATTACAAACTGGCGCGCTAAGAAGAGACCAAAGCTAACGCCGGCGGCGGCTCAATTAAGGCTTTATTGGGCTCGGAAGTACAAGGGATTCCCTTAGAGAAAAGTTAAGTTTTCTAACAAATGTTCCTATGAACGTGGCTCTAGAAAAAAGCCTATTTAGGTCTTCCGAACGTCTCTATAAAAGTAGCATTACAAATTTATTGAAGAGGTGTCTAATAGAAAGGATCTTACACAGATAATCTACGCTTGTTTTTGGTATAACGGTCGCTCAGAGTTAATTGCTATGGAAAGAGATCCTTCGGCAGCAAAAGAAGGCTATAGCGCCCGAAGCTACATCTAGGCTTTAGAAGACGGTCTTATACCAATCTATAAGCCTTTAGATATATACCAGATGGATAACGCTTTAATCCATACATCGAATCTTGTAAAGAAGTGGTTGGAAACGCATGGTGTTTGGACTCTAGATTTCCCTCCCTACTCACCAGATCTAAACCCAATTGAACACCTTTGGCTGGCACTAAAAAGGAAGATCCTTGAGCTTCATCCGGAGCTCGAGCAGATGGGACAAAGTCAGGAGGATTTAGAGCGTTTAATTGAGGCGTGCAAGGAGGCGTGGATGGCCCTTGATCAAGGCCTTATGCGGCGCTTAATCGACAGTATGGAACGAAGGCTAAAGGCAGTAAGAAAAGCGCATGGCTGGCAGACAAAGTATTAACTACAATTAAATATTCTGCATATTAATTTGGCTGTATTTAATTACTGCGACGTTGTGCGATTGTTCAAAGTTGTGACGATTTTGGTGAGAATTCGCGTGTCGGGAAACTAATGTCTTGGCACTGTAATAAGGGGATCTATATATTAGCTTACTTAATAGATAACTTAGTAAAGATAAATGGACGGAAATAGATAGTTTTACCTATAATAGGAATTACTGCTAAAAAATAATATAAAAGCCGTTCTATAATTAATTGCGGAGCTATTAATAAATTTATAGACACCTAATTTATATATACTTATAACCTACCTACCTTACCCCTTACTAAAGCCCGCGCCCTATAACTTGCCAATAGTAGTTATACTATATAGAAGATTACCTATATGGCATAACTCTACCTAGATATAAATGGGCACTAGGAAGAGCTCTGGGCCTATATTATACTACTTACTAACTACCCTATTATCCTTAGAATAAACTGGCTTAAATAACACAACCCCACTATTAACTGGAAAAAGAGAGAAGTAACCTTTAACTCTAAATACTGTAAAGAGACTTACCTAGGGCATAGCCTAGCCGCCTCTACCTACTCCCTAGGATATTAACCTAAGGAACCCCTTATTAACCTACCTATAACTAACTACTACTACGTAAGTGCCGCGGCCTTTTACTGTATAGCATATAGGAAAGGCTAGACTGTTACTGCAGCCTCCTAATTATAACTATATAAGCTTAATAAAAAATAGAACTATATCCTCTATAGTAATAAGATAGATATAGTTAATCTCCTAGAAAACAATGCCACTATAGAACTTTATGGACTTTTACCTTTAGACTTTAAAAAGTTTATAAAGCTTAAAAAAGGACTTATTAATAAGGAACTCCGCAAGCTCCTCCCTAAGAGGTACCATAACTTTATTAATATGTACTTATAAAAGAGCGTAGATATACTCCCCCCATATTAATCTAATAACTATACTATTAATATTAAATAAGGAAAAACGCTACCCTTTAAGAAACCCTATTTAATATTAAAAGACAAACTTCTAGTTATTAAAAAGTATATCAACAAGCACCTTAATAAAGGGTTTATTCGTCCTAGTATATCCCTAGCAGCCGCCCCTATCCTCCTTACTAAAAATCTAGGAGGAGGTATTTAATTCTGCGTTAACTATAGAGGACTTAACGCTATTACAATTAAGAACTAATACCCCATACCGCTTATATATAAGACTTTTAAGCGGCTTAGCTAAGCCAAAATCTATACCAAGCTTAATATTATTGCCGCCTTTAACCGCCTCTAAATATAGAAAGGTAATAAATAGAAAACCGCATTTATATTACGCTTTAGTTAATTTAAATATACTATTATGCCCTTTAGCGCATATAACAGCCCAGGCAGTTTCTAAAGCTATATTAATAACGCCTTACGGGACTACCTTAATAACTTCTACTCTGCGTACCTAGATAATATACTTATTTATAGCAATAACCCTTCTAAGCATACTAAGTATGTTTAAAAAGTCCTATAGCGCTTTAGGGACACAGGACTTTACATTAACTTAAAGAAGTGCGAATTCTTAGTTATAGAAGTAAAATACCTTAGATTAATTGTTACTACTAAGGGTGTCCATATGGACCCTAAGAAGGTACGCATAATTACCAAATACAGTGTCAAGACATTAGTCTGTGCACACGCGAGCGAACACCACATGATCGCAATATTGTCACCAAATTCAATCACCCACCGCACTACAATGCAACGCTCGTTTGGGACGGAAATTAGTGGAAATTAAAGGCCTGGGGCAGAGCTTTTAGATGTACAAAGAGCTGGAATCCTTAGTGCAGTGGAGGCAGGGGAGGAGAAGACTGAAATCGCGGCAAGATATTGCGTTAGTTGTCGCGTTATTTACAAGACAATCGATTAATAGAATAACCACTACACGCTTAAATCTCTACCAAGACCCGGACAGCCTGAGAAGCTTACTCAACGCCAGAAGCGTCTACTTCTTCGAATTGTATGCAGGAATTTTTAAATCAACTATATAACTCTTAAGTGTTAGGTTATAGGGGTTACCGTTAAGCATAGAACTTTACAATATCTATTTAAAAAACACCATATTAATAAGCCCTTAACCTTACTAGCTATCTGCTTATTTTTAGTATATAGAGCCTTTAATTAGTTAGTAAAGAGTAGTATAGCCTAGTAGAGAATTAATAGCTAGTTTAGGCTCCCCTCTTCCTATAGGTAGGGCTTTAGCTCCTATATAAAGGCCTTATACGCCTTATACTAAAAAATAGGGTGGCTCTATACTAGATAACTTAGGAATATCTTGCAAAGGGCTACTAAATCCTATAGAATAACCTTATAGAGGTAAAAGAGAAGGCTTATGTCACGGGATGGGGGCAATGGCTATAAAACGTATGTATTTAAGGAGTCTACAAGACGTTGCGCAATCGATTGTAAAGGTCAAGGGCATAAGGAGGTGATATACCTACGCGTAGCTGACGTAAGCTATACGCGAGGTGTATGCAAGAGCACGGGGCTCTCCTATGGAGGCCCCTGCGGTAGGGTTCTGTAACACTACCCCCCCTCTTATAGAGGCGGAGCTCCGGCGACGCTGTGTTTGCTATATATATATAAAAGGGACATTTAAGGTATAGAGAAGGAAAAGTAAGGGGGTATTACTAAGGGCTTAAAACAACGTTATATAATAAGGCTTGGCACCTAAGAATCTAACCAATTAGATAACTTTAACCGCCGGTTAAAGTTCCTAGGCATCTTATTAATATTCCGGTCACGTAATCGCACTTTACTATTATGTAATAGCAATCTGCGGCAATCTGCGGCAATCTAATGGCAATTTGCCCTTATGTGGTAATATATAACGGTTTAACTCTATAAGGGCTCCTATAGAGGATTAGGTATAAAATCTCTGCTTAGGCCCGGTTTCTATAGATTCGCGTAGTAAAAATTGCTAATTAGGTCCTTTGCATTTTTAAAGTCTTCCCATAGTTGCTATTCTGGCTAATCTATATTAAACCCTATGTAAATAGCTCTATAATAGAGCCGCCGTCCTCTGCCTTTGCCAAAGTATTTAGAGTTAATAATTTATTTAACGGTCTATTCCTTATGGTTCTTGTCTTCATTCTTGTCTTAGATTAGTACTAGTGGGAGTTTAGGCTATATCTGTCCTAGTAGGGGGTTAGGCTAGTAAAGGTATAGTAGCTATAGGTAAAATATGGGCTATATCCCATGGGTGGCTAGGGTAGGTAGGAGCTCTAGCTTATATATAGCTCCCTTATTAATGACTTATTTAATTGAGTAGGGGCTAAGGTTCTTATAATTAAGTGACTTTATAGGCCTCTGTATAGAGATATTGCGTATATTTAGCTATACCTAATCGCCAACACGCATCTCTAGTAGTGGCGTTCTATAACGGTCGGCGAAGTAGGCCTGCTTTGCTTAAGCCCAGGCCATTTCTCCCTTATAGTAGTTAAGTGGATTTTTTATATGGTCTGCATGCTAGTTGGTAAGTAGCATCTTAAGGCGTTTTCTATATAGCAATTTCTTTTTAATGGGTTCTGGTGGCTCTATGCCAGATTAGGAGTAATAACCCTTATTCGCGAAGAATGGTATAAGTCCTATAGTGGTTAAGACATAGTTATTCGCTGTAAATTTACCTAGTGGAAGGTAATCTACCTAGTTATAGGTACACTTTTATACTAGCATTAGCGTTTTCTAGTTGTCTAGCAGTTTTATAGTAGAAGGATATAGACATCTTAACGGAGATGCTAAGGCGTTAGTAGATTTATTTCTATATATTAAAGTTAAACTATGTGCCTTAGTTAAACATAATTAAGTTAGGTAACCTATATAATTAGTAAACTTTGTGGAAGGTATTAGTAACGTTGCTAACGGCTACGCCTTTAGTTAGGATATAGTAGCGTTCTTTTATAAGTTGGTATATTATTATAAGGATGTTCTTATAGGTATGGCCCTGTTATTTATAGGGTGGTAGGTTAATAATAAAATTAATAGCAATATCTGCCCATTATCGTATAGGTACTAGTAGAGGGTGTAGTAGTCCTTAGTACTTTATATTAAAGGCCTTAGCGTGCTTATAACCGTGGCAGGCGTCTATAAAGTGTTTAACTAAGTCTATTATTTTAGGCCAGAAGTAGTATTGGCTGAGAAGCTTATAGGTTCCTCCTTTGCCTAAGTAGCCGCTTAATTGGAGGTTATAGGCTATTTGGATTAGTTGCCGTTATAGATTTTCTAAGTTAGGAATAAATAGGCGGCCTCTATAATAGAGCCTATTCTCTTTTACTTTTAAGGCTGCTATATTAATCTAGCCTAAGCTTTAGAGGTTAGTAGGCAGTATATAGGTGCTAATAGTCTTTGTAGCAATAAGTTGGTGCAGTAATAGGTTAACAGAGGTATTGTATACTATAGTAATAAGCTTGTTAATTTTAGGAGGTAACTCTAGTTCTATTATATAAAGCTAAGGTATAGTTAGCTCTATTATAGGTAGTATGCCTAGGGCCAAATTTCATGCTTTTAGGATTGTCTGTTATTAGAACTAGTTATAGGGTTATCTTTAGACTAGGGAAGGTCTTGCGAGCGGCATATTAGGCTATTAGGCTTAGTACTTTGTACTTCTAGCCTATATACAATTTTAAAGTTAAAACTAGAAAGGAACTCGTTCTAGTATACTTGGTATTAGTTTAGCTATTTTATAGTTATAAAGTATTTAAGGTTATAATAGTCTGTAAGGACTTTAGTTAGCTAGTTAGGTTATGCTAAGGAGAGTTCTAGTTAGAATTCCTTAAATGCTTATATAATGGCAAGGAGTTCTTTATTATAGATTTTATAGCTGCATTCTTATAGTATAAGCTTAGATAAGTAGAATATAACTAAGTGGAGGAGGCCGTTATTACCCATTTAGGAAAGAATGCCTGCGTTAACGTAGTCTAAGGAGTTAGTTTTAAGATAGAGTTGTCGTCCTGATATAAAATAAGCTAGGATAGGTGCTTTGGTGAAAGCATCTTTAAGGTCTTGGAACGCCTTCTTATATTTAGGCGTCTAGGTAAAATATAAATATATTTTCCTTCCTTTTATAAAAAGGCCTTTTGTTCGCATTATTGCTATAAGTAGTGCTATAACACCCAAGAAGTTGTATATAAACTTTTAATAGAAGTTGACGAAACTAAGGAAGGCTTATATGTCATTAATACAATTAGGGGTTTGCTACAGTGCCAAGACATTAGTCTATGCACACACGAATTCTCACCAAAATCGACACGACTTTGAATAATCGCACAACGCCGCAGTAATCAAATGCAGCCAAATCAGTATGAGATTATTTAATTATAGTTAATACTTTGTCTGCCAGCCATGTGCTTTTTTTACTGCCTCCAGCCTTCGGTCCATACTGTCAATCAACCGTTGCATAAGGCCTTGATTAATAGCCAACCACGCCTCTTTACACGCCTTAATTAAACACTCCAAATCCTCCTTACTTTGTCCCATCTGTTCAAGCTCTGGATAAAGCTTAAAAATCTTCCTTTTTAGTGCCAGCTAAAGTTGCTTAATTGGGTTAAGATTGGGCGAGTATGGAGGAAAATCTAGGGTCTAAACACTATGTGTTTCCAACTACTCCTTTACAAGATTTAATATATGGATTGGAGCGTTATCCATTTGGTAGATATCTAAAGGCTTATAGACTGGTATAAGACCTTCTTCTAAGGCCTAAATATAGCTTCGGGCGCTATAGCCTTCCTTTTACGCTAAAACGTCCCTTTCCATAGCAATTAACTCTAAACGGCCATTATACTAAAAAGCGGCGTAGATTATCTGTGTAAGATCCTTTCTGTTAGACACCTCTGTAATAAAGTCGTGATTCCACTTTTATAGAGACGTTTGGAAGACCTAGACGGGCTTCTTTCCTAAGCCTTATTCATACGAACATTTATTAGAAAACTTAACGCGTCTCTAAGGAAATCCCTTATACTTTTGAGCCCAAAGATACCTTAATTAAGCTACCGCTGGCGTTAGCTTTAGTCTCTTCTTAGCGAGCCACTTTGTAAACTATCTAGATAAGTCCTAGGGAGCCTAGTCTTTATAGCTTTAACTACTAACATCTAGAGGCCTTACATTTTGACTAGAACCCCCTTTAGCTATAATAGTAGTATGCTAGTTTACTAACCCCCCGCGTCCGCCTATAGAAGCGGCCCCTTTAGCTCTATCTATTACGGAATCTAGTAGATATACATCCGCTTGGGCAAGCGCTATAGGCTCTCCTTCCTATATAGCTTTACCACTACCGCTGCTATAGCCGCTACTGCTACTGCCGCAGCTAGAGCTGCAGTCCCAGCTAGAGCCCAGGTCTGGGTCTCCTTCTATATACTGCATAAGCTATATAGTAAACTCTATATAGGCTCTTTAGCGTAAGTAGACTAAAGGGCTAGAGGGTAATCCTTCTATAGTAGCGCTAAATTCTAAATAGGGTAGTAGATAGTAGGCTGGCTAGCAGAAGGAGGTTTAATAGTACTCCTTATAACTTAAGGTTATAAAGGAGATTAAGCGGGTTATATAGGCCCAGAAGGTTAGTGAGGAGACGGCTATATAGTAGGTTAATCTATAGCAGGAGTAGATATAGTGCTCGCTAGATTAGCTTTATAAATGGCTTTAAGCGGGTAGAAAAGCTTTAAAATAGTTATATATATTATCTATATCTAAATTCTAATAAGTTCTATTAAAGCCTTTATCTATAACCCCCTAGGGGCTTATTTTAGTGCGATATAAGTTTAATAGGGTGCTTTAGGGTGCTTTATAATGGCAGCGCGCAACTTAAAACATAAATAACTCCATTAACCCATGGCTGATTCTTGCCATTCTAGTACAAGCAGAAAGCGCTCAGTAGGCTCTACGCATAGGGCTTAACGGGTGTTAAAAAAGCGGCGTCGCTAGCGATTAAAATTCGACTGTGGATATGGGGCAACCTCCACAGTCGCTAAACGCACGGGCCCCCTTGCCTGCGTAATTATGACTTAGCCGCGGATTCAGCCATACAAATGTAACTGTGCATATACTATTGATATACCCCCTTAGCTTTAACCTAGTTGAGGACGAAGCTAACCACCTTATATCCGTTAATGTGTCAAGTAAACTATAATCTTATCTAAATCCTTCTGTCTCGCTCTAATATTGTCCCTTAGGTCCTCTAGTTACTTCTCCTTAGCTAGCTGTTCCTTAATATCTACCATTCCGATTACATTGACGAAGCTCTGGAACCTCTACTTAGGTAGGGCCTTTATAAGTCTATCAGCAATTATCTCCTTTATCGCTGTCCATTGAAATAGCACTTGTCTTATTACGTATTCCTAACGTAGCCAGTGTTAATAGATGTCGACGTGTTAGAACTTTGTGATTAGCTTTACCGTGTCTTTTGTAATTAATTAGAGTATCTAGGTGTTATTGCATTTAATAATTAAGGGCTTGTTTAGCCTTAATATTATTACTTTAAATAACCTACTAATAAAGATAGCTTTCTTTACTATCTATAATAAGGCTAATAACTTGGCTTCTATGCTTGATGTTATATAATTACATAGTATATAGATTCCTAGGAACTATTTTAGCTCTCTAAGGGTACTTATTTAGTATTCCTTATTTAGCTCCTTAATTGCTTCTTAAGCTTTCTTCTTATCTATCTTTTGATAGTAGAAGATAATGTTATTAATATAGAAGAAGACGACTATTTTACCTTTTAGTATAATATACGGCTTCTAGGGTACCTCTTTAAAACCTAATTCTATTAACGAGCTTATGAGATTCTTTTACTATAATAGTGGTAATCTTTAGAGTCCGTATAGGGCTTTTTTTAAGTATAGTACTTTATCTTTCTTTCCGTGAAATCCTGGCGGTAGCTCTATATAGATAACTTTGTTAAGATCGTAATAGATAAACGTATTAACTCTATCTATGTCACGGCACTGTCCTGACGCATACTGTCTCGTACTGTCTCGTACTGCTTCCTACTGTTGGCTGGCCCACCACTAGCGCCTTGGCGGCTGACCTACTATTTATATACAATACCCCCTTTTACCTCCTTCTCCTCTTCATACCACAATGTAGTTATTTAGCCTATTAGCATTATAGCACTGTGACAGTTTATGGTATCTCCTCTTGCGCCCCATCGCGATCTTTATTCCCCCTAGTCCACTATCTCCATTTTCCTAGTATAATCGCGACCCAGCGCAACCAATAACACTGTACTATAGTCCCAGACAATCTTAGCATTATAGCCAGCCTTATAGATTTTAATTACCCTACCTAGATCCCCTAAAATAGGTGATCAGAATACCCCATTGGTAAATATACGCGAAGCGCTCACCCGCCTCTTTAATACCTCCTATACTAATATTACCTAGGCAATTAGAAGTGGTCCGGAGTACCCTAAGGACCTTAATATAGCAGGAACATTTCAGCACCTCTCTATATATATAACCTTTTTAACTAGCGTTAAGAGCGGTCTCTAAACAGTCTATAATAAAGGCCGGACTGTAAAGTCCTAACTTAAAGAAGCTTAGCATAGAATTAACTCCCTTAAGACACTTAAACTACGTATAAAGCAATATAAACAGCAAGCTTTGGTATATACTAAGACTATACAAAGTCTAAGCTCTTAGATTACTACACTTACCCAAACCATTGCCAATAAGAACACTGCTACTGGCTCTCCTCCCCTAGCTAAGCCCCATAGAAAAAAAGCATAAAATAAAAAACCTAACCCTATTTAATGGTAAGGGATCGCTAACTAAAAAGCAAGAAAAATTTAAAATATAGGAAATAAAGATCTAAGGTGTTTTCTATAAAGATGCAAAGTGCTTTAAGACCCTAATGGACGAAGTCCTCTATATGTCAGATATGCTAATAGATAAGGCTTATAACTATATTAAGCATGGCCTTAATATGCTACGTATACACCCAAACAACCTAAGTAAATGGGCCTTCTCTAACTAAGAGTCTATGTTTGCGTATATGAAGAAGCACTACAAGACCATAGATATAACCCAAGCGGCTAAAAATAAATTAGATACCTTAAGCTAAGGTAAGTGTAATTACTAGTCCTAGAAAGTAGAGCTTAATAAGTTAATAATTAAAGCAAACAAGACTGAGGAATAAAAGGTGGATCTACTTAGGAAGAATATTTTGTTTAAGATAAAGGACTTAGCCCTTACCCTTAGCCGCAAAATTAATAATGCTGACTATAAGGGCTGGAGTAAGTAAATGGACGTGTTTGCTTATAACCTATAGAACTACGCCTACTATACTAAGCTGAATACCGCTAAGCTAAGTACCGCTAGCGGCTATTAACCTATATTACCTAATAATAACACCTTAGTACTAGTACTATAGAATAACCTAATAGACCTTAACGCTGTTAAATTCGGCGGCAGTAGTAGTAGCCTCCCTAATAATATCCGAAGACATTATATAGATAACAGACTCTGCCTAGTATATGGTTAACCTAGCTACTAAAAAGATGCTTATAACCCTAAAATAAACCTAAATCTCCTTCTAATGCCACTATACTAACCCCTTTTTAGCTATGGTGGATTTTTTAGTAAAGGGATTAGTAACTAAAGCAATAACCACAAATAGGGATGTGGTTTTGGATATAGAGACCCACCCCCGTGATTTCCTTCCCTAATACAGCCCTAGCTAATAATCCTGTATATAAACTATAGATAAGTGCTCTATGCCGCTACTAACTATAAGACTGGCTATATCCTTAGCAAAGTACCCCCTAGCACATATATACTACTAGAGACTAATATGTTAGAATATACCAGCTAAGACTATAGTTACTAGCCAAGCCCCACAATCTAGTTATTAAAAGATTAACCCTTAGACTAAGTTGCCTTTAAGGGTTAGAACTATATAGGGAGAAGGATAAAAGGATTAGATCTATGCTACTAGATTAGTTAAACCTTATTCTAAGCCAGCTGCTACTTAACCTTAGAATAGTAAATAATAATAGGAATGCCATCCTTATTTAGACCTACCTCTTCTTACTATACAACTCACTTCTATAAGTTTTTATTAAAATAGTAAGCCTTATTAACAGTAGTAGTATAGCATTAGCGTTTATAGACAAAGACTTGCTTATAAAAAAGTATAATATTATAATAAAAAGACTCCTAGTCCCAAAACTACTCCGCCTTACTAATAGACTCCCATCTAGCTTTATTACCCACTACTTTATAGCAAAAATAATAATAGGCCACTATACAGAATCTATACTCTTCTATATTATAAAGTTATTACCTTTAATACTAGTAATTCTTAAAATGCCCTAGCTTAAAAAGTATAACCTAAGACTAGACTTCCCTACTCTAGAGCTTAAGTTTAACTCTAATTACTGTGCCTATAACTATCTCCCATGGTATATTCCTAACTATAACTAAATAGCACCACGCAGACGCATTGCACGGCTAATACTCAGATACTGTTAGCTGATAGTAGAAGAGGTGCCTAATACTAGTAAGCTAATATACGCAGTAAATAAAGCAGAGATTCTAGAAGACTGGACTACTATCTTATTCCTAAAAAAACAAACACCGCTAGAATTATAAGCCCCCTGCATACACCTGCTTAACCTAGGTTAGCCAATAAGACACTTAACTTTAAGTTATTTACCATATGCATATGTGACCGCACATATAATAGCTAAGGGTGTTACAGCCAAGACCAAAACTAGAGCAATTAAGACCTCCCCCCTATAATGCCTAACCTCACACCTGTCTCCCACGCGTACCGTGCAAGGCCGCCGCCTTATTTCCGCCCCTCTAGGCCAACTAAGCCGTGCTAGCCTAGCCGTAGCACCAGAGAACTAGACACGCCCTAACCTAGACAACATTAAATACACTTATACCGTTAATTTTACCCAGTTCTATAAATAAAAATGTGTAAAGGTAATAAGGATTTATATAGCGGAGCTAGTAGAACTAGTTAAATAAAAAGAACACTAATAGTTACTTAAGGAGCTACCCATAGGCCTAATAGAAGTACTAAACCTATTAAAAAGGTCTTTCCGCTAGTTAATAGAAGGTGACTATATAATAGAGGAAGCCTGTAAAGCGCTACCCCCTTATTTTTATAACTTCCTTAAGATAAACCTAAAAACTAAATCCGAGTTTCTATACCAGAAGATAGTTAATACTAATATTAAGAAATTCCTAAAAGGCAAACTAGGATTAACCTATAAGGATATTTTGTAATACTTACTAAAAGAGTTTTATAAATATATTAAACACTTCCTCCCTAAGAACATAGATAAGCTGCCCCCTTACTAACTATGGGATTATAAAATTGAGATTATACTAGGAAAGCAGGCCCTATATTATAAAAACAGACCACTCTTACCTATTAAACTTAGCTGTGTAAAGAAGTAGATTAACAAGATACTGGATAAGGGTTTTATCTGTAAATTAACCTTACTAGCTGCCGTACCACTCCTCCTTGCAGCGAAACCTGGCGGCAGTATATAAATCTACTATAACTACTAAGGCCTAAATATAGTTACTATTAAGAACTAATACGTACTGCTACTAGTCCACAAGATACTTGACGCACTCTATAGTGCTAAATACTTTACTAAGCTTAATATAATTGCTATGTTTAACTAGATCCGGATTATAAAAGGCTATAAGTAGCTTACAGTATTTATTACCCAGTTTGGACTCTATAAGATGCTAGTTATACTATTTGGTCTCTATAACGCGCCTGCCATGTTCTAAAACTATATTAACTATATTTTACATAACGCCCTTAACAACTACTACACTGTATATCTTAATAATGTTCTTGTCTTCTTAAAAACACATACTAAGCATATAAAACACATAAATAAAATTATCTAGAGACTTGGTAATGCTGGACTCCAGATTAATATTAATAAGTTTAAGTTTTATACTACCAAAACAAAATACCTTGGCTTAATTGTCTTAACTAATGGCATAACTATAGACCTTAAGAAGGTACAGGCCTTATAGGAATAGAAGGACCTAATATTAGTTAAGGAACTATAGCAATTTCTTAGCTTTACGAACTTCTACTAATAATTTATTTAAGACTATTCTAAGATAGTTAAGCCCATAACTAGGCTACTGAAAAAAAGCATTAGCTAGTTATAGGGCCTAATTAAGCATAGGCATTCCAGACCCTAAAAACAGCGTTTACTACAGTACTGGTTTTAGTATATTACGACTATATAAAGAAGACTGTGGTAGAAACAGACGCCTTAAACTAGGCTTTAGGTAGAGTGCTCTATCAAGCTAATAAAAGTAGTAAGCTTAAGCCAGTCGCATTCTTCTCTGCTAAGCACTTAGCCCCTAAATATAACCATAAAATATATAATAAGGAGCTCCTAGCAATTGTTAAGGCACTAAAAGAATGGCGTTCTAAACTATAAGGAACTGAGTAGCTGTTTAAAATTATTACGGACTATAAGAACCTCTAGACCTTTATAATAATAAAATAACTAAACTAGTACCAAGTCCGCTGGGCTAAGTTCCTTTCCTAATTTAACTTTATTATTACCTATAGGCCTGGCACTAAAGCCATAATCCTAGACGCTCTTAGCCGCCTCCTAGGCGTTGCACCTGCTAATGCTAATAACAAACGTCTATAATACCGAGACCGCGTTGTCTTACCACTAAAGAAAGTCAACCCTACTATCCTAGAAGAACTACTGAGCGAATCCCAAGACCAGAGCATTAAAGACTTTATTATAGTAATGAACCCAGAGCCTAAGAAAAAAACCCTTAAGGAGCTTATTAAGAATGCCTATAAAGAAAACAAACTTGCTAGGAATATATTAGCTACGCTATACGAACAGGAAGACTATAAAGTACGCTATTAGCCTAAGTAGATTAGGAAGCTACTCCACTATAACAAATCCAAATATTTAATTATTAATGGCCTAATCTACTACAGGAATTAAGTATTTATCCCTAATTTACCTAAACTCCAACTAGAAGTTGTACACCGCATGTATAGTTTAGGCCCTATGGGTTACCTAGGCCGCGTTAAAACACTAGACCTCCTTAATTAAACATATTAGTAGCCAGGTATTTTATAGTTCACGGCTACCTTTATAAAAGACTGCGCTTTTTGCTTCCGCATAAAGACCCTATGCTTAGCACCGCCTGGTTTCCTAAAACTACTAGAACTACCAGTCTGCCTATAGACTGATATCTCTATTAACTATGTTATTAACTTACCTAAGTGCCTTTATAACGGCAAAACATATAGATATATCTTTGTCGTTGTTAACCGCCTAATAAAGATAAAACACTTTATTCCTATTACTAGCCTAGACACTAAAAAGCTTATTAAAGCATTTACCTATACTGTCTATAAGTTATACGGCGCTCTAAATACCATTGTTTCTAATAGAGGCTCTTTATTTATTTCTAACTTCTGGCGTCACCTAAACTAGCGCCTAAAGGTAACCCTAAGCCCTAGCTCCACATAGCACCCTAAAATAGATAGTTAAACCAAGATTATTAATGCAGTAATAAATAAGTACCTATATACCTTCGTAAGCTTTACCTAAGACAACTAGGTAAACTGGCTCCCCCTTACTAAGTTTGCCATAAATAACTAGGTTAATAAGACCACGGGAATCTTACTGTTCTTTACCAACTATAGCTATAACCCACGTCTAGGCGTTAAACCAGTAGGCCTCCAGCCATTAGCCCTGTCTATATATGCAAAGAAGGAGTACCTATAAGCTAATACTATTGCTAACCGCTTTAAGCGCATCTTAACCTAGCTTAAAGCCCTAGCTTATATCTCCTAGCAATAATATAAAGACAACGCTAATATAAAACAAGATGAAGGTATAATATTTAAAAAGGATAATATAGTTATAGTTAGCCTTAAAAATATAAAGACTAACCAGCCTAAGAGGAAGTAGGATAATAACTAGGATAGACCCTAGCCCGTCCTAGCTGCCTATAGAGGAGCAGTTGTAGTTAACCTTCTAAACTATATCCGTATTAATAAGTCTTTCTACACTTTAAAAGTCCGCCTCTAGTTCCCTAAAAAAATCTCTAGTTAAGTACATATTAACAAAGAGAAACATTATAATGTTATAGGTAGAATAGCCAAAAGGGATAATAACAGTAATATTACAGACAAGTAGGAATTTAAAAAGATCCTTAATATACATAATAAACAAATAGACGAGCATGGCTTAATATATTATATTAAATGGAAATATCACAATAAGAAAACCTAGGAACCTAAGAAATCCCTAAAATGGTACAAGCGCGCACTACTAAAGTTCTATAAATAACACCCTAAGAAGCCAGGACCCCTAGACTGGGTATAAGATAAGGGAGAGCCACGCCAAGGCCGTGGCCGACTATAAAGGTAATTTATAGTGGTTAAGATCTTATAGAACTTCAACCGCCGGTTAAAGTTATCTAATTAGTCAGTTTTTTGCCAAGAAGCGCCACGCAGTAGCGGTGTAGAGTTCTGCCAATTTTATTTATTAAGTTAACCAATTAAGATTTTCCATGCCCGGTATGGAAAATTGCTATTAGCTTGGTTAAAAGTGGTAAGCAGAAGTAACATCTTTGCAGCAAAAATAGGTTGCTTATTCAGTTTAGGGACCAAACCTTCTGGGGAGGGGAGTACTGTCACGGCACTATCCTAACGCATACTGTCTCGTACTGTCTCGTACTGCTTCCTACTATTAGCTGGCCCACCACTAGCGCCTTGGCGGCTGCCCCTACTATTTATATATAATACCCCCTTTTACCTCCTTCTCCTCTTTATACCATAATGTAGTTATTCAGCCTATTAGCATTATAGCACTGTGACAATCTATCTGTATTATCTCTAGGTTAAATTTTGCAGTAATTGCTATAAGAGTCTGGAAGGTCGTACTAGCTAATATAGTAGCTCTTATAGACAGGTCTCCTAGACCTATTAATTTCTATATACTACTAAGCGTGGCTTGCATTTCTAAAGAAATCCATACTTGTCCGTCTTATAGATAAATATCTATATTAAGCTTGTTACGGACGCTTTAAGTATAATATTACAACTACTTAGAGAAGAGTTAGAAGAAGCTAGTTGGTTAATAAGGGTACGGGTTAGGATGGAACTAGTAGAGCTATGTGACGAGGAATGGTAAGCGAGGTTACGTAATATAATCTATGTAATCTATATAATTTATAGAATCTATAATAGAGTATATAGAGCAGATAGAGCGGATAGAGTAATAACTTTCTTAAGAGTATAGATGTGTATTTAAAGGACTAGTCCCTACCTAGATAGTTCCTTCCTTATAGTAAATCTTAGAATATAATTAGAGTTAATCTATTAGGCAACTAATCCACTAGTTGTTATCTATTTGTTATATTATTAACTTTTTATTTATCTATATACCTAGCCTATTAATAAGTCTACCGCGGTGTTTCCCATAAGGCTTTGTTATATATTTATTACCTAGTTATGGTATTAATAAAGTTAAATAATATACTACCAAAAGCACTAGTTATAACGCCATCTATAGTAGCTACAACCTTAGGGTTAGGAGGAGACACTGGTATAAAAGATACTAATTTGTAGCTAGTTAGGGTGGATTAGTTACAGAAAATGGTTAATTAATTAATAGATAATAATCAAATACTTAAAGACTGAATTAATGGAATTAGAGTAGCTAAGGTTAAGTTACTATTTATTAAACAATTCTTAGAGGAGAAGTTGAAGCTTAAGGGATTTCTTATATAAATGCACTTTAAAGTTATATAGGAGGGAGTAAAGCCAGTAATACTTATAGACCGAGTGGTGTATGCAGGATTATTTCTAACTAGAAGAGTACTTAAATGGTTTAAATCTTACTTTACTAAAATCTAAGAATAATAACTACTAATTAGGAAGTATGGTATATATTTACTAACTAGAATAGATTCTTAGAAAGGTTAATATAGATATTTAGGGACCCAGAGGCAATAATAACAGTGGAGAAAAACTTTAGAACCTAGTATAATGCACTTTAGTAATTAAGTATATAATATAATTTTAGACACTTGTAATATAGATTAAGTAGAATAATAAGGCGCTTATGGCATAGGATAAATAGGAACTTAAAGCTAAAGTCTAGGACGTAATTATCCTAATAGAAGATGCGGAAACTTTAAGAGAGTTAATAGATTAGTTAATTAAGATTAATAATATGATCTATTAAAGGGAATAAGCTAAGAAAGGGTAAGATAGAGTTTTATAGTTGTATAAGGCGCAGAGCACGCAATAATAGGCACAGAGCTATAAACTATAGAATGGCAAACTAGAGCTAATAGACCTAAGCGGTACTAAAGAATCTAAAAGATAGAGTAAGAAACTATAGAAACCTAAAGGTTAAGGATTAAGTAATTATAGGACTAAGGAGTAGAGGCTAAACTAGGGATCTTAGTAGTAGAAGATATTTAGGCGGACTCTATAATAAAAAAAATAGTTTAAAAAAGGAGCTTGCATAAATTACGGAAAATAAGATTACTATGCTAGAAACTATAGAGGAGGTTAAAGTAACTACGCAGTAAAAGGAACTAAGTAAGGAGAACTAGGACTAGTAATAAGAAGGTTATAAGGTATAAAGAAATATTCTATTAAGTATTTTACGTTTTATTATAATAACGCGTACCGAATTTATAAGGACGCTAAGTATAGTATAAGCTATTAGCTGTATATTACGGCGCTAGTAGAAAACGGTAGATCTTGGCAGATATGGATTATAGTAGACGCGAGTTACGTAACTTGAGGACCGTATAAAATATTAAGCGGCGCTGCTATTCTTCTCCTTCCTTTCTCTAGCTTTGGATCCTTGTTTATAGACTACCAATTATATAGGCTTACGCGTCCCTTATACCGTGCTCGTGCCTTAATTGACTAAGTTACTAATATTATCTAAAGCTTAACTACTCTTTCTTCCTAAGAAGGAACTTAAATATATCTATAAAGGACACAGAATAGGACCCTAAGGACATTACTAGGACCACAAAGATAGAATAGACCCCTAAAAACCAAAAGAACACAAATAGAACGCGAAACCTAAGAATAAGACACACACGGACCAGAACCCCTAGAAAATAAATAAATACCGGAAATTACCTAATACCCCTACCACTATGCCAAGAAATACAGCAGCCGGTAAAGCTGCTGTAGGACCCGCAAATACCTCTAATAGTAAAACAGTTGCCGTCTTGACCCCCTAGGAAGAGCTCGCAGCAGCTAATACTAAAATTGAACGGCTTTAAGAGCTACTTAAAACTAGAGACACCCCTATACCTAGTAAGGAGTTATTAAACACCTAGAGACTTGCTATAGTCCTTAAGACCCTAGCCTAATATATAGCATTAGTATTGTTATAGTCCGCGAAGGTTATAGACCCCCTATTGCTTACAGATAGAACTAACCCTATATTTAATAATTGGAAGCTTCAACTGCAAGACAAGCTTAAAGTTAATATAAACCACTTCCCTACTACCCAAGCTAAAATGGCCTATGTCTTTGGCCGTACTAGTAGGGACGCATAGATGTATCTACGTCCGCGATACGCCTAGGACTTAGCAGACCCCTTCCTCTCTAAAAAAGAGATAGTTAACTACCTATCTTCTATTTATAAGGACCCCTTTAAGATATAAAACGCCCGCCTTAATTATAAAGCTCTTAATATAAAGACAACGGAGACCTTTTTAGCCTTTTAGACCCGCTTTCTATACCTAGCTAGCTAAGCCTAAATTCCCCATAAAGACCTAATGCTAGACCTCTTTAACAAGCTTACCCTAGACCTATAGCGCGCCGTACTGCCAGTTTTTACTACTATATAGACGCTAAAGGTACTTACGGACTATTGCCTAGCTATTAACTAAGGCCTCTGTTAAATTAAGGTATAATCTAAGCGGTATAAAGCTAGAAATTCTCTAAACCAGACTATAAGTACTTTATAAACGGCCTATAATACCCTAGCACGATCTATAACTCCTACAGCACCAGCTGTATAGCCCGCTATTAATTTAGCAGCTAGCTATGCAGTTAGTCCTACTGCGGGTCCGGTATATACTCGGCCTACATATAATGACCCCTATAAACAGGCCCTTAGTAATTAAGGAGCTTGCTTCTTATATAGCCAGAAAAACCACTTTATAAAGAATTGCTAGATAAAGGTAAAAACGGGCGAGGTTTTATTAATTTAGAAGGACAGTATAGAGTTAGAAAAAGAGGAACCTTAGAGGAAGACTCCTCTTTAAGGTTAAAAGGGATTAATATATTATATATTAATCTAGGTCGGCTAGTTAGTGAAAGAAGCTGCACTATCCCTTATACCTTATTCCGTAATAGATATCAAGTTTTAACCTCTGCTTTGGCTAACTCTAGAGTAAATACCTTTGCCTTAATAGATATCTAGTGTGCTATAAAGCTAGCTAACTTTTTAAATATACCCCTTAAAGAACTGCCCAAACCAATTCCTATTTATAGGTATAATAGATAAATAGGACTACCTATTATGACTATCTTGCGGATTCACCTCCATATAGATAGATAAAGGTAGTATAATATCCCCTTTCTCATTACGGACCTAGGAAGCCATGATATAATCTTAAAAAGAAAATAGTTAGCCTATCTAGGCTTATAGCTTAATATATAGAGTAGACGGCTTATCTAGCCTAAAACCCTACCCCTAATACCCTCTTTTATAAAGGAAATCAGCATTATAATAGAAAACCTTATACGGTTATAGATAGACACCGTTTACTAGGCCGATGCTATATGTAGGGACCAGGCTTTTAAAAAGAATATATAGCTTAACCCGCAACGGATCTATATACTACGCCGCCCCTAAACTACTTATGTTATACCACCCGCACTAGAGATTAAAAAAGTCAGTAAAAAGCTAGTGGAGCTCCCTATAGGGAACTTAGGCCCTATACAGCCATAAAGAATAATAAGGAGTATTAGATGTTATACTAAATGTATAGACCGGAGGGATAATTTACAGAAAATAGAATAGGAGCTAAAAAAGATCACAAACCCTAAGCTGCAAAATATGGCCTAATAATAGTCTATAAAGAAACCTATAGGCCTCCTACTAGTTAATATCTGCTATATTAGCGCTGTAGAATTCTACCAGAACTTAGTTTAACCTAATACTATTACCTTTACCACCAGCTTATATAAAATTGATTGAATAATTAAGGAAAAGAAAAATAAGCTTAGCGAATAGGAAGGCGAGCTTATAGATAAGGAGCTAGTAGAATAGAAACTACCCTATTAATACTGGAAATTTAAGGACATGTTCTCCAAGGTAGTATTAGATATACTCCCGCCTTACCAACCGTATAACTATAAGATTAAGATTAAGCTAGATAAGAAAGACACACTTAGCTATAGCCCCCTTTATTAGCAGTCTACTGCCGAATTATAGGCTATAAAGCAGTACCTTATTAATAACCTAAATAAGGGCTTTATTAAACCTAGTTAAGCTCCTTTTAACTTGCCTATTCTCTTTACTAAAAAGCTAAATAGAGGACTTTGTTTCTGTATTAACTACTATAAACTAAATAATATAACCTATAAGAACCGCTACCTACTACCCTTACTTAATAAGACTTTAACCTAAATAAGTAGAGCTAAGATCTTTACTAAGCTTAATATCCGTTAGGCCTTTTACTAGATTAGGATAAACCCTAAATCGGAAGATCTTACTATATTTTAGACCTGTTATGGAATATATAAATATAAAGTACTTCCTTTTAGACTGACTAACAGACCGGCTACATACTAGCGATATATAAATAATATACTCTTTAACTACCTTAATGACTTCTATACAGCCTACCTAGATAATATTATAATCTACTCTAAGAATAAGTTAGAACATAAGGAGCATATCTATAAAGTCCTATAATAGCTCCGCGAGGCTAGTCTCCAGGCCAATATTAGGAAATTGGAATTTAGTGTTAAGCGTATAAAGTACCTAGGTTTTATTATTAGTATAGATGGAATTAAGGCCGACCTAGAGAAAATGGCTGTAATTAACTAGTGGACACCCCTATAGACTATAAAAGGGGTGTAATTATTTCTAGGTTTCTATAACTTCTACTAACGCTTTATTAAGAACTATAGTAGGATTACCTGGCCTCTTAACCGCCTTACTAGGAAAGACCAGCTATTCTACTTTAACGCTGTATATATGCAGGCCTTTAATAAGCTTAAAAAACGGCTAATATTAGCTTCCCTACTTGCCTACTTTAACCTAGAACGGCCCTTAATACTAGAAACTAATACCTTAGACGGCGTAATAGCCGGCGTTTTCTCCTAGAAGTAACTGAACGGAGAATAGCACCCTATTGCATACTATTTAAAGACTATAATAGATGCTGAGCTAAACTACTATATCCATAATAAAGAAATGCTAGCTATTGTCTCTAGCTTTTAGTAATAGTATATATAGCTAAAGGGGACCCCTAAGCCCATTAAGGTGGTTTTGGACTATAAGGCCCTAGAATACTTTATAATAACTAAGGCCCTTATAGCCTGGTAGGCACGCTAGGCGGATATCCTATCTTAGTTTAACTTCTTAATTATATATAGACCAGGCGCTATGAACCGTGCGGATACTCTTATAAGGCGTAAATAGGACCTAGGTAACTAGGCGGCTATAAAGATCTTATTATAGACCTAGATACTACTATGACTAGAGCACCTTAACCCCTAGATATAGGCAGAGCTAAATACGGACCCTTTAGATACTAAGATATATCCTATTAACTCCACGGAACTTAACCTTATTAATAAACTGCTATAGGCAAACCGTACAGCCCCTTCTCTATAGGAGTACCGCAAAAAGGTAAAGGATACTACTAGCCTATGGTCCCTTAAAAACGGACTACTTAAGCACCGGGAACGGCTAGTGGTGGTAGAGAAATAGAATTTATGGACCTGGTTTATTGCTGAAGCATATACCTAGGTCTCTATGGCCTACCCTAAAAAGAATAAGACCTATAAGATTATTAGTAACCGTTACTACTAGCCTGGAATGGTTACGGATATTAACCGCTATATATAGAACTGTAACAACTGCTGTAGGTTTATAATTCCACGGGATAAAACCCTAGGACTATTAAAGCCACTTCTAATACTAGAACGCCCCTAACAGTATATCTTTATAGACTTTTACGAGCTGCCTATGGACCGTAACGGATATAATATAGTAATGATCCTAGTTAACTGCTTTGGTAAGCGCCTGTTCTTAATCCCCTATTATAAGGATATTGATGCCAAGGAGGTAGCCTAACTATATATCCATTATATCTACCGAATTTATAGACTACTAGATACTATTATATCCAATTATAGGCCGTAGTTTATATCGGCCTTCTAGAATAAGTTTACTTAGATCCTTAGCATTAAGCTAAAGCTTTCCATAGCATACCACCCCTAGACAGATGGTTAGACAGAGATTATAAATTAATACTTAGACCAGAGGCTTTGGCCCTTCATTAACTACTTCTAGGACAACTAGGGCGAACTACTACCCCTAATAGACTACGCCCAGGTAACCCTACCCTATAACTCTACGGGATTTGCACCTATTTAGCTAGAAATAAGATACTTACCCTATATAAGCTTTAACTGGGAAAGACCAAAGGGGCTACAGACCGTACGCAAAAAACTGTCTTATAAGGAAGCCCAGTAATATACCAAACGCTTAGAAGAAGCTTAGACGGTAGCCTATATAAATCTAGAAAAGGCCCAGAGATTAATAGAATAGCAGGCAAATAAGTATAGGCGCGAGCCTAACTTTACTATAGATAATAGGGTCTAGGTTATAACAAAGAACTAGAAGATAGAACGGCCTAGCCGTAAGCTAGACTATAAGATAGTAGGACTATATAAAATCCTTAATAAAGAAGGCAACTTGTATAAGGTTAAGCTCCCAGACTTAATTAAAGTCTATTCTATTTTTTTACTGGATAAGCTATGGAAGGCTGCAAATAACCTACTACCTGGATAAAAGAATAAGCCTCCCCTACCAATTTAAGTTAATAGCGACGACGAATAGGAAGTTAATGAAATACTAGCCTATAAACTAGTATAAGGAACGCTACAATACCATGTCCAATAAAAAGGCTACGATTTAGACTTAACCTAGTACCCCGCCTAGAACTTTATAGGCTGCCCCTAGAGACTTAAAGAATTCTATAATTAATACCCTAACGAACCCGGACCCCCAAAGTACCTTAACGAGTAGATGGAGTGCTGGTATAGCAAAGACAATAGGCTGCCTATTAAGCATAAAGATAAGAATACCCTACGGACATAATATGGACATATAAAGCCTAAGGGCAGGCTTTTTTAGGGGGGGGGGGTAATGTTACGGCGCTAGTGGAAAACGGTGGATCTTGGCAGATGTGGATTATGGTAGACGCAAGTTACGTGACTTAAGGACCGTATAAAATATTAAGCGGCGCTGCTATTCTTCTCCTTCCTTTCTCTAGCTTTGGATCCTCGTTTATAGACTACCAATTATACAGGCTTGCGCGTCCCTTATGCCGTGCTCGTGCCTCAATTGACTAAGTCGCTAACACTGTAAGAGCTAGAGTTAAGAGGACTTAAGGGAACTAAAGAGTTAAATAAAGAATAAGATTAACTCTATAAGCTGGATTAAGACGTTATAGTAATATACAGATAAGGATCAGTAATAATAACAATAGAGTTGGAGTACTTATTAATTAATAGCAATAAGGAAGAAAAAGAGGCTAACTAGGGGCGCTTAAACCTTAATAATATAATAGAAGTAGAGACTGAGACTACTATAGAACGCGGTTTAGTAACGGGTATTATAATACTATTAAATATGGTATCTATCGCTTTATAAGATGGAAGGAGTAATATCTAAAGATAATTAAGTAAGTAGATAACTGCTAGTGCTAGCTTACCACTTAATAAAGGTAAAAGGCTATAGGCTTAAGATTCTTAAGAAGAGATAAGATATACCTAAGAACCTATAACGGATAAAAACTAATAGGGAAGGGCAGTAGCTTAGTTTAAAGACAAACGAATAAGTACGGGATGACGATTTTTAGGGAACTAAGATTTCGAAGAACAAATCAGGCCTATAGTAATTCTAGGTAAATGCGGTGTTTAGCCTAAAGGTTAAAAGGTTAACACAGCGATTAAGAAGCATGATAACTTTAAAGATCCCTTTAGAAGAAGAAAACTAAAAGAAAGTATAGATAAGTTTAGATAATAAATTATTGCGTAGTAAGAATAGAAGCTAGACTAAAGATTAGCTATGCTAGGATGTATAAAGGACAGAGCACCTATATAAAAAGTCATAAATAGGCCAAGGATAGAAACGCTAAGAGTTAAGTAGTTAAATAACCTAGAATAAGAAGAGGATCTAGGGATTCTAACTAGGTTTGTAGAATGACATACTAAAGGATATAATAATATAGTAATAAAGAGATACTTTCTTATAGACAGATTGTATATACTTACGGAGCTATACCGGAAGTGGTACCAGTAGCGCGGAAATAATAAGTAGGAAGATTTCTGTATATAGTTAAATAAGAAAGTTGTACCAGATTAAGCTATATTAGAGAGATAGATAAGCTACATTAAAGGAGCATTAATTATAATATTAAAGAATCTTAAAGAATAGGCCGTAGACTAAAGAGAGATGATATAGATATTAGTACTAGCAAATAATATAGCAACGTTTAGATTAGTATGGGAAAGGTTTAAACTTAAGAGTAAAGATAAGCCATAAGTTAACCTAAAGCACCTAGCGCATTATATATTAGTGTAGATTGTATATGTGGATAATATATATAATATGTATAGGACACTTAAAGATAAATATCACAAGTATCTAATAAGAATGTATTAGATAATAGACGAAAGGCGGTATAGGAACGCTAAGTATATATATAGTTGGCACCTAGTAGAGGTTTAAGAGCTAGGAGACTTAATACTTTAGCTAGGAAGATTCCTTACGGAAGAATACCTAGATAGATAACTATAGTAGGAGTGCCTAGAGAATACTTATCTACAGTATATTAAAAATAAGAAATAAACTAAGTATTGGCTATAAAAGGACCAAGTATAGTTAAAAGATAATAGTTAATAGTTGGGAAAAGCGGAGGCCTATAGGACCAGAGGGAGCTAGTAGTAGAGCCTTAGACCCTTAAGGGAGTTATAGGTAGACACCTAAACTTAAGAGTTAGTTAGCGAGATTAATAGTTTAAAGCGCTAGTAGATAGTAGAGTAATGAGAAACCATATATTACTAGCGGCAGTTAAAAGGATAGGGTTACTATATAAACAGAAAGAACACCTATATCCGTTAATAATGTAACAGGACTAGCCTAGTTACAGTAGGAATGTCTCGGTAAAACACTTGATAGATAAACTTGACGCCTTGATCAACTTCTGCCAAGTTCTGCCAGATCAATCAAATTCTACCAAAGTCCGTCCGCGTGCGTATGTGCGCACGCATCGACCAAGACCCCTAACTATTTAATTACAAGATTCTCTAGTTATTCCTTTCTCTTCTTTACGCAATGTCTTGTTCTCTTCAAGAGCTATATACCCTTAGATTTAGATAGAATTTATATTATTCCTTTAAATCTTCCCCAAAGCCTCTTCGCGCCC